>Ga0209536_100012071_pt1 | contig 12597 bp, 10 predicted proteins | sample DeeMarSeWOR28_12_FD_187461 | JGI IMG/M metagenome (GOLD analysis project Ga0209536, IMG submission 187461) | Marine sediment microbial communities from White Oak River estuary, North Carolina - WOR-2-8_12 (SPAdes) (version 2) | ecosystem: Environmental > Aquatic > Marine > Intertidal zone >...
ATTTTCGGCCAGCGTTTCATAGAGGTCTGGCAGGGACTGCCCATATTGTACCTGTTGATTATCCTGTCTTCCCTTGTACAGCCAAACTTCTGGTGGCTGTTGGGTATTATGCTGCTTTTTTCGTGGATGGCCCTGGTGGATGTGGTAAGGGCGGAATTTCTGCGCGGGCGCAATCTGGAATATGTGAGGGCTGCAAGAACGCTGGGCGCCGGCGACGCAACCATTATGTTCAAGCATGTGCTGCCCAATGCCATGATTGCCACCATCACCTTTCTGCCCTTCATTCTGAACGGCTCGATTACGACACTGACCTCACTCGATTTTCTGGGCTTTGGCCTGCCGCCCGGCTCGCCCAGCCTGGGGGAGCTTCTGGCTCAGGGCAAGGCGAATCTGCAGGCGCCCTGGATCGGCATCTCCACTTTTATAGTGCTCGCCCTGCTCCTCTCCCTGCTTATTTTTATCGGGGAAGCTGTCCGGGATGCATTCGATCCGCGACAGGATCCGGGAAAGGGAGGCGGCCGATGACGGAATTCCTTCTTCAGATACGGAACTTGTCTGTTGAATTTACTTCCGGGGGGACTGTTACCTCTGCAGTGCGCAACGTCTCTCTCGAAGTTGCCAAGGGGGAAACCCTTGCCCTCATCGGGGAGTCCGGATCGGGCAAGTCGGTAACGGCACTGTCCATTCTGCGTCTTCTGCCGCCGGCGGCCCGGTATCCTTCCGGGGAAATCCGTCTGCTGGGCAGGGAGATGCTTTCCGCTTCCGCTGAGGGCTTGAAGGATGCACGCGGCAACAAGGTAGGGATTATATTCCAGGAACCGATGACGTCTCTTAATCCCCTGCATACTGTCTTTAAGCAGATTGCCGAGATTATCTATGTACATCAGCCGATGGACAGGGATGCCGTTGAGCAACGGGTGGTTGAACTGCTCGAAATGGCCGGAATTGCCAATGCCAAAGACCGTATAAACGCCTATCCTCACGAACTGTCCGGGGGACAGCGCCAGAGGGTCATGATCGCCATGGCCCTGGCCAACGAGCCGGATCTTCTGATCGCCGACGAGCCGACAACAGCTCTCGATGTTACGGTACAGGCGCAAATCATGGCCCTGCTGACGGAGATACAGAAACGAATGCAGATGGCGGTACTGCTGATCAGCCATGATCTCGGCATCGTTCGCAGGGCAGCCGACCGGGTGGCGGTGATGTACGGGGGTGAGATTGTTGAGACGGCGTCCACGGAAAAAATTTTCAACAATCCGGAACACGAGTACACCCGCAAACTTGTGAACGCCGAACCATCAGGGGGACCCGTTGAACTTAAACCTGACATTACTCCTATACTGACTACGGAAAATCTCAAAGTTCATTTTCCGATCAAAGCGGGTATTTTCAAACGGACGGTGGATTGCGTCCGCGCCGTTGACGGTTTGTCCATTCAGATCCGGCGAGGAGAATCCCTCGGCGTTGTCGGGGAATCGGGCTCGGGCAAGTCCACTCTGGCCTTTGCCATCCTGAGAGTGTTGAAGGAGGCTACCGGGGCTGTTCGATTCGAGGAAACGCGCCTCGATACTCTCGACAGGAAAAGGATGCGCCCCATGAGGCGCGAAATTCAGGTGGTTTTTCAGGATCCCTTCGGTTCCCTGTCTCCCCGCATGCCTGTATCAGAGATTGTTGCTGAAGGATTGAAAATACACAAGCTCGGGGATGAAACGGACCGCGAAAAGCAGGTCGTTCAGGCAATGGAGGAAGTGGGACTGGATCCGGATTCGCGCCATCGCTACCCGCATGAGTTTTCCGGGGGCCAGCGCCAAAGGATAGCCATAGCGCGGGCGCTGGTACTGAAGCCCCGCCTCATCATCCTGGACGAACCGACTTCATCGCTGGACCGTACGGTGCAGTTTCAGATCATCCAGCTGCTGCGCAATCTCCAGCGAGACCACAACCTGACCTACATGTTCATTACCCATGACCTGAAGGTGGTCAAAGCCCTGTGTCATTCCATTGTCGTGATGAAAGAAGGGCGTGTCGTGGAGGCGGGGGAGGCCGCGAAGATATTTCATGCGCCACAGCAGCCTTACACAAAAGCACTGCTGCAGGCGGCGTTCGATAGCAGGGCAACGGCTTAATGCTAATTGATGGAAACTCGCAGCATTAAATTCAAGATTGCTTTAACGGGATTCTCGTTGGTACGGGCTTTTGCCGGTGGTGTACTGGCTGAAGAAAGACATGCATCGCTCCGGAAAGAGTCGAGGCGGCCGGCCGGGCTTTTCCCGGTCGCAGCCGTCCCTTGTGCCCCTTTCCTCTATATGCCCACTATGCCGGCGAAGGGAATACCGAAGACGCTGCAAATTTTGGATGCCCAACCCGCATTTCTCACAAGGCTTCTAATGCGGCGGCGTAACCGAATGCGTCTGCTGCGTACGCATGGTTTTTATGCGCACGCTCCCTCGGACTCCTCGACGTACCTAAAGTACCTGAAGCGGAGCTTCAGGCCGACTCACGGGGTCCTCGGTCGCAAGCCTTGCATCCACATCCGCTCACGTCGCTTCGCTTACCAAGCCGCCTCGCTACGGACCCCTGTGAGAAATGCGGGCTAAATCCGGAATAAAGTGAATGCGCTTTCACGCTGCTGCGGAACCCTCCGGTTGCTGCACTTTCAATGATGGATGAACCGGCGGTTTGGCCAGGGCAAGGCATACAATGCCTAGTAAAATAATTACGATTACCCCCTGGAAAGCAGGTATAAAGCCGCCGGTTGTATCTTTGATATAACCTGCAATGGGGGCTCCAAAGGATCCGATAATAGCGAAGAAAAGGCGGGCGAATCCCATGATACTCGGATAGTGTGAGATACCGAAGTAATTCGGCAGGATATTCATCATTGAGACTATCATGGCTCCAAAGCTCAATCCAAGAACGATCATATAAACAAAGACAAACGGAAGGGAACTGGTTGAAACGAGAATAACAATTCCGGTAGCTTTAAGAACTTCAGCCCCAATAGCGATGGAATGGATGTTGAATTTCATGCCGAGAAAGCCGGTGACAAACTGGCTGAATGTCATTAGGCCGACCATAACACTTAAGGCGAAAGACGCGACAATAGCACTGAATCCAATATCAATAAGATAATTTACCTGATGCGCCATCAATGCATTCATGGCCAGCATATTCATGATGTAATAGGCAATCAGCAGCCACAGACAGCGTGTCCGTATGGCTTCTCCGGTAGAAAAGTCTACGGGTGTTTTATATGCGTCTTTTGGCGGTACGAGTTTCTGATCGCCGGCAGGAGTCTTTGAGCGGGCGGAACCATCCGGGACCTGACCGAGGTCTTCCGGTTTGTTCCTGATCAGTATTCCCGGAATAATCACTGCAAACACCAGTACCAGCAAAGATATGGCCATGTATGCGTTGCGCCATCCATAAGCCTCAATGAATGCCACGATGGACGGTCCCATAAAAATTCCACCGGCTCCGCCTGTTCCAAGAGCTATGCCTAAACCCAGAGACCTTTTTTTTACAAACCAGTTGTTGACTACGGTGGTTGTGGCCAGCATGCCTCCCAGTCCCGCAGCCGTACCGACGAGCAGTCCCTGGCCCAGAAGCAGTTGCCAGAGATGCGTATGAAAATAAAGGAGGAAGTATCCGGCAAATCCCAGGAGATTGCCCAGAACGATGGCGCGCCTTGCGCCGAATTTTATAATAAAGAAACCTGCAACAGGCCCGCAAAATCCCATTGCAATTAAATTGATGGTTGCTCCCCAGGAAATGGTTCCATAAAGCCAGCCGAAATCATCAATGAGGAAAGGCATAAAATAGCCGAAGGAGGCGATGTAAAACCCTCCTATAACGCCTATAACGCCTACAACTGCCAAGTTGATCCATCCATAAAATGCCTCGTCACCGGTACTTTTATCATCCATTTTTACAGGTCTCCTTTAACGCGGGAGCTATGATTTCTTCAGTATCAACATGTCTGGAATACTTGGTTTGCGCGACCTACCATATCATAGCCGGCTGCTGAATCTCATATGCTTTCTGCTTCAGTGGTCGAAGGCTTGCCTGTAACAAAGTCCATGACTTCGGCCCACCAGGAAAGATCGGGATCGAAAGGCCAGCTGTTGTGGCCGGCGCCTTCAAATGTCCAAAGACGCTTGGTAGAGAGAATGCTTTTGTAGAGTGATCGGGTCAGACGGTTGGGAATGATCTTGTCTTCATCCGCCATTAAAACGGCTACAGGTCCTTTGAATTGTTGCAGGTTGCGGATGTTGTCGAATCGGTCCCGGACAAGCCAGAGGGCGGGAAGGAACCAGTAATGGGATTGCGCTGTTCTGGGAAGCGTATCCCAGGGTGTCAGTAAAACAATCCCGTCTATTTTCAGGTCTGGATTCGTTGTGACAGCACAGGCTACGCCGCAACCCAGCGACTCTCCCCACAGATAGATCGGACCGCCGAATTCCTGAGCCGCAATCCGTATGGTTTCCCGGCCGGCGGCAACGAGGGTTTTTTCACTCGATTTGCCTCTGCGGGCTCCGTACCCCGGGTATTCCGCCAGAATTACCCTGAATCCCTGTCTTTGCAGCGGATGTAAATAGTATTGTCGGTCCAGTGCGGATCCGGCATTCCCATGGAAGATTATGATGGTTCCTCTATGGGTTGATGGCGTATTCTCCGGGATGAGCCCCCCATAATCCTCATTGTCCTGCGGCCACAGTTTTAAAGCGCTGAGCCGGGCGGCTTGTCTTAGCTGAGCCGGGGTTGTCTTGGCGGGCATGTAAAGCAGTCGATTTTGGAAAAGATACGCCAGAAAAACGAATGCGGCGTATATTAGCAAACAGCGCAAAAGTATCATCGGCATTTTCCCGGGGCGCTTTTTATGCATCATAGGGATATGGATATGTTCTGTGATTCAAAGCCAATGTATTGCTGACTTTGAAATGAAATTCATTTAGGGCATGGCGTAGAACCCAGAATCACATTGATTATTTTAGTCAAATCGGCAAGGTCGATATTGCTGTTTTCGTCAATATCGCAATCTGTACAGCCAGTTCCCCAAATTGCACTGACAACGGCGTGCAAATCAGCCGTATTTACCATACCGTCCATGTTGGCATCGCACCCTGAGTTGTCATTCGATACAACGATATTTACTTCATTGGAGAAAGAGCTCTCGAGAATGTCTTGAAAGGCTGTAGCGGTGAAGAAGTGTTGTCCATCGACCAGGTCGGCAATTTTGAAATTGGATTTTTTCCTGGTTGCCAACAAAGCATTATAATTACCCGATGACGGCCCCCAATAAATTTTATAGCCCTCAATATTGACGGAAGGGCTCGGATCCCACGCGAGGGAGATTTTGTCGGCGTTAAGAGATAGGGCCGGCTGCCCATTCACGCTTTCATACATCTGCGAGGTCGGGATGGAGGAGATCTCCAGTGCTATGTTTGCCTGTTCCAGAAGGAAGCCGTCGAGAATCGGGCTGAATAAAATTCTTTTTTCATAAGGAGCGTGGTATTGGATAAATCCCCGTTCCTGGAAGTTCAAGGGATTACGGATAAACGAGATTTCCTCTTCGCCGTAGCGCAGCGGCAGCATGGCGGTGAGGTTATGCGCTGTAATATTTTCCGTTCCGGATCCTGGGAAATTCTTGACAACCGCCGCACCCCCGATCCAGGAATCTGAATTGTAAATAACCTGTGTTATCGCGGCAACTTCACTGGAGTTCAGCATAAACAGGTCGCTGATGCCCGGGGAAGCCATTTGTCCCGCCTTGATGGTGAACTCTCTGGTTTGAATTTCATTGCCTTGATTGTCCAGACCGGTTGCAGTGATTTCGGCATCGGACTGAGAAGGATTGACAAGCAGATGAAGCGTCTCGCGACCGGACTCTTGCAAAGATGTGTCGCTGTAATCTGTAATAATGTCCGAAATATCGGCGTTTGTTAAAGATGGATGGATGCCGCGTGAGACGGAATTTGCATGGAGTTGAGAGCCTTGGGTAGGCTCTGTGCTGTATGCCTGAGCCCAGCCTGTGAAATAGGATGGAAATATATCGGTGATTCGCCCGGTGAACTGCGTTAATCCCGGGATTTCCACGTATCGGACATGCAGCGGTTCCTGTTGCTCTCCATACGCTATGAATAATGCCCCGACTGCCTGCTGATTCGGATTGTAGAGCCCCAATGCCGTATCAGTGATTCCAATGCCGGGCCAGTAATGTTCTTTGGCCGGTTCCGACCAATTCGAATCATTCGGTACAGGTGAAGGGATGCTGAAAAGACTGTTGTCAATAGCTGGATTATCCGGTTGTTGGGGTGGTGAGTTGTTGTTCGTCGTTTGTTGAGTGGTTTCAGTTTGTGTGCCGCACGCCAGGGTAATAGCTAGAAACAGGAGTGTTAGGAGTATCTTTCCATTATTGACTCTTCTCAGATCGATTTTTGCCAGATTCATTTTTTTCATGCATTCTTGTGGTTTTGTGTTGTTTCTTAGTCATGTTGCTAAAACAATTTGAAAAGTAATTGTTCCGTTGTATGCAAATCTACTATATGTGCTGAGATAAAGAAAGGAGAAATTCCATAGGATTTCATATGTGCAGCATACAGCGGATTCTATTTTGAGCTATTCGATCAGAACCAGGATGAGGGCTGTCACGAAGATATTCAGCACGGCAATCGGCAGCATTATTTTCCAGCCCAGTCGCATGAGCTGGTCGTAGCGGAACCGTGGCAGGGTCCAGCGTATTACCAACAGGAACCAACAGAAAAAAACTACCTTGATTGCAAGTGCCGCTATCTGGAGCAGGGTGACAATAACGGCATGCAGGGCGACGGATGCCCCGCCGGGAAAGTGAAATCCGTCCGATTGCAGATACGGGACCTGCCATCCCCCGAAGAAGAGTGTGGCGATAAGCGTGGCGATCAGAATCGTTTCCACGAAGTCCGTCATAAAGAAAGCGCCGAATTTCATGCTGCTGTATTCGGTGAAATAACCGATGATTTCCGATTCTCCTTCAGGAAGATCGAAAGGGACGCGTTTGGTTTCGGCCATGCCGGCTGTTACGAAGAGCAGGAACCCTACAGGTTGGAGAAAGATGCCCCACATGGGCAGCCAGCCCCAGAGAAGATTGCCCTGTTCGCGTACTACCTCTGCCAGGTCCAGAGTTCCGAAAATCATTAGAATTCCGACCACTGTAGCGCCCATGGCGATTTCGTAGCTGATCATCTGGCTGGAGGCGCGCAGTCCGCCCAGGAAGGAGTACTTGTTGTTCGAGGAAAATCCAGCAAGGAATGTGCCGAAGACGGCAAGCGACATCATGGCGAACACGAAAAGAAGGCTGACGTTGAGGGGCAGGATCTGAAGTTCAATATGGCGACCGAAGATATCTATTGCATCGCCGAAAGGGATTGCCGCAAAACACATCAGTGCACAGAAGAGCGAGATGAAAGGGGCCATGGTGTGCAGCAGTTTGTCGGCCCCGGGCGGTACATAATCTTCCTTGAAAAACATCTTCAGCGCATCGGAGAGAATGTGGGGAAGCCCGAATGCGCGAATGCCCAGGATGGAAGCACGGTTTGCTCCCAGACGGTCCTGCATGACGGCGGATTGCTTCCGTTCCTGCCAGGTCAGCAGGGATGTGAGTGTAAGCACACACGATATGAAAAACACAATTTTTATGAATGCGATTAATGCATCGATCCACATATTATTTTCCTGATTCCTGTTTCAACAGTTGACCGCTGTCTCCCACAGTTGAATACGTCATCCCGGAGAAGGCATCCATGCTCTGTGCGATTTCCTCGAATGCGGCCTCGGGATCATGGCCGATCGAAACCTCAAGTTCCGACGCCAGCAGTGCGATGATGTCGAGATCGGGCAATGATTCGCCCAAAGGCGGAACGGCGGCATGGATCCGCTGAACCCGTCCCTGGACATTGGTGAATGTTCCTTCTTTTTCCGCATAAACGGAAGCCGGAAGCTTGATAGCGGCGAGATCTGCAGTGGCATTGTTCCAGGATCCCTGGAAAATTACACGATCCACATTGCCCAGGGCCGATCGGACAAATTGCGGGTCGTACGCGAGCGTCAGATCGTGATGGAAAATGTAGAGCAGATGGATCCGCCCTTCGGAACACGCCTGGAGCAGGCTGTCTACCCCGGGGCCGGAAGGGAAGAAAATTTCCGCACCCTTCGTGTTGGGATTCCTGTCCGCCGTGATCAGGATATCGTCCGAATAGGCTTCCGCCTTGGAACCCACCCGGAAATCGATATTTTCTATTTTCAAATGATCCTGAAACAGCCGTCGAACGCGGAACAGCTCTTCGTTCGTCATCCGCGGAGACGCCAGTAAGGCGATTCCCTCCGGACCATGCGAGTCCAGAGCCTCCCTGACCGATTTTGCAGCATTTCGTATGGCTTCTTCCCAGGCGCTTTCCCCGGAAGCGTTGTCCTGTTTCGGATGGATTGTGCTTAATCGATTCTGAGCATCGATGGAGTGATAGGAGTACCTTCCTTCATCACAGATCCAGTGTCCGTTTACGTCCCTGTTGTATCTGGGCTTCAGGCGCTGGACTCTCTGGGAGTGGTAGCGGGGATTGAATCGCTCGTTGAAATGGATCTCGATATTGCATCCGCGGCTGCAACCGGGGCAGATCGAATCCACTGCTCCCAGGAACCACACCCGGCACTTAAAACGGAAATCCCGGTCCGTCATCGCCCCTACGGGGCAGACGTCCGCAATATTTCCGGAATAATGATTGTTCAGTTCGTTGCCGGGAAAAACGTCGATGGCACTCCGGTGCCCCCGGTCTATAACGCCCAGTTCAAATGAACGGGAAATTTCCTGCGTAAAACGAACACAACGGGTACAGAGGATACAACGTTCCTGATCCAGAATGATATATGGGCCGATCGGGTATGCCTTCTTTTTTTTGGCCTTGTTGTCATTGAATCGCGCATCATAGCGTCCGTGATTCATGTAATAATTCTGAAGTTCACACTCTCCCGCCTGATCGCACACAGGGCAATCCAACGGATGATTGGCCAGTAAAAATTCCAGCACGTATCGCCTGTTCTGAAGGGTTTCAGGAGTTTCGGTGCGGACCACCATCCCCTCGGCTACCGGCGTGGCGCAGGATGGCTGCAGCTTCGGGCTCTTTTCGATTTCAACCAGGCACAACCGGCAACTGCCCACGCAGGAAAGCCCGGGATGATAGCAGTAGTGCGGAATGTGAATCCCGATCCTTTTCGCCGCTTCGAGGACTGCTGTTCCTTTGGGTGCTTGAACACTCTGCCCGTCGATGGTGAGATTGATCAGTTCCTTTTCAGACACTAGAACCTCAGTTTTTCGGCCCGATACGGGGCTGCCGCTTTTTAAGGGGATAATCTTTTCTCAGGGGATGCCCTTCAAACCCATCGTACATCAGAATCCGCTTCAGATTCGGGTGGCCTGAAAAAGGAATACCGAACATATCCCAGACCTCGCGTTCCAGCCAGTTTGCGCATCCCCACATGGATGTCAGCGAATCAACCGGCTTGCCCTCTTCGATCTGCAATTTTATACGCAGGCGCCGGTTGAAAGAGAGCGACAACAGGTGATAGACCACGTCAAAACGAGGCTTTCTCTTGTAATAATCTACTGCAGTAATATCTATCAGGGTATTGAAGAGCAGGCGCGAGTCGTTTTTCAGGAAATCCATTATTTTTAGAAGGAATTCCGGACGAATGACCGCAGTTACATCTTCCTGGGGTAACAGTGTATACAGGATGCCGTCAGGATGATTCTCTTTCAGGAGTTGAAGAGAGTAGTCAGAATTTTCTTCAGGTTTTTTCTCTAATCCCATTCCAGTGCGCCGATTTTCCAGGCGTATATGAAGCCTGCACCTACAATGATAAAAAATACCAGCATTTCTACGAATCCGAACCATCCAAGCGAGCGGAACACCACAGCCCACGGAAAGAGGAATGCCAATTCCACGTCAAAGACTATAAAGAGTATCGCCATTAGATAAAAACGCACCGGTATTGTTCCCCGTTTGAATCCATCCGAAGGAAAGCCGCATTCGAACGGCGTGTCTTTTACCGGATTCCGTTTTCTGGGGCCCAAAAAAACCGATGCAAGAATAAACATCCCGGCGATACCGCCGGCGATAATTGCCATTACGCCTATTGGTATAAGCGGATTCATATTTATCAGCTCCCTCCGCTGCGTGGTAACTGTAGCATCGTAAGCTCTTGAAAATCAATTCGATTATGCCTAAGCTTCGCCTGTTGTATTGTTTCCCCATTTAAAAAACAGGGTCCAATGGGGGCGAAATAGGAATTTGAAAGCGTTCCATAATCGATTCTGCAATAACGCGGGCCAGCCGTTGACTCCGGCATAAATGCTATAATCCAGCCCGGTTTTATACAGAGAATCCCAGGAGACAATCATGCAACTGAGCCGATGGTTTTTGTTGTTTTTCCTTACAACGGGTTTGTGCGGCCTTTTCCCGGCCTTTGCCCAGGAAACGGTTAGCATCGATCAGCTGGAGGAGACCGCCGATGAGGTTATTCAAAGAGTAGAAAAGCTGCGTGGTCTGGAATTTACAGCCCCGGTGCGAAAAGGCGTAAAAACCAGGGAGGAAATTTCGTCCTACCTGAATGAGCAAATTCAGGAGGAATACAGCAGGGAGGAACTGGAGAAAGAGGGAAGATTATTGAGCAAGCTGGGCCTTATTCCCTCGACGATCGATTACCGGGAATTTATCCTCAAACTGCTGGCCGAACAGGTGGGAGGCTTTTACGATCAGGAGAATAAAATATTTTATATTGCATCCTGGCTTCCGGTTGAACAACAGAAACCCACAATGGTGCACGAACTAACCCACGCCTTACAGGACCAGCATTTTAATATTGAAAAAATACTGGATGAGGATCGTGCAATGCAGAACGACGACCGGGTGATGGCCCATCAGGCTCTGCTGGAAGGAGACGGGATGGCTGTGATGCTCCAGGATACTCTGGACCCGATGGGGCGGCATTTTTCGGAACTCCCGGACCTGGCCTTTGTCATGCAGGCTATGATGTCCACGATGCAGGATCAGTTTTCTGTATTAAACGACGCCCCTGTGTATCTACAGCAGATCCTGCTTTTTCCGTATGGATACGGGGCTTCATTCTTACAGAAAGCTTGGAAGGACAATCCGGGCTGGGAATCGATAAATAAGATATACTCCGACCTTCCTGTTTCTACCGAACAGATCATACACCCGGAAAAATATTTCGGCGTCCGTGACGATCCGGAGCCGGTATCAGCGCTGGATCCTGCAGCCAGGCTGGGGAGCGGTTGGAAAGTTGTCTATCAGAATGTTTTGGGAGAATTTTCTCTGGCTCTCCTGTTGAATCTGCACCTGACCGAAGAGCATTCCAGAAAATCGGTATCCGGGTGGGGAGGCGACGAGGTGATGTACCTTGAAAACGGAGCCGGTGGGGATGCCGCTTTTGTAAACACGATTTGGGACACCGAAGAAGTTGCAGAGAAATTCTTCCTGGCAATGCAAGAGTGGTTTCGAAAACGGTTCCCAGATGCAGACCGAAAAAACGAAACTCCAAGTTCATTCTCTCTCGTTCAGGATGGGGAATTTTACGAAATACGCCGCGAAGAAAGAAGCATTTACCTTATCTTCGGTCTGCCCGAAACAGACAGCCGCAAATGGCAAGGGAAATAAACAAGTTAAACGTTGCACGTTGGAACGTTGAACGTTAAAACAAACAGCGTCGTTGCACGTTCTCCTATCGGTGCTTTAATATTTAAAATAAACCTGCTTTTAAACGTTCCAACGATGCTTTTTCTTTTAACGTTCAACGTTCCAACGTGCAACGTGCAACGTTTACATCCCCATTATGAGAGCCTTTTCCGCAGCTCCTCCAAGCAGTCATCCCGTTTCACCCGCCACTGCTCAAGCGAATCGCGGTCTCTGAACGTGACCGTGTTGTCTTCGAGAGTCTGGCCGTCGACCGTGATGCAGTAAGGTGTCCCGATTTCATCCTGCCGTCGGTAGCGGCGTCCGACAGCGCTTTTTTCGTCGTAGAAGACGTTGAAATGGGGTTTAAGTGCGCGGTAAATATCCCTGGCGATGTCCGGCATCCGGTCTTTTTTGACCAGCGGAAAGACCGCAGCCTTGACGGGAGCCAGCCTGGGATGGAACTTCATCAGCGTACGCGGCTTCATCACGCCATTTTCGTCTGGGGCTTCGTCTTCCGTATAAGCTTCGCACAGGAATGCCAGTGCCGCACGATCCGCACCGGCTGAAGGCTCGATGACGTGGGGCGTGTATCGTTCACCGGTCAGGTCGTCCCTGTAGGTCAAATCGCGACCGCTTCCCCTCCATTTGGGCTTTCCCTCGGGATCCGTTTCCAACTCCAGGGGAAAGGTCTTTTCGTCCAGTTTGCCTTCCATGTGGCTGCGTAAATCAAAATCGCCGCGGTGGGCGATACCTTCCAGTTCGCCGAATTCTCCCGGAGGGAGGAAAGGAAAGGCATATTCAATATCCGTACAGGCTGCGGCATAGTGGGCGAGCTCATCTGCGGCGTGTTTTCTTAAACGCAAATTATCTT
>Ga0209536_100012072_pt1 | contig 12597 bp, 12 predicted proteins | sample DeeMarSeWOR28_12_FD_187461 | JGI IMG/M metagenome (GOLD analysis project Ga0209536, IMG submission 187461) | Marine sediment microbial communities from White Oak River estuary, North Carolina - WOR-2-8_12 (SPAdes) (version 2) | ecosystem: Environmental > Aquatic > Marine > Intertidal zone >...
CGACGCGAACGCGACGTTAGTCAGGAGCGTGAGACATCAACTGCACGCAACCAGTTGCACATACGCAAAGCTGAAGAACGCTATGAACAGTGGCTGCGGCAGCTGCGCGACGAGGCCTTTGTCGAGTACCGTCTGAATGGAAAATAATGAATTCCGCCAACAATGAATGGATTCGTTTAATTTACTATTTTTGTGTTCACCTGCGGAAAAACCTTACGTAGGTATTTCTTCGCCTACTTCGTCACGTTGCCTTGAAATCGCGGCATGATCCGTCGCCCCATTATTGCCCTGACCCCTGGCGAACCAGCCGGAATTGGTCCGGATGTTGCCATTGCCTTCATACAGCAGGTTCCAGACTGCGATCTGGTGCTGATCGCCGATCCTGCCCTGCTCTCGGAACGTGCCGCGCAACTCAATCTGGCTTTCAATCCGCTTCTTTGGGGCGGGCGCGGCAACAATAGCCCGGGAATCTACGTTCTTCCTATTGCCACAAGCCACCCGGTAAAAGCCGGGAAACTCGATCCCGCGAACAGCCTGTACGTCATCGAATGCCTGCGGCGTGCAATACAAGGCTGTCGCCGCCACGAGTTCGATGCACTCGTAACCGGTCCGGTGCACAAGGGCATTATCAACGACGCTGGTATCCCCTTCACCGGCCATACCGAATTCCTGGCGGCCGAGTCTGAAACAGAGCAGGTCGTAATGATGCTGGCGGCGCCCGGGCTACGTGTCGCCCTCGCGACTACCCACCTGCCACTATCCGAAGTCAGCCGCGCCATTACGCGCGCGCATCTCATCGGCGTACTACGTATCCTGCATGCCGATCTGAGTGCCAAGTTTGGCATTTCCGATCCGCTAATCCTGGTATGCGGCCTGAACCCGCATGCGGGTGAAGGTGGACACCTGGGCCGAGAGGAGACAGAGGTGATCGAACCGGTTCTGGACTTGCTACGGGCCGAAGGTTTCAAACTGCGCGGTCCGGTTCCGGCCGACACGGCGTTCATTCCTGCGAGTCTCATGGGCGTGGATGCAGTGCTCGCCATGTACCATGACCAGGGTCTGCCGGTACTCAAAGCGCACGACTTCGCACACGCGATTAACATCACTCTCGGCCTGCCGTTCGTGCGCACCTCGGTAGATCACGGCACCGCCCTTGCGCTTGCCGGCAGCGGCCGCGCCGACTCCTCAAGTCTGCGCGCTGCGGTTGATGCCGCCTTGAATATGGTGAAGCCACAGAAAAATACCGAAATTCGAGAATGAATCCGGGGATTGCCGTCGTCTGAGGATTCCTACATCCTCTGGATCAGGCAGCATCTGCGTTCAGCATAAAAACAAGACTAACGGAGCAGGGCTCATCTACGGCCAATACGCTTATGTCCCATATCCAACCCAAGAAGCGCTTCGGTCAGCATTTCCTGCATGACTACAATATCGTCCAGCGCATCATTGATGCGTTTGACCCACAGCCGGGCGAGACTCTGGTCGAGATCGGCCCCGGACCCGGCGCACTCACGCGACCGCTGCTTGACCGTTGTACGGCCTTGCATGTGGTTGAGCTTGACCGTGATCTGGCAGCACGCCTGCGCACCGATTTCCCACTTGAACAGCTTGTCGTACACGAAGCCGATGCCCTGAACTTCAACTTCTGTTCACTCGTCCCGGTGGGCGGTAAGTTGCGTATCATCGGCAACCTTCCCTACAACATCTCGACACCACTGCTCTTCCATTTGCTCGAACAACGACACTGCATCAGTGACATGTTGTTTATGCTGCAAAAAGAGGTAGTGGACCGCATGGCCGCCTTGCCCGGCAGCAAGGACTACGGCCGGTTGTCGGTGATGCTTCAGTGGCAGTTGCGCGTCGAAAAACTCTTCGAAGTACACCCCGGCGCATTCACGCCACCACCGAAGGTGGATTCATCTGTGGTGCGACTGGTTCCGCATGCGACACCGCCCATTCAGGTGCGCGATGCCGTAGTTTTTACGCAGGTGGTCCGCGCGGCATTTGCCCAGCGCCGCAAGACCCTGCGCAACAACCTCAAGGGCCTGATATCAGCTGAAATCCTGGAATCACTTGGTATTGGCCCGCAACGGCGCGCCGAGACTCTGACTCTTTCCGAGTTCGCTGCGCTTGCGAATGTCTTGTCGTCTGCAGGTTGAGCGCTGCACGCTTGCACTGCATTTAGAACCATGGCAGGCTTTTGCTCACGCCTTAGAATAAGGCTTGCTAGTTCAGACAAGGAGGTCTGCTGCCATGAAAATGTTCTTTGCCTTCGGTTCTGTATCCCCGCCGCAAACTGCCTTCCTCGTTCGCAGGGTCGCCATCTTCATTTCCGTAGCCGGGCTGGTCTTTACCGGCGCGGCCTTCGCCACGTCGTGGGAGACAACGTCCATACGCGCACCGGGCGGCGGATTGATCCGCATAGGAATGACGCGCCAGGAGGTTCTTAAGGAGCTCAGCCAGCCGCGCTCACGCGGCTCGACGAACAAAACAGTTTCGAGCGGAAAATCCGGCAGGAAAGGCAGTTCGTTGACCTACCGGGGTGACGACGGGCTGTACACCATTTCATTCTTCGGCGAAAAGGTCGTCAAAATCGTAGTCACGCCCAATCGCGATTGATCAGGTCTGCCCGGCGGATTCGGCCTCAAGCCTGACCATAGTCTCATTGATCCATGTCTCGGCCAGATGGTTAATCTGCTCAGCTGTTTTTCCGTGACTCTCAATAACCGGACCGATGACTACCTGGATGGTGCCAGGTTTCTTGAGGAAGCCGCGCCGTGGCCAGTAGTGGCCGGCATTGTGCGCAACCGGCACCACCGGATGGCCGGTGGCGGCAGCCAGGGCTGCGCCACCGATGCCGAAGCGCCGCCTTTGACCGGCTGCAATGCGCGTGCCCTCCGGGAACACGACTACCCAGCGTCCGCTTTCGAGCCGCTGCCGTCCTTGCTCGATAATCTGCTGTACTGCTCGACGCCCGGCGCCACGATCGATCGCTATTGGATCGAGCAACGCCAGACCCCAGCCGAAGAACGGCACCCACAGCAATTCCCGTTTGAGTACCCACACCTGTGGCGGAAAAATCTGCTGGAAGGCGAGTGTCTCCCAGCTGGACTGATGTTTGGCGAGCACCACGGCGGTACTGTCACGTGGCAAATGCTCGTTCCCCTCGACCCGATAGCGCAGACCGCAGAGTGTGCCCAACAGCCAGATGTGAAAGCGCGCCCACTGGCTGATAAAGCGGTAACGGGCTAGCGGTGGGAACGGCCAGGTCAGTAGCGACAACAGCGCGTAGATTGTCACCGAACCAAACATGACGGCATTGAACAGCAAAGAACGCAACGTCTGCATATCAGTGTGGTACAAGACGTCCAGTGAGCAGCGCGTCGCAGAATTGTTGCAGGCTATCAAATGCCGGCAAACCATTCGCAACCTGGCCGTTCGGCACAATGCGAACCGGCTGCGCGCCGGCTGCGCGCGCGGCCATGATCTCCTCGTCCGCGGTAGCAACCATCACCACACCCGACAGGTTGATCTTGAGGCGCTCAGCCAGTTCTTCAAACAACCCGGGCAAAGGTGGCCGGCAGCGACAACGGTTCTCCGGTCCGTGTGGGCACACGAAAATTGCCTCCACCTCTCCACCCTTGTGACGGATGAGATCGAGCATGCGCGCGTGGATGCGATTTAGAGTCTCCATGTGCAGTGCGCCGTGCGCGATCGCCGGCTGATGGGTGACAATGACCACACGATAGCCATGGCGGTGCAGGCGCGCCAACGCTTCCAGACTACCGGGCAATGGATCCCAATTCTCAGGCGCATCCACGTAGGTCGCGGGGGCCACATTGATTACGCCGTCACGTCCGAGGATGATGAGTTTCATGATTGAAGAAAACCAGATTCAAATTTGCGAAGACGTGAAGATAACCAGGCACGGCATCCTATTACACTCCTCATTTTGCGCCATCGCATTAAGTAGAGACTAATCTTTGAATTCCGACACACGGATGCGGCCGTTAATCAGGCGACTCTGGCGGTCCTGAATTTTTTCCATCTTGTCCCAGAATGCCTGTTTGAGATCGAAGTCCGCAGCTATTGCCGTGCCCACGAGCAGGATAAGCAGGTCGGCGCATTCTTCCGCGAGCTGGTCCTTGCTCTTGCCCTTGGTGACACATTCGGCGATTTCGCCCAGCTCCTCGGCCATTAGCGCGATGCGGTAGGTCAGCTCCTCACCGCCGGTGTCCTTGAAGCGGTGCTTGTCGTGAAATGCCTGCACTGCCGCGAGCATCTTCTGGTAAGAATCCGTGTTCATGCAACGGCCCCCTGTCAAACGTGAGACGTGACGTGCATCAGACCTGCCGGGCCTGCAGTTTTGAAATATCCGCCGCGCCCAGAAACAGATTACTCAGGTTTGCCAGCAACGCGAGCCGGTTATGTCGCAGTGCCATGTCCTCCGCCATCACCATGACCTGGTCGAAGAACGCGTCAACTGCAGGACGTAGTGACGCCAGTGCCCGGAGCGCCTCGGCATAGTTATTATCGTCGAGCAGCGCCTCGACCTGGACATGCAGCGCCTCGACCTCCTGGGCAAGCTGCCGTTCGGCCGGTTCGCGCAGCAGTGCCGGATCTATCTTCGTCACCGGTAAATTGCCGGCCTGTTTCAGGATGTTGCGGATACGCTTGTTGGCTGCGGCCAGTGCTTCGGCTTGCGGCAAGACACGGAATGCCTGTAATGCCTTGAGTCGCGGCAACACCTGGTCGAAGCGTGTCGGGTTGAGCGACACAATGGCATCGATTTCATCCGCTTCGAACAGCCTGTCACGCAAGTACGGCTTCAGGCGTTCGAGCATGAAACCGTGCAGATCCTGTGTCACGCTGTCGGCAATCACGCCTGCCGGAAAGTGTCCGCGCGCGAGCTTCAGCAGTTCCAGGCCATCGGGTCCCCGCGATTTTTCCGCGAGAATGCGCACGACACCGAGCGCCGCACGCCGCAAGCCGAACGGATCCTTGTCGCCGCTTGGTGCAAGCCCGATGCCGAAAATGCCGATGAGCGTGTCAAGTTTGTCGGCGAGCGCCACGCAGATCGCTGTTGCTTCATCCGGTAATGTGCCGCCAGCAGTCTTGGGGTAGTAATGCTGCTCAATGGCCGTGGCAACCACCAGGGACTCGCCGTCGTGCCGCGCGTAGTAACGACCCATGATTCCCTGTAATTCCGGAAATTCACCGACCATGTCGGTGAGCAAATCGGCCTTGGCGAGCATCGCGGCACGTTCCGCCGCTGTATCGTCGACCTGCAGCAGACGTGCAATTTCGCCAGCCAGTTTCTGGATGCGATCGACGCGCCCCAACTGGCTGCCGAGCTTGTTGTGGTACACGACATTGGCGAGGCGTGGCACACGTTCCTCAAGCTTCGTCTTGCGGTCCTGATCGAAAAAAAAGCGTGCGTCCGACAGGCGCGCTCGCAAAACGCGCTCATTTCCATGAATGATGTCCTTCGGATTTGTGGCCTTTATGTTGCTCACGAACAGGAAATTTGGCAGCAGCTCGCCGCGGAAACCGGAAAGCGGGAAGTATTTCTGGTGCTGCTGCATGCTGATGACCAGGCACTCCTTGGGTACGCTGAGAAACGCCTTGTCGAAGGAGCCGGTCAGCACCACCGGGTATTCGACGATGCTCGTGACTTCATCCACCAGCTCGGCGCTCTTGCCGAGTTCCCAACTCACGCCTTTGCCAACCTGGTGCGCTGCGGCATCAAGTGCCTTGGCAATCACTTCGCGCCGTGCCTCGAACGAGGCGATGACCTTGCCCTGTTGATTCAGAATCCGCTCGTAATCCTTTGCGTTGCGAATGACGAGCATACCGGTGCTCAGGAAGCGATGGCCGCGGGTCTTGTTGCCGCTCTTCAGGCCCAGCACCGTACCGGGGATAATTTTTGTTCCGTGCAGCAGAATCACGCCATGCACCGGACGCACGAACTGCGCCTCGCCTGCACCCCAACGCATGGTCTTGGGCACCGGCAGCTTTTTCAGTGCCGTCTCTACGATCGCAGCCAGGTGATACTTGAGGAGTTCGCCCTTCTGTTTGGCTCGATACACATAGTACTCGCCCTTCTCACCGGCCTGGCGTTCAAGCTTGTTAACGTCGGCGCCGCATGACTTGGCAAAACCGAGCAGTGCCGGAGATGGCCGACCACTCGTGTCAAGCGCGCTCGCAAGCGCCGGCCCCTTGCGCTCGACAATGCGATCGGCCTGCTTGGCGAGCACACTCGATATCAGCACGGCGAGACGGCGTGGTGTGGCAAATGGCGTGAACTCGGCCTCAGGTGGCAGGAAATTCTTTTCTTTCAGACCTTCGAACAGACCGTGGCTGAATGCCTCCATGAGGCGCGCGAGTGCCTTGGGTGGCAGCTCTTCCGTGAGAATTTCGACCAGCAGGCTGTCTGCCATCACCTACTTCCCCCTTCCTTCTTTAAGCATCGGGAAGCCCAGTCGTTCGCGCGCCTCGAAATAACTCTGCGCCACGGTGCGCGCCAGGGTGCGTACCCGCCCGATATAGGCAGCGCGTTCGGTGGTGGATATGGCGCCACGCGCATCCAGCAGGTTGAAGGTGTGCGAACACTTCATCACCATTTCGAAACCGGGCAATGGTAAATTGTGCTCCAACAAGCGTTTTGCTTCGCCTTCAAAATCATTAAACTGCTGGAACAGCCAGTTCACGTTTGAGAACTCGAAGTTATACTTGGACTGTTCGACTTCGTTCTGATGATAGACATCACCGTAGCTCACGCCCTGCGTCCAACTCAGATCGAAGACATCTTCCACGCCCTGCAAGTACATACACAGACGTTCGAGTCCATAAGTAATCTCGCCCAATACCGGTTTGCATACGAGGCTGCCTACTTCCTGAAAATAGGTGAACTGCGTTACCTCCATGCCGTCCAGCCACACCTCCCAGCCAAGACCCCATGCACCGAGGGTCGGTGACTCCCAGTCGTCTTCGACGAAGCGGATATCGTGTTTTTTAGTATCAATGCCGATGGCACGCAGCGAACCGAGGTACAAATCCTGAATGTCTGCCGGCGAGGGTTTGAGCACGACCTGGAACTGGTAATAGTGCTGCAGACGATTCGGATTTTCACCGTAGCGACCGTCCTTCGGACGGCGCGACGGTTGCACATAGGCCGCCTTCCAGGGCTCGGGACCCAGGGCACGCAGAAATGTCGCAGTATGAAAGGTGCCCGCGCCCATTTCCATGTCATACGGCTGCAAAATAACGCAGCCCTGTTTGGCCCAGTACTGCTGCAAGGCGAGAATAAGTTGCTGAAAGGTCACAAGCGGCCCGGAAATTAATCGAATGCTTTCAACGGTTTTGGTCTGACAGATTATACCGGTTCCGACACCGGACGCGAAAAATCAGATTACTGTGCGGCAGCGGCCGATTCATCTGTCAGGATGGGCGCTACCGTGATCTCGGTCGCCACCGGTTCAGAATCTCCTGCTATTTGAGCTGATTGCTCACGCGTGAGCAGGTCGAGAATCCGCTGGGTACGACGCTGAAAACGTTCGGTACGTGTCGCCGGGTTGTTCTTCACTGGGCTGGGCAGACTGGCAGCTAGTTCTGCGGCCTGCACCAGGCTGAGATTGTCGACATCCACACTGTAGTACGCCTGGGCGGCTGCCTGCACACCATAGATACCGCGCCCGAACTCAGCGACATTGAGATACAACTCCAGTATCCGGCTCTTGCGCAAGTTGTGCTCCAATCCCCAAGTCAGCACCAGTTCGTGCCACTTGCGCAAGGGATTGCGTGACGGGCTCAAGTAAAGGTTTTTGGCGGTCTGCTGCGAAATGGTACTGGCACCAACTAGCAACTCTCCGCGACCGATGTTGTAACCGAGTGCCTCGCGGATCGCGATCAGATCGAAGCCGCTGTGCTCGTAGAATCGGCTATCCTCGGCCACCAGCACGGCGCGCACCATATGGCGTGGGATCCTCGCCTGCGGCACCGGTTGCCAGCGCGACTTGGGCCAGCCACGCTCAGCTTGCCGTTCTGCATAGAGCTGCATGAAACTCGACTTGGGGACCCCACCTTGGGAAAGTTTCTTCCAGTCCGGCCAGATCATTGCCAGATAGACGAGATCCGCAATCAGCAGGATAAGAACGATGCGCAGTACCCAGCGCAGGGCGCGGCGAATTCGCGTAAAAAATCCCTTGCGCCTTTTCACGCAAGACCCTCACAACATTTAAAACCGGAATATCTCAAGGAAAAAGCTCTGGCCAGTCGCACTGGATCAACTTGATTAACGAGGCGACGATTCTAATATCCAGCGTCATCATCGGCCAGCGTTTCTCTGATTCACTGCACACCGGCCCTCGTTTTGTGACCAATGGCGGATGAAAACAGATGCGCGGATCCAGGGCATAGCCGGCGAGCTGGTATTGGGTCATTCCCGGCTGGTGGACCACCCGAGCTATCTGATTAGCCGGATCGGTGCAAGACGAGGAGATGTGTTAGGCAGGCAAAATTTTGTAGCATCGGGTCCCGGACGGAGCCTGTCGCCTGCATTACAAGTTCTTCGATAACCCCATCATTCACAACATCTTTCGGACATGTTTCGTGCCACGCGCAGCAATCCGTTAAACTTCCTCATATGACAGAACCTCGCAAAGCCGTGGCACTCATCTCCGGCGGTCTCGATTCCATGCTCGCCGCACGCCTGATGCGCGAGCAGGGCATCCACGTCGAAGGCATCAACTTCTTCACCGGCTTTTGTGTCGAGGGTCACACTCACGCCATTCGCGGCAGCAAGCAGAACAAACCAAAACGTAACAACGCGCTATGGTCAGCCGAACAGATCGGCATCAAGTTGCACATCATCGATGTTATCGACGAATACAAAGACGTCGTGATTAACCCCAAACATGGTTATGGTGCGCACCTCAATCCTTGCCTCGATTGCAAAGGCTTTATGGTACGCAAGGCACGCGAATGGATGGAACACAACGGCTTCGATTTCATAGTCACCGGTGAAGTGATCGGTCAACGTCCGATGTCACAACGCCGCGACACCATGCCGGTAGTGGCGCGCGAATCCGGCGCCTTCGACCGCCTGTTGCGACCGCTGTGCGCCAAGCTTCTGCCCGAAACCCTGCCGGAACGCGAGGGCTGGGTGGACCGTGACAAGTTGTACAGTTTCAGTGGCCGCAACCGCAAACCGCAGATTGCACTCGCCGCCAGCCTTGGCTTCAGCGAATTTGCGCAACCTGCGGGTGGCTGCTGTTTTCTGACCGACGCGAATTACACCCAACGCCTGAATGATCTCTGGTCCAACCGCGGCGAGAAGCGCTATGAGCTGGATGACATTCTGCTGCTTAAAATCGGCCGGCACTTGCGTCCACGGCCAAATTTCAAACTAATTGTCGGCCGTGAAGAAGGTGAGAACAATTTTCTGAATGGTTACCGTCGCGATTTTACCCATCTGATGGCATCCAGCCACGCCGGCCCGCTTGCGCTGGTGGATGGCGTTACAGACGACTCGGATCTCGATTTTGCAGCGCGTCTGCTCGCACGTTTCGGCCAGGGACGTGACGCTGAAATGGTCACGGTCGAGATACACGCGCTCGGCGCGGCGCCACGCAGTCTCGATGTTGTGCCGCTGCGTACGGGCGAAGTACCTGAGCACTGGTATCTATAAATGACGAGACGAACGGAGCGTGGCTGATCTTGATGAACTTTGTTTCGACAATAACGTGATCGGGCTGAATTCTTGCGCCAGGACGAGCGCAGCAGGGTTTCCGTTTTGAGTCATTACGAGCTGGATGCGCGCCGGTTGCTCTGCCCGTTGCCTGTGATCCGTACGCAGAACCGCGCGCAAGAGTTAAAGTCTGGCGATACGCTTGAAATTATCTGCACCGACCCCGGCGCCTTGTTCGACATCCCGGCCTGGTGCCGCATGTACGGTCATGAAGTATTGAACATCCAGCAGACGCGCGAAGAAGTCCGCATCACACTGCGCATCGGTGCGGCGTCCGGACAAACATGACCGACAACAACATTCCGGCCTTCCTCGACACCACCAATCCGGTGCGCTATCAAGCGAGCCGGCGGGTAGCGCTGGTTGGCATGCTGACCAATGCCCTGCTGGTCGTAGGCCAGGTCACCGTGGGCATCATCGGCCATTCCCAGGCGCTGGTCGCGGATGGCATGCACACACTCGCTGACCTCACCTCCGACCTTGGTGTGCTTTACGCGCTCAAGCACAGCGCCAAAGAGGCCGACGAGGAGCATCCTTATGGGCATGCGCGCATCGAAACCGCCGTAACCCTGGTACTGGGCGTGCTTTTGTTGCTGGTCGGCATTGGTATTGCGGCTCGCGCCGGCATGCGCCTCATGGACCCTGGATCGCTTATCACCCCCTCCACCATCACCCTGTGGGTGTCAGGATTCACTATCCTCGCCAAGGAAGGGCTCTACCAGTACACCGTGCGTACTGCCCGGCGCTTCGATTCGGACATGCTAAAGGCCAGTGCCTGGCATCACCGTTCCGATGCAATCTCCTCAATCATTGTTTTCCTCGGTATTGCAGGCACCATTGCCGGCTTTCATTCACTAGACGCGCTGGCCGCATTCGGCGTGGCGCTGTTCGTCGCCAAGATCGGCATCCAACTCGGCTGGCCAGCCATCAGTGAACTGGTGGATACCGGTCTCGAGAAGGAGCAGTTGCAACACATCCGGCGCACCATTCTCGGTGTGGACGGGGTGCGCGAGTTACATCTGCTACGCACACGTCGCATCGGCGGACGTGCACTGGTGGACGTGCACATTATCGTGGATGAAGAGATCAGTGTCTCGGAGGGCCATTACATCAGCGAAATGGTGCGCGCTCAACTAATACACGAGGTTGATGTAGTGGCGGACGCACTTGTGCACATTGACCCGGAGGACGATACGCATCTCATGCCAGCGCGCGACCTGCCATCACGAACTGCCGTACACGCGCAACTCAAGTCCTGCTTCAAGGATATTGACGCTGCACAGTACATCGAACGCATCACCTTGCATTATGTCGGCGGCAAGCTGCGCATTGAGTTGCTCATACCTTTGTCCGTGCTGGCCCACCCAACTGATGGCGCTGTTCTCGCCACGCGTTTCCAGAAAGCCGTCGCCAAAGTACCTTTAATAGATACTCTGGATTTGCGCTTTCATTGATATTGTTGTGGTGATCTGATGTCTTTTTTGCACTAAAAAAGTGCATAAAATTTCGTATTGCATTAATAGAGTGCATAATTGATTTTGTACATTTCTGCGATCCCTGACTAATCAAGAAGTTATTTTCTTTCCACCTGTGGCACAAATACTGCAAAATGACCGACTTTAGATGACGGCCGCAAGGCCGGAAATCCGCGATCCGTTTACCACAATCTCTTAAAGGAGGCTTTCCGATGTCCGCGGCCGCTGTGCTTAAAACAATCAAAGACAAGGGCGTGAAGTTTATCGACTTCCGCTTTACCGACACCAAGGGCAAGGAACAGCATGTCTCCGTTCCCCATCATCAGGTCGACGCTTCGACCTTCGAAGAAGGCAAGATGTTCGACGGTTCATCAATCGCCGGCTGGAAAGGCATTAATGAGTCCGACATGATCCTGATGCCGGACACCTCGACCGCCATGATGGATCCCTTCATGGAAGAGCCGACCCTGATCATTCGCTGCGACATTGTTGAACCCAATACCATGCAGGGATATGAACGCGACCCGCGCTCACTGGCACGGCGCGCCGAAGCCTATCTCGCGAGCACCGGCATTGCCGATACTGCTTACTTCGGCCCCGAGGCCGAATTCTTCATTTTCGACGACATCCGTTGGGGAGCCGACATCAGTGGCTGCTTCGTAAAAATTGACTCTGAAGAGGCTTCCTGGAACACAGAGAAGGTGTATGAAGGCGGCAACCTCGGCCACCGCCCGACGGTAAAGGGTGGTTATTTCCCGGTGCCACCGGTCGATTCACAGCAGGACATTCGCTCGGCCATGTGTCTGGCGATGGAAGAAATGGGCATTGTCGTTGAAACCCATCACCACGAAGTGGCGACCGCCGGCCAGAACGAAATCGGCATGAAGTTCAACACCCTTCTGAAGAAAGCCGATGAGCTGCAGATCTACAAGTACTGCGTGCACAATGTCGCGCATGCTTACGGCAAGACTGCCACCTTCATGCCCAAGCCAATCGTCGGCGACAACGGTTCCGGCATGCATGTGCATCAGTCGCTCGCCAAAGACGGCAAGAACCTGTTCTCGGGCAACGAGTACGGCGGCCTGTCGCAAATTGCGCTCTATTACATCGGCGGCATCATCAAGCATGCGCGTGCACTGAACGCCCTCACCAACCCGCTCACCAACAGCTACAAGCGTCTGGTGCCGGGATTCGAGGCGCCGGTAATGCTTGCCTACTCGGCGCGCAACCGTTCGGCTTCGATCCGCATCCCTTACGTGCCGAACCCAAAAGGACGCCGCATCGAAGTGCGTTTCCCGGATCCGGGTGCCAATCCGTACTTTGCCTTCGCCGCGATGATGATGGCCGGCCTCGACGGTATCCAGAACAAGATCC
>Ga0209536_100012073_pt1 | contig 12596 bp, 16 predicted proteins | sample DeeMarSeWOR28_12_FD_187461 | JGI IMG/M metagenome (GOLD analysis project Ga0209536, IMG submission 187461) | Marine sediment microbial communities from White Oak River estuary, North Carolina - WOR-2-8_12 (SPAdes) (version 2) | ecosystem: Environmental > Aquatic > Marine > Intertidal zone >...
CGGAGAGGAAAGACTGGCAGGAACTGGTCCAAGAGTGCAATCATTATTGATTTGAGATTTCTTATTCTGCGGTGGTAACGGGACTCACGAGTATTGTCGTGGCTACTGTGATACTCACTTATATATGCAACGTCCTGGGCATATGATGTTTGTTGTTCTCGGCCGTGTGTAAGAATTGAGTTGTAGATGTCTGATGTGGGACACATCCATTATCTAGATGTACTTCAACATTTGCTATCACCGAATTTACATTTTTTGGGTTTCGGATTGCAGAATGGGAAATGAGGATGTAAGATGCGCAATCGATCACTTGAGCATCTGTCATTTTCTAGCACATCTCATATCTCACATCCCGCAGCTAGAGTCTATTTTTGGTTCAGATTTTGAGCGACCAACAACGTGTTGATCCATGCTATGCTATTGGGCAAATGAACGCAAGGATGGTTGATCTATGACTAAGAGGACAAATCCGAAGCTAATCGGTGCTTTCGTCTTGGGGGCTGTGGTGCTGCTGGCCGCGGGAATCATGATCTTCGGTTCCGGCCGCTTCTTTCGGACAAAGCACACTTACGTGCTATTTTTTCAAGCTGACGTCAAAGGTCTGACCGTGGGAGCTCCCGTGACCCTCAAAGGAGTCCAGGTTGGTACAGTCACTGACGTCAAGTTACTGTTCGATCGAGAGCTCCTGCGGTTCCGAACTGCGGTTTACATCGAAATCTTGCCGGACAGCGTCACGGAAATTCCTACAGCCGAGGGTGTCTCAGTTACGGAGTTTGCTGAACGAGGGACCCAGGAGGTGGTGGATTTGTTTATTGAGCGAGGCCTCAGGGGCGTGCTCCAGATTCAGAGTTTTGTCACTGGCAAGCTTCAGGTGGCGCTGGAATTCAAGCGCGGCACCCCCGTCTACCTCGAAGGTTTAGACAGGAGATATCCGGAGATTCCAACCGTTCCATCCGAACTGCAACAGCTAGCCAAAAAGCTCGAGGAGTTGAAGGTTGACGAACTTGTCGACAAGGCAGTCAACGTCCTTAAATCAATCGACAAGCTGGCAAGTTCTCCTCAACTGGAGGAAAGCGTGAGTAACCTGAACCTGGCCCTGATCGACGTACGGCAGCTGGTGCAAGATTTGAAGGATGAAGTTAAACCGCTATCCACCGGTGTCCAGGCAACCCTGGGGGATGCCCGGAAACTGATGAACAACACGGATGAACACATAACGAAACTGACGGACAGCCTGGTGAAGACTTCCGAGGCGGCTGAATCTGCGCTGGTAGAGGCAAAACATTTGTTGGTCAGTGTGGACCAAGAAATCATCGGAGAGCGCGCCGCCCTGCGCTATCAATTCGTGGCGGCACTCGAGGAGATGTCACAGGCATTTCGTGCCATTCGTCTATTAGCCGAATACCTGGAGCAACAACCGGACGCCTTGCTCCGCGGCAAAGGTGTAAGTGGAGGTCAATAATGCGCCGCATTCTTTTCCGACTTGCAGGAGTTGCCCTCAGCTTCTCCCTCTTGATCCTGGCAGCATGCAGCGGAAGTCTGCTCGGCAAGGGCACCGAGGAGCCCACAAGATTCTATCAATTACACGCCGGTTCAGCATCTTCATTGACCGAGGGAAGATTCAAAGCAGTGGGGGAGCCCGTCGCGATTGCCTTAGGTGTGGACAGTTTCCCAGAGTACCTGGCGAGATCGCAGATTGTAACCCGTACCAGCGATAACAAGCTTGAGCTTGCCCAATTCCATCACTGGGCGGAGCCACTCCAACGGAACTTCATCAGAGTCTTGGTGGTGAATTTGTCCGTCCAGCTCTCCACGGATCGGATACATGTCTTCCCCTGGAGAAAAAACAGGCCTATAGAGTACGAGGTTTTGGTGGACGTGACCCGTTTTGACGGCGAGTTCGGCGGCGATGTGGTGTTGGGGGCGCGCTGGTCGATCTTCGATGCAAAGGGCAGGCGAGAGCTGTATACCGGGAGTGCAAGGTTCATCGAAGCCGTCGGATCGAAGGACTATGAGGCCCAGGTTGCCGCCATGGCCAGAGCGCTTGAGGAACTGAGCGGCGAAATCGCCAGTTCAATCGAAAGGGTTCAACGGGATAGAAGCGGGTAGCAATTGTGCGCATAAGTGCATTTCAACAGGCGGCTAGTCAACTTCTCGAACCGAGATATGCAAAACTATCTTCTCATTGATTTCTCGCTCTCCGGATTTAACAGTCAGATACACGCCATTTTGGCCGGGATTCAATTCCCGGTGAATCCAGGCGCCTTCATAGTATGCTCTTTTTTCTGGCACATAAAAGAAAACCAGGCTGTTAGGCCATATTTTCTTTAGAAAGGTTCCCTGGGGAGGCACAATATCAGGTGGCTTGAGCTTCTCCCTATCTTCGTGGATAACCCCTTCAAACATGAAGCCACCGTTCATCTGCCCATTATAGATAAACAAGGTCTTGTCCCAAACGATCTCCAGTTCTTTATCAATTTTGTTTTTCAAGAACAGAAGAAATGCCTTGTAAACCTGGGTGTCACCCGACTTGATGCCTACTGGTTTAAGTTCAGCATCAAATATCTCATTCCTTGCCTTCCGTACTTGTGGCTCACTGACCCAAGTGAGCTTGGTGGTTGAGCAGCCTATTGCTGCATGGCACGCCACTGCCAAAAATAGACTTACAAGCGATCTGTTCATCGTACCCGATGCTCCTCTGTCAAGATGCTAGAGTTTCAAAAGTTCCCGCTTCTTGGCAATTTGTTGCCAAAAAGTCAGAAGTCGAACTGCAACCATGGCTGTGATTATTCGTGGAACCCAGAGCCAGAAAGGGTTCAGCCCCAATGCCAAAAACAGGGCTGGATCCTCGATGAGTGCGTGATTGATACCGATAGAAAGATGGAGCCCTTCCAATTCTTCCTTGTCCAGATGGCCTTCTTTGGCCTCCTCAACAATCACGGCCGCCCCGTAAGCTAATCCGAAAATCGCCGCGGTCATCCAGAGAATACCAGCATTTTCACCGAGCCCCAATCCTCTGAGCACAGGCCGAGACAGCTTGACGATGCGGTTTATCCAACCGAGTCTCTTCATAACTTCCAGAACTATCAGCAAGCTCATAATGATCACGAATATACGCACGGAGAGCTTGAGGGTGGTCAGCAACCACTCTCCTATCATCGCACCAAAAGATTTAGGGGCAATAGCAGAACCGCCGGCAGTTAATGGAGCTGTCTCACCGACATCCAGAAAGAGCGTCGCCGCCATCACCGTCAAGCTGGCCGCTATCAAGCGAAATAGAGTTGCCTTCAGTGGATGGAGACCTGATTTCCCCTGGATGACCCCTTCTTGAATCAGATTATGGGCGATCAGAAGAAAGATAGCCATAAGGGTCAACTGCTCTCTGGTGAAGGGCAAGACCACCATGGCGGCAATCCCACCATAGATACCGGTAAGCGCTCCAATCAGCAAAGGAAGAGCGGCCATAGCCGGCAAGCTGAGGCAGTTCATGATCGGTTGAATCAGAAAATGGACTTTTTCCATCCAACCGCTCCAGGCCAGCAAAACGGTCAGCAAGGATATGGGGACCAGGATCTTAATGATCCAGATGAAGCCGATCCAGCCCTTGCGAAAACCGGCCAGAAAGCTTTCTTTGAGCAAGGTTCGACGAGTTTCCATGCAATTCAAAATGATGCCATTTGGCATCAATTCTACCGAGTAGGATGCCAGAGCGGCACAATTTACATCGATTCCAGGCCGAGAGCCTGGGAACCACAGAAGAGACTCAATGATCCTCCATCAAGATACCAGCCGTGGTTCGATGCAAACAATATATGCTCTCCTTGGCAACTCTGATTTGGCCTAAAGAACCAGGTTTTGTATGATGAAACCAGCCGCTTGCATTAGGGCTGAACTATTAGCACATATTTGTTCGAGCTCAAAGCAATTCCGAGCCAACACTCCAGATTCTTGACAGGATGTGCGGCTGCAGTTAGTCTGGTGGGGCGTGCTCAGCAGACAGGCAGCAGCGAGCAGCAGATGAGAGTTCAAGGTGCAGAGCTCCCAGTTTCAAGTTTTAGACTCTAACTTTCACACCGCTCATCTTGAGCGATAGATCATGCCTCTCGGCTTTGAACTTGGAACTTGAAACCTTGTACTGATTCCGATCCTATCTGGGCGGTGTTTATGACTGGACTGAGCGAAGAGTATATTTTCCGAGAAATCCTCGAGCAGGAGAGGATCGCAGCTTTGCACCAGAAGCTCTCTGCACCGCATTGGCCTGCGAATCCAGGCAGACTAATCATTACGGGTTCGGGGGACTCTTACTGCGCCGCCATCTTCGGCAGCTGGCTTCTGGAGAATCGAGGCCAAGTATCAGGATTGCCGGCGCTGGAGGCCAGCCAGGCTGCCCGGTATCTCTCGCCGGAAGATGTTCTTGTGGGCATCAGCGTCTCTGGTCGCACCACTCGAGTATTGGAGGCAGCAAAGCGCTCTTTAGCCGCGGGTGCGCAGGTAGTTGCTGTTACCGACGATTCACAGAGCCCGCTGGCAGAGTTGGCCGCAGTGGTTTGGCCTACCCACGCCTCTCCACCGGAAACGCTCAACCAGACAAACTACAAGGATGAGAAGGCCAGGCAATACGTCGGTTATCACCATGATGTGGCGCAAACCAAAACTTTTTGGGCCGTCCTCCTCACTCTCATCAGGGCAGCGCGAGCCAAACTGGACTGGCAAGACCTCCTGGTCCATGCTTCCCTGCTGCTCTCGGCCTCTTTTTACGAGCCCCTCGTCACTCGAGCTGATATTTGGGCCCAGAGTAGCCAGACATTTTTTCTGGGTAGCTTCTGGGCAAAGATTATAGCCCGCTTCGGTTCCTATAAGATGCACGAATTCAACCGGCTGGCCCATTTTACCGGCATCGAGGAGTACTGTCACACGCACTATTTCATTACTCACCCCGGAGACACCATTGTTTTCCTCATTATCGATCAGGACACTGCTGCCCGGGCGGGAGAAATCGCTCCGGTCCTTCGCGAGCTATTTGATGCCCATATCATCTGGATACAGCCTCAATCTCTGGGCAACGCCGCTGTGCCCGCCAACTTTTCTGAGTACGTAGAGGTAGTCGACCTCCCCGCAACCAGTGATCCTGTGCAGCAATTCCTTGATTTTGTCCTCGCTGTGGAGTGGCTTACCTACTTGATCGGCCGCGTAGGTGCGCCCAACATCAATACGTTTCATGCCGGCTATGACACAGAGCGCTTGGTGGCCGGAACCTTGCGAACGATTCGCCAATCTGTCATTCGGCTGGGAGAGACGGGCAAGATGTCGGGCGGGGAAGCAGGGGAATCTGAGGGGTGAAATTCCTGTTTGGGTTCCGTGGATTTCCAAAGCAGGCCAGGAAGTGATGGAGTTAGGGCTACGGCAAGTCCAAGAACCAGCCCCAGTCTTCTCTCATTGCACGTGTTGAAGTCGGCGCCCATAATAATCGTTTCCGAATGCTCAATCATGATGGATTTGACCTCATCCAGCTGGGAGCAAAGCTTCATAGTTCCCCGGCGCTCAAAAGTCAAAAGAAGGACAATTGACCGCGAGTAATCTCTCTCCATTAGGTAGCGGATATTCGGTTATCAGAGACAGTTTGGGAACGGCCGGCTCCGGCTCGGGGCTTTGTCGAATAGCCCGCCATTCCGAGATAAGTTGGTATCCAATCGAGCACACCGCTTCTCGACAATCCCATAGTGGCAGGCAGTGTCAAAAGCCACGATAAATATTTCGTGGCGATCCAACAGGATAAAACTGTTTCACAGTTAACGGGGCGAGGTGTCTCCTCCGCCTGCCTCGTAGGAACAGACGGCGAAGTCGATGGTTGTGCCACACTTGGCACAGGTATGAGTCTTGTCGAACTCGTCAGAAAAAATCTCTTTCTCCGCATCACATTTGTTACACTTACAAACGAATGATTTGAGGTTCTTGAATGATTCCCATCCGGGACAATGTTGGGGGGTCGTGGCCATTGTACATCTCCTCCTTTGTCTCTGTGGTTTATCCTGCTTGGCTGCACCCGAGTGCTGCAAACCCGACACCGGCAAAAACCGCTACGCTCGCGGCATAACACACCAGCTGCGACGGTGCTTGGAACAGGATCTTACGCACCCGAAGTGCGGGTCACCCCTTCCGAGCCTGTGCGCAGCCGCAGATGGTAAACTCTGGCTTGTTTTTCCTCGATGCAGCTCTACCGCATTGGAGTACAGTTGCTGCCTAGGAAGAGGCTTGTAGCGCTCGGGAAGTTTACCGACCCATCCGCAAAAAGTCTACAAAAAATTCTCAGGACGGTTTAGGTTTACGGCTTGGAAAATGGGAGATTGGAGATTGCGGCGTGCGGATTGAGAAGAACTGGAAACGTCAATGCGAAATCTAAATTTTAAAGGGTATAACATTTGCATAGAAAATCGAGGGTTATTTATGGTAAATTGTCAACTCACCGATGGATGCTTCACATTGACCTAAATGTTGCGGGACGGAATCGAAATGCGAGGCCGCCCACTTGGCAGGGAGGGTATCCACATGTCTACTTTTAGGAAACAGTCACTCGTCTTTCTGGTGGCAGCTATCCTGGCGCTTGCATGGGCGGCATCCCCAGCCTTCGCCGCAGAGCAAGCATGGCAAAGACCAGAACCGTCAGGTGTTGCCATGGGCTTTGACTTTTTTGTATTAAGACCCCTTGGTATCGTGGCAACAGTCGGTGGTGCAGCTCTCTTTGTTGTCTCACTGCCGTTTAGCTTGTTGGGAGGTAATACTGACGAGGCTGCAGAAAAAATGGTGACTGCGCCTTTCAACTACACCTTTACCCGTCCTCTGGGGCATGAGAGCTACTGAGGAACAAATTCGCCCCGACACCGGCAAATATTACCCGACGCTGTAGGAAGGGACGCCACGCGCGGGCGTCAACACATTGCGACCGGATCGCGGTCACTGAGGGACTATTCCGTTCTATTGTCTTCAACTTGATCCCCGCGGAACGAGAACGATAATCCATGAATATCCCGCAGGCCCTGTGTCTCGGTGTTCTGCAAGGAATCACTGAGTTTCTTCCGGTCAGCAGCTCGGGGCACCTGGCGCTGGCGCAACACCTGTTTGGCCTTCAGGAACCGCAGCTCTTGTTCGACGTGGCGGTTCATGTGGGCACCTTAATGGCGGTTTTTCTGGTATTTCGTTCCGATCTGCTTCAAATCCTAAAAGACACCCTTTCCTTTTTTGGTAGCCAGCATTCATCCCCATTTCGCAGCGGCGGCAGGGGATCACAAACAGGCGTGAAAATGGCCTTGATGATCGTCGTCGGTTCCGTACCAACTGCCTTGATCGGTTTGTCTCTGCGAGATTTTTTTGAACGGCTCTTCACTTCACCCGCCACAGTCGGGATCTTTTTGTGGATAACCGGGCTGTTCCTGATCTTGAGTCGCTGGCCACGAATTAATCGCAATCACCTGGATGCCCCCCACGTGCTGGACGCCCTGGTGATTGGTCTGGCCCAGGGAACCGCTATCGGCCCCGGCCTTTCACGCTCGGGATTGACCATCACCACTGGCCTGCTGCTGGGCCTCAAGCCTGAGCTGGCGTTTCGCTTTTCCTTCTTGCTTTCGATTCCAGCTATTCTGGGAGCCCTTGCCCTTGAAACCTACCATTTGGGAGGCAACCATCCGGGCTGGCATATTCTGGCCGTCGGCTGTTTCTCCGCTTTCCTGGTGGGCTGGGCAGCGTTACGGATATTGCAGTCACTGGTGGGAAAAGGGAAGCTCTTCTACTTTGCCCCGTATTGTTTTGCGGTGGGGACCCTTGCTTTCGTTTTGGCGTTCTGGTGATTCAAGCCTCTCCTTAACAGGGAGCAGACCAGAGGCCCGTTGTCTGGCCATGAATTTATGACTTGTCTGGGAACAACTGGTTGCGGATATACGCAGAAAGGCTCATACCCTCCTGCTGGGCAAGGGTCTCCAGGTGGGCATAATCTTCATCACTGAGGCGGAAGGTGATTCTCTTCGTAGGCTGTCTCTCGGTAGCTGTTCTTAATCGGTAGAGCTGTCGGCGGAGCCGATTAAGCTGGCGAATAATTTGGCTGCGTGCCCTTTTCTCTTCCAATGAGGGTTTTTTGCCCCTGGAGAGTTGGTGGGACAGAGAGCGATCGTGCCCTAAAAGCAGATCCTTGAGATGCTCGATTTTCTCCTCTAGCGCTGACTCGGATGTTTCAGCCGTGTTGGACCCGGCAAAGCTGTTCGGTTCACCCTCCATCACACAACTACCCTAGGGGTTGCCAGCCAGTGATCAGATTATTTCCACGAGCTGTCTCCGGACTGCATAATGCACTAACTCCGCTGTGGTTTTGCACCCCAGCTTTACGAGAATGTTGGTACGGTGAGTGTCCAGAGTTCGAACGCTGATATTGAGTGTTCTGCCGATCTCCGTTCTGCTTTTCCCCTCGGCGATAAGTCTGAGTACTTCCATCTCCCGTGGTGAGAGTTTCGGCCTCAGTTCTTCCTCAAAAGGGTGCCCACGACCATCGATACTTTCATCTGAGAGGGACGGACTAAGAAATCGCTCACCTCTGCAGACAGCCTCGAGGGCGCCGAACAAACACTGAGCGTCGGTGTCCTTCAACAAATAGCCTGAGCCTCCTGCTTCAAAGAACCTGGCAACGAATCCTTCGTCCTTATGCATGGTCAAAGCCACCACTTTTGTGTCCGGCAACTCGTTGATGATCTGGCGGGTCGCCTCAATACCACTCATATCAGGCATGGAAAGGTCCATGAGTATCAGGTCTGGTTTGCACTCTCTCACCTGGTCTACGGCAGAGCGACAGCTGTCGGTGCTGCCGATGACACAAAAATCCGACCTCGCCTCCAGGAGCAGTTTCAAAGACTCGACAAAAATGGTATGGTCGTCAACGAGGAAAACTTTATAATTTCTCATTGGCCGTGTCAGAGGCATATGGAGCTAGCTGATCAAAAACTGTTACTAGTAGCTAAACTGAAGGTATGGGAATCGGTTCTTTCTTAGTAGCAAACTTCCAAGTGCAAGGTCAACAAGAATTAAATTGACACTGAGTTGACTTCTTGATAAATTTGTAAAGATAACTTTCGTGGGGCTGTAGCTCAGTTTGGGAGAGCGCTTGAATGGCATTCAAGAGGTCGGCGGTTCGATCCCGCTCAGCTCCACCAAAGAAATCAAAGGGTTAGCTGAGCAGTCGACCCTTTTTGTTTTTGGTAGTAGACGTTTTGGTAGACGTTTCGCTCTGATTATCGAAAACTTTTTTCCAGAAATCTGCCAGGAAATCTGTCTGCTCTTTCGTGCCAGTCTCAAGGTGTCCCGCGTAGATCTCAGTGGTCTTCTGTTTATCGTGTCGAAGAAATCTTTGGAGCTTGGCCAGGCCCATATCCCCCAATTCCTATAGAATGGAAGTTGCCAGATGCCTAAGCTGGTGAAGAGAATATCTAAGGGTAAAATACAGCGGTGAAGAGCTCAGAGGCTTTGGTATAGAGGATATACACAGCTTTGATTATGGTGATCTTATAAGATCGCATTATCGGACGCTTTACAATGATACTCGGTGGGAGGTTCCTCTTTTTCGGGATTTTGAAACTTATCAGTTGAAAAGCATCACCAAGTTTTGGAGTGATGCTATAGCGGAGATCAGGGCTTATGGAATGACTCTGGGCAAAGAGATTTACTTTTCAGCAAACACCGCACAGCTGTACGCGGACTCATTACCCATAGCTTATGCTCTCGATTATCTCGCCCCGGAATATACTTATGGCTCGCCCTACAGCAGATCCCCACTTCCTTACATCAACCACATTGCTATTCCGGACTACAAGATAGGTTTAAGCTTGGGTACGCCAGTGTTGACTATTCCGCAATCTCATAGTTCACAAACAGTCCACCTCATGTCAAGACCTGATGCGACCAATTTATGGAAAATCTACGCGGCAGAAGCGTACTCGGCTAGAGGATTCGCCCTTTTGCCATATGAGTACGGAACTCATTGGACCGAACCCGAGCTATACTTTTATCCAAATCTAAATGAGCTGAAGAAATATTATGATTTCATCACTAATAACAAGCGTTACTATGAGAACCTTGTGTCGGCTGCGAGAATTGCCGTCTTGTACGCCTACAAGGGGTGCATTGAGAGTTTTTATGGAATCTGCAACCTACTCCTGGATGCGCATTTTCAATATGACATTCTTTTTGCAGGAGACGATAATTGAATGAAGGATGAACTTACGCTCGGCGCACTTCAAAGGTATGAAGTAGCAGTTTTACCGAACACCATGCGTCTTTCGGATAGACAAGTTAGTCTATTGCTTTCCTTTGTGCGCGCAGGCGGCAAGGTTATTGCCTTTGGTGAGATAGGGACTCAAAATCAAGAGGGCATCGATGTAGAGAGACCGGAGCTTAAGACCTTGCTCGAAGAGGGTATCCACAACTATGGCTTGGGGAAATTCGTCTATATGTCAAGTCAGGCTGGCTTGGATTATTATACGAACGTAAACGGCTCGATTCGACGACAATTCTCTGAAGCTTTAAGAAGGTTAATCTATCCAAATATTCAAACAAGCGCTGGTGAGAATATGGCGATACTCGAATACTGGAACAGTAAGTCTAAATCCATCGTCCTACACCTGATTAACTACGATTACGATCTTGAGAAGCAGCAAATCAACTCTCAGAAGAACATTGACATAGAAGTTTTGCTCTACGAGCCTTTGTCTAAAAAGAATATTGCGATCCGCTATAGCTCCCCAGATTGGAAAGCAGTTGAGAGGCTGAAGCACGAAACCAATGGGTTAAAGGCCAAGTTCAGCATCCGCAATTTGGATTTTTATGGTGTTGTGACCATTGGGCAGCAGGGATCAGTGATACCCGCAATAAATTTGCTGCTAGATTAAGATTAACTCAGACTGCTTGACGTCAACGATTGTATCTACAGTCCGCGCTGATCTCATGTTTGCATCTCATACTTTGATCTCCAATGTAACAGCATTGTAACCACCTAACTATGCGTTACGGCAGTCTAGATTTGGGCAGAGCGTGGAGGTAGGGATTTAAACTGCCGGATCATCCCTTCACTTGATTTCGACCCTAATGCGTTCAGGAGTTTTATAAAATGAATAGAAGAAGTCTGGTAGCATTGTTGGCACAGTTTAACTCTCCTAACTGGTGTTCTAGGAAAATTGACGGAACAAATGAAAAAGTAAAGTGGTTACCTATCTTGGAACTAGGAAGAGTTCGCTTCGGAATAACAGAAAGAGGCGGCTGGTGCGGAGAGTTTGCTGATAGAAAGAGAATTCGTCCGGATACGTTTTACGCAGCGTTTTGGAGCATTTTGGAAGGGAAAAGAAGCGATATTGTAAGATTGCTAAAGGAAGCTATTGCCTCAGCGGGATTGCCTGAAGTTGTAATTCGCACTTTTCCATTCGACAAGATCATGGAAACAGCATTAGCCACTACAACACAATGGATGTTGTGTGCGGTGTCTTGGTTAGAAGATGGTTATCCTATCAGTCCTGGTATTGCGAGCCTGTTACCTGATCATAAATTGGTATTACGTTGGCAAAAAGAAAGAATGGACAAAATAATCGATGCATGACAAGAGCTTTAGCAAGGACTGAAAGTTACTCTGCCGCATGTTCAAAAAGTGACTATGACATACGTGTCTGTCGAAAAAGTCCAGAGTACTCATTTTTGCTATTTCCGCACCTAGTAAAATCAACTAGTTACAAGGCAAGAAACGCCTCAAAACTGCTGGTTTGGGGGTTTTTCGACAGTCACATACTTTAATCGATACTCTGCCCCCTTCACATATTCGTACCACATTCTGTGCTAGGAGCTTTAGGGCTTACAGTGTAGATTAAGGGGATGTCATATTTACTTTGCCGGTGACCGACTTGGTTTGCTAAAGCGATCATAATCTGCACTCGGCCTCTCTCTTTTTGACCCGCCTAGAATGCCTCAAGACCGTGCTTTCGCTTGACACAGACCGCCTCGATCGCCTAACGTGAAACTAGTTCGATCTCCTCGCTCCGGCGCATTTTCCAGAGGTCTTACTCTCAGTTTGCTCCTTCAACGCTCAGGCTGATCTGAAGAACTCCTGTTCGAAACCATTCTGTTCTACCCTCGCGAGGCTGGTTTTTTAACCGGTGATTGACAAGGAGGTGCCAAAGATGCCAGAAAAAACAAGGCTATATGGATGGCTTATTGCTTGTCTATTTATGGCCTATCCCTGCACTGTGACTGCTCAATCTAGTGCTCCAGATGCTGGCACAACTTGGAAGGAACCAGTAACCGGTATGGAGTTCGTCTGGGTTCCTGGAGGTTGCTATGTGATGGGATGCGGGAACTGGACGAGTGAGTGTACTCGTGATGAAAAGCCTGTGCACGAAGTCTGCGTAGACGGATTTTGGATGGGGAAGACCGAAGTTACCCAGGGGCAATGGAAGAGGGTCATGGGGAACAATCCGTCTTACTTCAAGGAAAAAGGTGACAACTATCCAGTAGAACAAGTCGGTTGGACTGACGGAAAGCGGTTTGCAGAGAAGCTCACTGCCATGAACAACGGTACC
>Ga0209536_100012074_pt1 | contig 12596 bp, 9 predicted proteins | sample DeeMarSeWOR28_12_FD_187461 | JGI IMG/M metagenome (GOLD analysis project Ga0209536, IMG submission 187461) | Marine sediment microbial communities from White Oak River estuary, North Carolina - WOR-2-8_12 (SPAdes) (version 2) | ecosystem: Environmental > Aquatic > Marine > Intertidal zone >...
GGCAATGAGCCACCAGAGCGTCGCATCAATACACCCGGCGTACCAGAAATCCACTTCTTCTGTTTCAGGTTTGACAAACTTGGGGATCTGTCCGTTCGGCGCCTGAAATTTTCCCAGGGTCAACAGACTTCTCTTTGCGCATGCTCTTAATTGAGATTCACCTGAGACCACCATCCCCAGAGAACAGATGGCTGCGTCCCTTCCGAAGATACTCGCATAATGCCGGCTGTCAGCCTTTTTCGATTTTGTCGCAGCATTGATTCCCAACGGGGTGCAGTTTTCTTTCAGAAGCTTGACCGAGCGTTTATAGCATTCGTCAATAATATTGTTATCCTTGTCTGAGCAGTGACGCATATCCTTCATGGGCAGGTGCGGGCCCTTATTCCGGAGTAATGCGGTCAATGTCGAGCGGTATGAGCACGATCTCGATTCTCCTGTTCTTTGCCTTTCCATCATCGCTTTCATTTGATGCAACCGGCCTGTACTCTGAATAGCCTGCTGCACTGAGGAAGCCGGGATCAATGCCTTTCTCCTGGAGATACCTCACAACCGTTGTCGAACGGGCGGTCGAGAGCTCCCAGTTCGTAGGAAATTTTGCGGCAAGGACCGGGCCGATCGGAACATTGTCAGTGTGACCTTCAATCCGTATCTGTTTATCTGTAACCTTGACGAGGATTTCAGCTACTCTGTCCAGCACTGCCTTCCCGTTCTGCTTGATAGCAGCGCTGCCTGAATCAAAGAGAATTTTCTCGACCATGCTGAGGGAAAGTTTGTCCCGAAGCTGGGTAACCTCGATTTCGCCTTTTTTTATTTCATCGGTCAGCTCTGAAACAAGACTGTCATAGGTCTGCTTCATTTCGGCCATGGCACGCTCTTTCTCCTTTACGGTGCGCTGTTTTTCTTCCAAGAGCCTTGCCAGAGCCTTCTCTTTTTCTTCTGAAAGTCTGCTGATAGCGCTCTCTTTTTCCTTCAGGACCGAGAGCTTTTCATCCGAGAGCATGGCGATTGTTTCATTGAGGTCTTTATTAAGTTCAAACAGAGAATCTTTCTGACGGTTGAGATCCTCTGTTTCGCTGCGGAGACCGGCCACTTCAAACTCAAGGGCTTCTCGCGCAGCTGTCTCATCAGCAAGTTTAATGCGTGTATCATTGAATCTTTCTTCAAGATCTGCTTTTTCAGTTTCAAGCATGTTTCTGTCTGTGAGGGTCGCTTCGTATTTTTTGCTTGAAACACAACCCGCCATGAGAATGAGCACCGCAACTGCCGGGGAAAGGATTTTTATATAGATCATTTTACCTCCTGACGATGATTCTGTTCAGATTGGGAACAATGTGCATTTACATTCCGTAAAATTCTATCACGAAATTATAGCACTTTCAATAAAGGACTATATACATTTTATTCTTGACAAACAGGTCTCTGTCCGTTGACAGCCTGATATTTTGCAAGGGTTAGCAGACTTCCCGGGGAATCCTGCTTAATGCAAAGGAATCCAGGGAGATAATTGCGAACAGTCAAATTTAAACTTTATTATCGAGGATGAATTGACTCAGCAGGATTGTTCGTTTACCATTTTAGTATTCATAAGAATCTTCTTTCACGATTCTCGCAATACCAGGGATGTCTGATACATGGATAAAAAAGTGACAAAAACGCTCATTCATCATGCTGTTGCGGTTCTTATTGCTGTCCTTTCTCTGCAGACTGTTCATGCGGCGATTCATGTAACCGTTTCCGTTGAAGGCGTCGAAGGTGATATCAAAAAGAATGTTCTTGCTTTTTTGAGTATTGAACAGCAAAAGAAGCATCAGGACCTGACAGAGAGCCTGATGAAAAAACTTCACCAAAAAGCCCCAGATGAAATAAGGAGGGCACTTCAGGCGTTTGGATATTACCGGCCCGATATTCAGACAGAACTTGTCCTTAAGGAATCAACCTGGAATGCTTTCTACAGAATAACTCCCGGTAATCCGGTTATCATCGACAATGTTGAAGTCTCAATCACAGGGGAAGGCCGGGACCATCAAAGTTTAAGGAGACTGGTCGGAAATATCCCGCTGCTGAAAGGAGATATATTGAATCACCAGATTTATGAAAAGACCAAACGTCTCCTTCACGATACAGCAATGAATTTTGGATTCCTGAAGGCCCGGATGATTAAAAGTAACATTGAAGTGCAGGCAGGAAAAGGTATTGCACATGTGATCCTCCATTTTGACACGGGGCCGCAATTTCGTTTCGGTACGGTGACCTTTCTTCAGAGCGTTTTCAGTCAGGAATTCCTTTCCCGTTTCATCCCTTTCAGAAATGGCGAACCCTATGAGGTATCCAGGATCCTTGCCCTGCAGACTGCCCTGAACAACAGCGACTATTTTGAGTCTGTTGAAATATCGCCCCGTACCGGGCAGCCTGAAGGTCTTGAAGTGCCCATAGACGTTAAACTCGTTCCGCGCAAACGATATAAATACAGGTTTGGTCTGGGTTACGGAACAGATACTGGATTCAGAGGGAGGGTGGGGTGGGAGATTAGCAGAATAAATAAAGCAGGACACCGGTTCGGCATAACATTAGAAGCATCGCAGATTAAATCAGGCATCACCGGCGAGTATACCGTTCCTCTCAGAGACCCGCGCACAGACAGTCTGGTCTTTGCGTCGGGGCGGTTAAGGGAAGACACGGAGACGAGTACAAGTGAAAAACTGTTCGGCGGCGTGCGGTTCAATCATGTGATAAAGGGCTGGAAGGAGTCAATCTACCTGAACTTTGAAGAGGAAGACTTTGATGTTGCTGATGATGCAGGGCGGTCCACACTCCTCATACCCGGAATAAGCTGGACAAAAATATGGACTGACAATCCTGTGAACACAAGACGGGGACTGAGGACATATCTTGATATCCGCGGCGCCCATGAATCGCTTGTATCGGACCTGTCATTTCTGCAATTCCGGACACAACTGAAATATATACATGGTTTGTGGACCGGCGGCAGAATCATCCTGCGCGGCGAAGGCGGGACTTCTTTATTAAGTGAGTTCGTTAAGCTGCCCCCCTCTCTCAGGTTCTTTGCAGGAGGAGATAATAGTGTACGTGGTTATGCGTATAACTCACTTGGCCCGGAGGATGAAAGCGGAGATGTTGCAGGCGGCAGGCATCTTCTTGTGGGGAGCGTTGAATATGAACAGAAGATCAAAGGGGACTGGAGCGCCGCCCTGTTCTATGATGCAGGGAACGCCATTGACTCAATTTCAGACCCCATCAGGTCAGGAGCAGGGTTTGGAGTGCGGTGGAAGTCACCGGTGGGACCGGTCAGGGTTGACCTGGCGTTCCCGCTTTCAGAATCGGACAAAGACTGGCGTATTCATTTCAGTGTGGGGCCTGATTTATGAAACGGGTTTTAGTTATAACAGGCATATTCATACTTCTTGGAATTGTTGCCGCAATGATGTATCTCATGCATACCGAAGCAGGTTTGCAATGGCTGATAAACAGGGCAGCACATTCAGTTTCCGGATTAACCATAACATCTGCACGGGGCAGTCTTTCAGGGCCGATGAAAATAAGGGGCATACGTTATGCATCAGGTGAATCATTCGTTACTATAGATGAAATTGCGCTGGACTGGAAACCTTCCCGTCTCTTGCGTCTGGAAGCCCATATTTCCAGTCTGAACGCAGAAGGAATTCGCATCGTTGCTGCTGCGCAAACCGCAGAAGCTGAACCGGTCACGGACTTACCGGACGTCAGTATCCCGCTGAAAATTGTACTGGAGAAAGCGGTTATCAGCAGCATATCCATTCTGCAAAACGGCGAGCAAAATCCTGTTCATATTCAAACAGTTTCATTAAAAGGAGAGATGGACTCAAAGGCCATTCGCATTGATCAGCTGGATGTAAAAATGCCTGAACTTACTCTGGCTGCAAAAGGAACGATATCCCCCCGCGGTGATTACCCGATGCATCTAACCACATCATGGAAAGCACGAGTTCCGGAATATGAAGAGATAACCGGACAGGGGGAATTGGAAGGAACAATGAAGCTCCTGAGAATAAAACAGGAAACTAACGCTCCTTTTTATTGCAGCGCAGGCATAAAAATCTCTGACATACTAGAGAATATCCATTGGGAGGGCACTGCTTCTGCCCGGGATTTCAATCCTGTAAAACTCAACAGGTCATGGCCGGACCTGCCTCTATCCGGCGCTGTCAGCGGGAACGGATCTGACATAAAAGCAGACATTTCCGCTCTTGACGTAAATATATTGAATGGTACAGTGGCCGGCAATGGATCTGTAAGCTGGCTGCCTCACATCAGCTGGTCATTGAACGTACACGCAGCAGGCCTGAATCCGGGAATTCAGTGGCCGGAATGGCAGGGATTACTCAATGTGACAGTTCATACCTCCGGACAGTATGGAAAGGGGGCGCTGACAGTCAAACCGTCCGAAGTGTTTGCTGAAGGACGGTTAAGAGACAGGCTATTAAAAGCACAGGCGAAATTGTCTGCCACTGACTCAGAGCTGGAGTTGTCCAGACTGGACGTCAGCTCAGGTAAATCCCGTGTATCTGTTTCCGGCACCGTTTCTGATGCGTGGTCATTGAAATGGAAGGCGCAGATAGGTGATGCGGAAGACCTGATCCCAAAGGTAAAAGGAGTAATCGAAGGCAGCGGCTCTCTCACAGGCAGCAGGTCTTATCCGGTAATCAAAGGGAATATCAGTGGAAGAGCATTATCATACGATAACGATAGCGCTGATAATATCAGGGCTGTTATTGACATTGATACCAAAGATGAAAGAGCGTCTTTGCTGGACATCAGAGCAGCCAATGTCGTAATTGGCGGACAAAAGATCAACACTGTTTCGCTGAAAAGCAGCGGCACAGGTTCCGCTCATTCGATTTCAATGGATGCGGCAATGGACAGGAAACGCGCAGCTCTTTTTATTACAGGAGGATATAAGGATCGAATATGGAACGGGAAATTGAACAACGCTGTTCTTGATACCGGCACATTCGGCGCGTGGTCTCTCAGGGAACCTGCTTCCTTGTCCGTTTCCGCGGATAAAGCCGGTTCTGGGTTGCTTTGCCTGATAAGGAATGCCTCTGCTCTCTGTCTTCAGACTTCATGGGACAGGGACAAAGGTGTAAAGGGCAGGGTATCGTTAACTGATTTCCCCCTTTCAACGATGAAAGACATATTCCCCTCATCGATTGAACCTGAAGGGAATATCAATGGAGGCGGAGAAATAGTATATACTCCGGAGGGGGTGATGTCGGGGAATGTTTCACTGATTATGCCTTCAGGGAAATTATATTATCATACGGATGATGAGCGCATTGATATTTCACGTGGAAAATCGCGCGCAGACATTATTCTCGACGAAAAGGCTCTGGACGTGCAGGCCGAAATACTCTTTTCTGACAGGGGGTATATAAAAGGCGGAATGAATCTTCCCGGGTTCATGCCGGGCAGAACAGCTGCGGCTGATCAGCGCATCACCGGCCATATTGCAGCGGAGCTGAATAATCTTGACCTGATACCTCTATTTGCAGAGAAGCTCCATAAAACTTCAGGATCCGTAGGGGCAGAGATCAGGATTCACGGAACACTCGCAGAGACAGCCATAACCGGTGACATGACTTTGCAGGAGGGCTCGGCTGATATTCCTGACCTTGGCTTACAATTAAGGGACATCACCTTGACCCTCAAGGGTGATGAAAGAGGAAAAATTACAGTCGAAGGACGGTTGTCGTCCGGCAGCGGACATGCGGCCGTATACGGAACAGCCGAACTTCATAAAGAGAAATCCCCGTCAGCCGTTTTACGGATTCAGGGTGCAGATTTCGAGGCCGTCAAAATACCCGGTACATGGATAATTATATCACCTTATATTGATTTACGCGTTGAAGGCACAATAGTTGATTTTGCTGGTTCACTGACAATTCCGAAGGCCAGACTGGCCCCCCCGGACCTATCGGGCGCTGTTCTGCCCTCAAAAGACGTAGTCATCACAGACATGCCGGTGAGTGAGAAAGAGGCAGGATGGTCTGTAAGGGGCAAGCTCAAACTTTCACTCGGTGACAATGTCAGGTTCAGAGGTTACGGGCTCACATGCCGTATAACAGGGGGGATCGATCTGGCGGAGCAGCCCGGCACGGTTACGCAGGGACAGGGTGAGTTTCGGATAGTGGAGGGCAAATACAAGGCCTACGGGCAGGATCTTACCATTGAAAAAGGCCGGCTTCTCTTTGTGGGGCCTGTCGATGATCCCGGGCTTGATATACGGGCTTTCAGAACAATAAAGGATGTGACCGCCGGTGTAAATGTTCAGGGGACGCTCAAGACCCCTGCGCTTCACGTCTACTCTGTGCCCGCCATGGATGAGTCGGATGCACTCTCGTATATGCTATTCGGGCGCCCCATGAATCGGCTGTCCGGGTCTGAAGGGAACCAGCTTTACGGGGCCGCGCTTTCCGCGGGTCTGAGCGCGGGTGGATTCGCTGCAAAGAAAATAGGTGCTGCATTCGGCATTGAGGATATTGAAATTGAAAAGGGTGAAGCGCCGGAACAGGCCACGCTCTTTATCGGAAAATACCTGTCACCAAGGCTGTATCTGAGTTATGGAATCGGCCTGTTCGAACCTGTCAGCACCATCCGCCTGCGTTATGACCTGACACGGAGACTGCAGGTGCAGACGGAATACGGACTGGAAAGCGGCGGAGATATAATGTATATAATCGAGCGGTAAAAAAAAAGTATATTACCGAGGTCCGACCTCGGTAATATACTGATAAATAATCTGACAAGTACTCTCCATGAGCAGCGCGCCCGGCAGATGCACGGAACGAGTATGACATTTCTGAAAAATACAGGGATCGATGCTGCAGCATTAGTGATGGGTTTTTAAAAATTGCCTGTACTCCGGAGGCTGATCTATAATTTTCATCCCTAGTGTAGTTTCCAGGACTTCGGCAGTTTGTCTATGTGTCCTTATAACTTCACAATGGAGATCGATATTTTCTCCTGAAGGCAGCGCAAACCTTACTTCAAACAGCATTCCATTAAGGAGCTGGTAAAGATTCTGCTCGGAATGTATATTGATGCAAATACCGTCGTCAGCTAAATTTCTTATTACACCCTTATAGTTCAGGCTTCGTGAGACTATCATGGCATCCAGATCAGCCATTTTCCTCTCTGAACTCCTCTTTTCCATAATAAAATTATATCACGCTTCAACATCAAAGCAACTGAGCTGCTCTCTTCTTCAGTGCTCTCCCCTTTTGCAAGACTTCTTGCCCTCAGTCTGAAGAAATGGAAAAATAATAGTAGTCAAAATTTTGAAGAAGCGTACGTTATCACGAAAGACTGTATCATTTCCCCAGATATTCATAGACTATATCCTGCCACCAGGGCAGGCCTGTTTTTTCAAGAAGGGCCCGGTTTATGCTTTCCCTCAGCGGACTGCCCTGGATCAGTCCGAATGCATAGTACTGCTGTTCAAAAATCCTCTTGACCACACTCAGCCTGTGATCTCCTTTTGTGATGTAGTATTTCAATAAGGGGGCATCATAGACCATGCAGTCTACTTCACCGCTTTCCACAGCTCTGAGACCTTCTTCTATATTCGCATAATTGACATAGGTAATCCTGTGAGAGGACAGGTAGCGTTCACTTGTTGATCCTTTTATACTTGCGACCCTGTGCTCCGGAAGGTTTTCAGGCCCTTTAATGGCTGAGCCGAGCTCAGTTACTGTCAGGGAAGAAGTTATCGACGCAGTAAAGCCCGAAATGATAATAATGGCGGTAAACATCCATATGGTCGCTATGATCCTTCCGGCAAGCGTCTTCGGGGCCTTGTCACCATATCCCACAGTCGTCATCGTAACCGCCGCCCACCAGAAACCGTCTCCAATGCCTTTCACCGAATTGCTGAACTGCTCTGGATTTCTCCTTTTCTCAAGCAGCCAGACAAAAAAACCGAAGATAAGCAGTGTTACGGCAAGAAGAAAAATCACTTTGAGAAACGCGATTGAGAAAAATCTTTTCACAACACCGGTCCATGAGCTCTGCACCTGTTTTACGGCAATACCAAGACCGGTTATATAAAACGGATGCGTAAAGTCAAAGACGGTCTCCCGTTCCTCCGTAACGGTTAATGCGGCAACAGCCGCATCGTATTTCCCGTCTTTCAATCCATCCAGCATGCCCTGAAGGTCAGTCTCAACAAACCGGTACTTCAGGTCCAGTTCCTCCGCTATTTCCTTCCAGAGTGTTATGCTTATGCCGGACCAGCTCCCGTTGTCTGACTTCATGGAAAACGGAGGGGCCTCTTTCGTTGCAACTACCAGCTCTTTCTGTTGAGCATACGCACTGTTTTGAACAGACAGGAAAAGCAGTGCAATTGCAATCACTGCACGACTGCAATTCTTCCCTGAAACATGCTCGTGGAAAAGTCGGAACAAAATCATGCTCCCTCTGTTTACTGCTTCATGTAGTATGACATTGCCTCGTCCATCTGTTTCTCAAGGTTCCGTATCCGCGTTTCATCTGCCGGGTGCGTGCTCAGAAACTCCGGAGGCGATGCCCCCTGCTTTGCCGCTGACATCCGCTTCCAGAACTCCGGGGCCTCGTGAGGATCGTACCCGGCCATGGCCATAAAAATGAGGCCGAGGCGGTCAGCCTCTGATTCCTGGAGCCTGCCGTAGGGCAGCAGCACGCCGACCTGCGTTCCGATACCGTACGCAGTCATAAAAAGGTCGGCAGTCTCTTTCGGCTTCCTGGCAAGGGCCGTTGACAGCGCCATGCCGCCCATCTGGGCAATCAGTCCCTGGCTCATCCGTTCGTCACCGTGATTGGCAACAGCATGGGCGATTTCATGACCCATGACCACGGCAAGTCCGTTATCATCCTCTGCAACAGGGAGGATTCCGGTGTATACAACGACCTTCCCGCCGGGCATGCACCACGCATTCACTGCCTTGTCGTCAACAAGGTTAAACTCCCATTTGTAGCCTTCCAGCTTTCCGGAGAGGTTATGTGCGGAAAAATATTTTTCAACTGCATGCTGAATTCTTACACCAACCCGCTTTACCATCTGTGAATCTTCCGTATCGGTAACAACAGTATTCTTTGACAGAAAATCATTGTATGATGTTACGCTCATGGAAAGGATCTGCCCGGCGGGAATAATACTGAGCTGCTGCCTGCCCGTTAGAGGGACGGTCTGGCAGGCAATAATGAGGAAGAAAAATAACAGTAAACATCTGTTGTATTTCATGCTGGCCCTCACATTTCGTATTTATTGTTTTGGAATTTTTAAATGAACTGTATCATGCTGCGCCTCAGAATCATTTTCCCTCATGAACACCTTCATGCTGACGTACATGGAAGACATTTTTTTATATGCTCCAGCGCGTCTTTGACAGATTCAGCATTTTTTATAAGAGCAACATCAGTTTTGCTCACGGTTCCTTCCGCCAGCAGCGTCTCCCTGAAGAACCTCTGGAGGTTCTCCCAGTAGGCGCCACCGAGGCAGGTAATGGGAAAGGCTTCAAGCTTTTGCGTCTGGATCAGTGTTGATACCTCAAACAGTTCGTCAAGGGTGCCGAAACCACCGGGCATAAGCACGAAGGCCGATGAATATTTGACAAGCATCACCTTTCGTACGAAGAAGTGCTCGAATTCCACGAAACGGTCAACATAGGGATTTGGTTTCTGCTCCCTCGGCAGCTGGATGTTGCATCCTATACTGCTTCCTCCCGCCTCTTTTGCCCCCCGGTTTGCTGCCTCCATAATCCCCGGTCCGCCGCCTGTCATCACGGTATATCCCGCCTTTGCAAGACCTGCCCCGAGTTCTCTGGCAAGCTGGTAATAGCGGTGGTCTTCGGAGAAGCGCGCGGAACCGAACACAGTGACACAGGGACCGGAAAACACCAGGGTTTCGAAGCCCCGCAAAAATTCCAGAAATATCCTGACCGCACTTTCAAGGTCTGCTTCCCTGCTCCTCCTCCCTGTGAGAAACAGCTTCTCTGTGCCGGATACTTTGGCCAACAGGGATTCGCTGTCTTGCTCGTTCTTGTTATATGGCATGCACTCACTTCTCCCGTTCGTGTTCTAAAGATTTTATCTGTTTGAGTTGATTTTTTTCTATTTAACATTATAACACCTTTGAATCATTATCAATGTATGACCATATCTCATTATCATATATGCGCTGAGGAGGTTGCGTGAAGGGGAAGGTTAGAAAAGCCACCGAGCTATGCTTTTTTTGCCTGGTGTCATATAATTTATTTCAAAGTATGGAAACATCATCAGACATGAGCAGCCCTTTCCGGATTTTTATAATTCTTGCAGCACTGGCTGGAGCACACGTTATGGTGCTGGTTATCCGCCGCCTGAGTGAAAAGGTGCTGACTGCCAGGCTGAGTTCTTCTTTTTCAAAAATAAAGAGTATTGTCAGTCTTGTTTCAAGTATCTTTGTATTTGTGCTGTATTTCTCCGCCCTGGGGCTTGTACTGAAGGAGTTCGGTGTTTCGCTCACCGCGTATTTTGCAAGCGCCTCCATTATTGGGCTTGCGGTCGGTTTCGGCTCTCAGGGCCTTGTACAGGATGTTATGACCGGGCTTACTGTCCTGTTTTCAGATATATTTGACGTCGGTGACATGGTTGAAATATCGGGGCAGAGCGGGATCATAAAAAACATCGGCATGCGGTTTACGGTCCTTACCAATTCAATGGGCGCCGAGGTCTTTATCCCGAACAGGACGATCGCAAACGTTGTGAATTACCAGAGTGGATATGTCCGCTGTCTTGCCGACATTACCCTGTCGAAAGACCCCGTGCACGCTGAGCAGATGAAAGAGGTTGTCCCTGCGCTTATGCACGCGGTGTATGAACAGTTTCCCGGAATCGTTCTGACAGAACCATCAATAGAAGGAACGCTGGAAACAGGTTCAGGCAAGAAATTCATCCGTATCAAATTCCGCCTCTGGCCCGGCCGCACCGGCCTCATAGAGACAACATTTAAACAGGAAATTCTCCAGGTGTTCAAGGCGATTGATTCTTCATATGCCGACTGGATGGTTGCCGTCAATTACGAAGTCGAGGAGAAGCCCGTGTCACTTCCTCAGCGTTCAAGAAAGAAGGCTTGATAATGTGTAATACGGCGAAATACGTTTAAACTGAGCGCCGTCAGATAATCGAGATGTTTGAACAAACACTTCAAAAAAGGGGGATTTTAGCATGCCTGAGAACGATGGGCTTGTTTTTTCGTATATTTTAAGCGGGAAGGGGGGCGGAACTCCTGCAGATTGGGAGGAGATTAAAAGGTGGAACCCTGAACAGGGTGTGCTCTGGCTCCACCTTGATTACAAGAGTGACAAAGTCCGGGACTGGCTGAGCAGTGAGAGCGGGATAGATCCTGTTTTATGTGAAGCGCTTCTTGCAGAAGAAACCCGTCCGAGGGTCGTCACCTCCGGCAATTCTCTCCTTTTGATTCTCCGCGGCGTAAACTGCAATCCGGGAGCTGACCCTGAAGACATGGTCTCACTTCGTATGTGGTTTGATGAGCACCGCATTATCAGCATGCGGCACCGGAAAGTAATGGCAATCAATGATATACACAGCATGATTGGGGAAGGGAACGGGCCGGTGTCATCCAGTGACTTTCTGGTTATGGCGGCGAACAGGCTCGTGGACAGGATGGGTGATGTTGTCGCAGAAATCGACGATCAGGTTGATGAACTGGAGGACACCATTCTTACTGCCGAAAGCTATGAAATCCGTCCGAAACTTGCCCAGCTGCGCAGGCAGTCCATCAGCCTCAGGCGGTACATTGCACCCCAGCGTGATGTGCTGGCGCGACTGCAGAATGAAAAGCTTTCATGGATAAGTGATGTCGACAAGATGCATATCAGGGAGGTGGCAGAGCGGACCGCGAGATTTATTGATGATATCGATTCAGCGCGTGACCGGGCGGCCATTACGCAGGAAGAATTGAATGCCCGGCTGTCTGAGCAGATGAATAAAACAATGTATGTCCTCTCGATTGTAGCCGCCATATTTCTGCCGCTCGGACTTCTGACCGGTCTTCTGGGAATAAATGTCGGCGGCATCCCCGGGACAGAGAGTAAGATAGCGTTTGGAATTGTGACGCTGTTGCTGATAGGAATTGCCTTTATCGAATTCTGGATATTCAAACGCAGGAAATGGCTGTGACCGAATCCCCTTAGTCCGCATCGTTTACAAATTGATGTAACGCAAAAAATCGTAAGACCGTTTGATTTTGAAGACAAATTGGCTGTGCTGTATTGTTTGTGTGTTCCCATATTTTCTGCTGCCATAGTGCGACCATTTGCGACAGAAGAAGCATTGCAGACTTCCTAAAAGAACTTTCACATCAGGTGAAATTCTGAAAGCAAGTATTTCAGTGTGAAAGCATGATTCTTGAGATTTTGTTCATTCCCGTTAATTATCATTGTTCGATAGCCATATAACAGATTCTCCATAAATCCACATTATCAGTAAGGATAGGCAACCTTGAATTCTGCATATAATCCCATCATATCAATGAAATGGTATCGGTAGGATATTACCGATTT
>Ga0209536_100012075_pt1 | contig 12595 bp, 13 predicted proteins | sample DeeMarSeWOR28_12_FD_187461 | JGI IMG/M metagenome (GOLD analysis project Ga0209536, IMG submission 187461) | Marine sediment microbial communities from White Oak River estuary, North Carolina - WOR-2-8_12 (SPAdes) (version 2) | ecosystem: Environmental > Aquatic > Marine > Intertidal zone >...
CGACGTCCATCAGGATACAGTCCGGCTTGATTTCGATCGCTTTTTCGATGCCTTCCTCGCCGTTCCTGGCGACCGAGACCTCGATATCGTGATTCGTCAGCATGGTCTTGAAGACATGCACCTCGGTCGGCGAATCATCGATTATCAATATATGCGTCATCGCTACTTCACCTCAGTCTGTTGTTCCCGCACCCTGTCAACCGACATGCGCGGTGATCGCATTGATCAGGTCTTCCTTCGAAAACGGCTTGGTCAGATATTTTTCCGAACCGACGATACGGCCGCGTGCGCGATCGAAAATGCTGTCCTTGCTGGAAAGCATGATCACCGGCGTTGCCTTGAAACTCTGGTTATTCTTGATCAGCGCGCAGGTCTGGTAGCCATCGAGGCGCGGCATCATGATATCGACGAAAATGATGTCCGGCTTGTGCTCGGTGATCTTCGCCAGCGCTTCGAAACCGTCGATCGCGGTAACGACTTCACAGCCGGCCTTTTTCAACAGCGTTTCCGCGCTGCGCCTTATGGTCTTGCTGTCGTCGATGACCATAACCTTGACGTTAAGATTGATCGATTGCGCCGAGCTTTCGGCCGCCTGTGATTCGGTATTCACGTAACCCCCAACGGACTATGCATGGGCTCACCCACGATGCACGATTATGATTATAGGTCTTTTTTCAAGCAAAACCAGTGCTTTAATAAAACTACATCATGTAAATTCTAATTAAGTAAACGGATCTTGACCGGTCGGATCAAGAACCCCCGCAGACTTGAAAAGTAGTCCAGGAATCGCGCTTTAACAAGCCGCCCAGCCTGCCGGCACACCCCTGCCGGGAGATTTTGATGTGCTCGCAGCGCTATTTCAGTAAGATGACTGTTTTAGCGACCAGGCAGGCCAAAAACACGCGCCATGACGCAAGCACGCAAACTCGGAATCGTGATGGATCCGATCGAATCCATTACCCCTTACAAGGATTCAAGCCTGGCGATGATGCTCGAGGCACAGGCGCGCGGCTGGCAAATCTACTACTTTCGCCTCGATGACATTTACCTCGACAATGGCATCGCGATGGGGCAGTACCGCAACCTGACCCTGCACGACGATAACAACCACTGGTTCGACTACGGCGATGCCGGCGTCTGCCGGCTCGACACGCTGGATGCCATCCTGATGCGCAAGGATCCGCCCTTCGATCTCGAGTATATCTACTGCACCTACATGCTCGAGCAGGCCGAGGAGAACGGCGTGCTGGTCGTCAACAAGCCAGCCAGCCTGCGCGACTGCAACGAAAAGCTGTTTACCCGGGTTTTCCCGCAGTGCTGCGTCGAAACCCTGGTAAGCCGCAAGCCGTCGATCATCAGGGAATTCATCGAGCGGCACAGGGATGTCATCGTCAAGCCGCTGGACGGCATGGGCGGAAAATCGATTTTCCGGGTGCAGCCCGGCGACCCGAACACCAACGCCATCATCGAGGCCGTTTCGCGCGATGCCAGTTCGCAAACCATGGTGCAACGCTATATCCCGGAAATCAGCGAGGGCGACAAGCGCATCCTGCTGATCGACGGCGTCGCAGTGCCCTACGCGCTCGCTCGCCTGCCCGCGCCTGGCGAGCATCGCGGCAACATCGCCGCCGGCGCCAGCACCCGCGGACAACCGCTGTCCGAGCGCGACCGCTGGCTGTGCGAACAGGTCGGCCCGGAACTGAGCGCCCGCGGTCTGCTGTTCGTCGGCATCGATGTAATCGGCGACTACATCACCGAAATCAACGTCACCAGCCCGACCTGCATCCGCGAGCTCGATCGGGATTTCGACCTCAATATCAGTGCAGACCTGTTTGCGTGCATCGAGCAACGCCTCGGCGCCTGACCTGGGCGTGCCTGCTGCTGGTTTTGCTGGCTGGCTGCGAGCGCCGCCAGCACCTGGTCGAACAACACCTGCTGGAATTCGGTACCATCATCGAAATCACGATGATCGCAGACGACCTGCCGCGGGCAGAGGCCCTGCTGACCGAAATCGAGGCACGATTGCGCCGCCAGCGCTCCGCCTGGCACGCCTGGGAAGACAGCGACCTGAGCCGGTTCAACGCGCAACTACAGCAATCTTCGCACGCGGTTGTAGCACCGAGTCTCGCGGAGTTGCTTGAGCTGAGCTCCCGCTACTACGACGCCACGGACGGGCTGTTCAACCCGGCGCTGGGCAAGCTGGTTGCCGCCTACGGCTTCCATGACGCCGACGCCGATAGCGCAGCGATCGCCGAAATCAGGCGCGATATCCCCGGCATGCGCGACCTGCGGATCGACGGCAACCAGGCGACGAGTCTCAATCCTCAGCTGCAGATCGACCTCGGCGGCATCGCCAAGGGCTACGCCATCGGCCAGATCGGCGACTTTCTCGATGCCAACGGCGTCGAACACTACCTGGTCAATGCCGGCGGCGACCTGGTGACCGCCGGCAACCGTTTCGGCCGCCCCTGGCGCATCGGTATACAGAACCCTTTTGCGCCCGGCGTGGTCGCCAGTATCGAGCTCGACGGCAAGCACAGCCTGTTCACTTCCGGCAATTACGAGCGCCGCTATCGGCAGGGCGAGGCCTTCAGGCATCACATCATCGACCCGCGCAGCGGCGCACCGTCGAGCGGGCAAAGCTCGGCAACGGTGCTCGCCGCCGACCCGACGCTGGCCGACGTCGCCGCGACCGCGCTGATGATCGACGGCGTCGAACGGCACCGCCAGCTATCCGCTTCGCTCGGTATCGGCGATTACCTGGTCATCAGCGAAGCCCGGGAAATAATCATCAGCCGGTCGCTGGCGCAAAAAATCGACCTGCTCGTGCGCTGGCCGACTACAATTATCGATTGAGGCGGCGCTTCGTCGGTAAACGCGAAACAAGCTCGCCACGCGCCTATACTATTGGCGGCTTAACAGGCACAATACAGTTCCAATATGGTCCAAGCTCAATCTACCCGACCCGGGATCTCAGCCAGTGACCGGCTCGGTTTCACCCTGTTCCTGGCGCTCATGCTGCACGCCATCGTCGTGCTCGGGGTCGGCTTCAGGCAAAGCGATCCCGGTAGCGCCGAACCCCTGTCCAGCCTCGAAATCATCATCGCCAATTCGCAGAGTTTCGAATCGGTGGAAAACCCGGATTTCCTCGCCCAGGTCGACCAGGCCGGCGGCGGCAATGCCGACGAGAAAGCCCGCCCGAGCGCGCCGGTGTCCGCGCCAACGCCGATCGATCAGAAAGGCCTGTCCGACCAGGACCGCGTCGAAATGCGCAAACAACAACTGGCGCTCAGCGAGCTCTACTTCCTGACCCAGAGCGAGGCCGATAGCGCGGTGCAAAAAAACCGGCAAAGCCGCGCCGAAGACAGCAACAGCATGCAGGCCAGCGAAGTCGAGCAGCGCGCCAGCAAAATTGCGCGCCTGCAGGCCGAGATTCGGGAAATGTCGGTCAATTTCGCCAAGCGGCCCAAGGTGCTGACGCTGACCGCGAGCACGCGCAAGGCGGTCGAGGCGAGCTATCTCGCTTCCTGGGTTGAGAAAATCGAGCACACCGGCAACTTGAACTATCCGCAGGAAGCGAGAGTGAAAAACCTCGACGGCCGCCTGCGCATGACCGTTCGCATCAATGCCGAGGGCGAAGTCATCAACATGAAGATCACCCAGTCTTCCGGAACGCCGGTGCTCGACGAAGCCGCCCGCCAGATACTGCGAATGGCGCAGCCGTTCGCGCCTTTCTCCGACGAACTGCGCGAGCGCGCCGACGAAATCGTCATCATTCGCACCTGGGATTTCAAAAGCAATCGATTTAAGACGCAAACGGGAGTAAGCTAATTCGCTAGTTATGGAACAACATCCTGCCAGTCTCGTTGACAAGTGCCTGATCGCGACTCCGGCCATCAAGGACCCGATTTTCGCCTCCAGCCTGGTCTACATGTGCGAGCACAACGAAAACGGCAGCATGGGGCTGGTGGTCAACCAGGAAACCTCGCAGGTGCTGGACGACGTTTTCCGTCAGCTCGATATTCGCTGCGACAACGAAGTCATCAGGAATCAGCCTGTTTACATCGGCGGCCCGGTGCAGCTTGAGCAGGGTTTCGTGCTGCACTCAGGCGAGGGCCACTGGCAGAACAGCGTCGAAATCTCCGAGGGCATTCATCTGACCACCTCGCAGGACATCCTGCAGGCCATCGCCGAAAACGAGGGGCCCGAGGATTACCTCGTCATCCTCGGCTTCTCCGGCTGGGCATCCGGCCAGCTCGAATCCGAGCTGCAGCAGAACGCCTGGCTAACCTCTGCCTGCAGCGCGGACCTGCTGTTTCACGAAAAACCCGAGAACAAGTGGCAGGTCGCCTTCGATTCGCTGGGATTCGACATCAACATGCTCTCGCCCGTAAGCGGGAATGCCTGACAAGTCGGCAACGGTACTCGGCTTCGATTTTGGCACCTACTGGATCGGCGTAGCCGTGGGACAGACCCTGACACGGCAGGCGACGCCGCTGCCGGCGGTCAGGAACAAGGACTGGGAGAGTATCGCCCGGCTGATCGAAACCTGGCAGCCGCGCCATCTCCTCGTCGGCCTGCCGCTCAGCATGAACGGCGCCGACCAGGAAATGACCGCGCGCGCCAAGCGCTTCGGGCGCCAGCTGCACGGCCGTTTCGGCATCGAAACCAGCATGGTCGACGAGCGCCTGACTACGCGCGAGGCTCATCAGATCGCGACCGAACAGGGCCGCTACCGCAGCAAGCCGGAAATCGACAGCCTCGCGGCGGCGCTGATCACCGAATCCTGGCTGGAAAACAGCGCCAGCGCCTGATCCCCGCGCAGGCGGCTGCGAATTCCCTGGTGAACGCCGCGCCAGCGTGCCGAACTACTGTATTCAAAACGTTTTTATGCTATAAAACGCACGCAATCAGACCAGCGGAGTTTGCGTGTCCTTACCCTCGGTAGAATCACTGATCGAAAAGCTCACCCAGGCACTGACCCCGTATTTTTCCAATCCCGAAACTCAACCGATTATCGTCGGCATCGAAACCGGCGGTGTCTGGATTGCCGAACGTCTGCGCCAGCGCCTCGCCCCCGAGGCCGAACTCGGCAGGCTCAACATTTCCTTTTACCGCGACGATTTCACCCGCAACGGCCTGCATCCGACCGTGATGCCTTCCATCCTGCCGACCAACATCGACGACCAGACCATCGTGCTGGTCGACGACGTACTGCAGTCGGGCCGCACGGTGCGCGCCGCAATGAACGAGATTTTCGATTACGGCAGGCCGCGCAAGATCCTGCTCGCCATCCTCATCGACCGCGGCCAGCGCGAAATACCGGTGCAGGCCGACGTGGTCGGCGCGACCCTGTCGCTGGACGATGACAGCCACATCAAGCTGGAGGGACCGGAGCCACTGCAGCTGGTCATGAAGACGCTGGATCGCCATGGACAGTAGCCTGCAACTCGACGACAAGGGCCGGCTGCGCCACTTTCTCAGCATCGAGGGCCTCGACCAGGCCATTCTGAACGAAATTCTCGATACCGCCGCATCCTTCACCTCGGTTACCGACCGCACCATCAAGAAGGTGCCGATACTGCGCGGCAAGACGGTCGCCAACCTGTTCTTCGAGGCCAGCACGCGCACGCGCTCGACCTTCGAGCTCGCCGAGCAACGCCTGTCGGCCGATATTCTGAGCCTTAACGTCGACACTTCGGCGACGGTCAAGGGCGAGTCGCTGCTCGACACGCTGCAAAACCTCGAGGCGATGCAGATCGACATGTTCGTCATCCGCCACCGCGACAGCGGCAGCGCGCATTTCTTCGCGCAGCACGTACGCCCGGGCGTGTCGGTATTGAATGCCGGCGATGGCCAGCACGAGCACCCCACCCAGGCGATGCTCGACATGTACACCATCCGCCACTACAAGCAGGATTTCACCAATTTGCGCGTCGCCATCGTCGGCGACATCCTGCATTCGCGCGTCGCGCGCTCGCAGATTCATGCGCTCAACCTGTTGAATACCGCCGAGGTACGCGTGATTGCTCCGCGCACGTTGATGCCGGTCGCGGTCGAGTCGCTCGGCGTCAGGGTATACAACGACCTCGAACAGGGCCTCGCCGACGTCGACGTCGTCATCATGCTGCGCTTGCAGAAGGAGCGCATGCGCGGCGCGTTGCTGCCGAGCGAAAAGGAATACTTCCGCAAGTACGGCCTGTCGCAGGAACGCCTGCAGCGCGCTCATCCGGACGCGATCGTGATGCATCCGGGGCCGGCCAATCGCGGCGTCGAAATCGAATCCAGCGTCATGGACGGCAAGCAATCGGTGATCCTGCAGCAGGTCAGCTTCGGCATCTCGGTGCGCATGGCGGTGATGTCGATGATTGTCGGCCAGTCCCGCCGGCAGAAGAGAGCCGACGCATGAGCCTGCATATTCAGAATGCCCGCGTCGTCGATACCGTCGACAACAGCGAACGCGTCATCGATATCTACCTGCAAAGCGGCAAGATCGTCGGCCTCGGCTCCGCGCCCAACGGCTTCAGGGCGGAGAAAAAAATCGATGCGCAAAATCGGCTGGTACTGCCCGGGCTGATCGACTGCCAGGCGCGCCTGCGCGACCCCGGAGAGCCGGAAAAAGCGAATATCGAGAGCGAAACCCTGGCCGCGATCAGCAACGGCATTACCAGCCTGTGCGTGCCGCCGGATACCCAGCCGCCGATCGACAACTCGGCCACGGTCGAACTGATTCACCACCGTAACGAGGTCTTCGGCCACCGTGCGCGGGTTTACCCGATCGGCGCGCTGACGCGCGGCCTCGGCGGCGAGCAGCTCAGCAACATGGCTAGCCTGCGCGGCAACGGCTGTATCGCCTTCAGCAACGCCAAGCAGCCGCTGGCGAGCAACCTGGTGCAGCGCCGCGCAATGGATTACGCCGCCGGCGAAGGGGCATTGGTGATCATTCAACCGCTGGATCACGACCTGCTCGGCGACGGCTGCGCGCACGAGGGCGCGATCGCGACCCGCCTCGGCCTGCCGGCGATACCGGAAGCGGCCGAAACCGCGGCGCTGGCGCGCGATATCGTGCTGGTCGAGCAAACCGGGGTGCGCACGCATTTCGGCCAGTTGTCCTGCGCGCGCTCTGTCGAAATGCTGCGCCGGGCCAAGGACAAGGGCTTGCCGATCAGCGCCGATTGCGCGATCCATCAGCTTTTCCTGACCGATCACGACATCGGTGATTTCAACAGCAACGTGCTGACCATCCCGCCGCTGCGCAGCCAATACGATCGCGACGCGCTGCGCGAGGCCGTCGCCGAGGGCATCATCGACTGCCTGTGTTCCGATCACCAGCCGCACGAAGTCGACGCCAAGCTGAAGCCATTCCCGTCGGCGCAGCCGGGTATCAGCGGCCTGGACACGCTGCTGCCGCTGGCGCTCAGGCTGGTCGCTGAAGAAGTTCTGCCGCTGGGATCGCTGATCGCGAGACTAACGTCGAATCCCGCCGGCATCCTCGGCCTGCCGGGCGGCAAGATCAGCGTCGGCGAGGTCGCGGACCTGATCATCGTCGACCCCGACAGCCACTGGATTTGCGATCCCGCGCGCTTCGTCTCCAAGGGTAAGAATTCGCCGTTCGGCGGCTGGGATTTTCATGGCAGCGTGACGCACACGCTGATCGACGGAAACGTCATCTACCAGGCGGATCAGCCTCGCTGATTTCAGGCCTCCCGGCCCGCGGCAAAAACCGATGCTCGCAAGCTCTGCCGCCGCTGAGCGCGGCTAAACCTCTTCCGAAGGCAGGCTGAGCTCCTCGAGATCGCCCTGCTGGTTCAGATTGTGCCGCGTATCCGGTTTCGCTTCGCCGCCGAAGTTGATCTTCCATTCCAGGTTGGTGCTGGAATCGGCGTAGGCCAGCGCATTCTTGATCGTGATCTTGTCCGACTTGTACAGGTTATAAAGCGACTGGTCGAAAGTCTGCATGCCGGCGGTATCGCCCTTCGCCATGATTTCCTTGATCTCGTTGAAGTTACCTTCGCGCAGCAGCTCGGAAATGTAAGGGGTATTCATCATGATCTCGACGGCGCAGGCCAGCTTGCCCTGCATGCCGGGTACCAACCGCTGCGAGATGACGCCCTTGAGGTTGAGCGACAGGTCCATCAGCAGCTGTTCGCGCATGTCGGCCGGGAACATGTTCATGATGCGGTCCATGGCCTGGTTCGAGTTGACGGCGTGCAACGTGGTCAGGCACAGGTGGCCGGTGTCGGCGAAATCGATTGCTGCCTTCATCGTCTGCCGGTCGCGCGCCTCGCCGATCATGATGACCTCGGGCGCTTCGCGCAGCGCCTCGCGCAGCGCGTTCTCGTAACTGAGGGTGTCAATACCCACCTCGCGTTGCGAGACGATCGACTGCTTGTGGCGGAACACGAATTCGATCGGATCCTCGATGGTCAGTATATGGCCGCCGACTTCACTGTTGCGATGATCCAGCATGGACGCCAGCGTGGTCGACTTACCGGAGCCGGTGGATCCCACCACCAGCACCAGCCCGGTCTTGTTCATGACCATTCCCTTGAGCTGTTGCGGCAGGCCGAGATCGTCGATCGTCGGGATATCCCACTTGATATAGCGGATAACCATCGAAACCTCGGAGCGCTGGATGAAGATATTGACGCGGAAGCGGCCGACATCGTTCAGCGTAAAACCGAGGTTGAGCTCGCGGTTGATTTCGAAATCGCGCACCTGCTCGTCGTTCAGCAGGCTGTAGGCGAGTTTTTGCACCTGGCCGCCGGCGAACGCTTTTTTCGCGATCGCGGCGGTATGACCCTGAGTCTTCATGTTCGGCGGCGCGCCGGTGACGAAATACAGGTCGGAGGCCTGCTTCTCGACCATGATCTTGAGATAGGGCTCAAGCAGGCTGGTAGTGGGCTGACGGCTCATCTGCATATACCCCGGGCTAAATCATGCCGCCGGCCTGGTCGTCGTCGGATTCTTCGAGCTCGAAGTCCCGATGATCATCGACCATGCCCGACTTGCGCGCAACGTTGCTTTCCAGCTTGATGCGCAGACGAATATCGTTGACCGAATCGGCATTGCGCAACGCATCCTCGAAGGTGATCTTTTCCTCCTCGAAGAGGTTGAACAGCGCCTGGTCGAAAGTTTGCATGCCTGCCTCGTTCGACTTCGCGATCAGCGATTTCATTTCGTGCACGTCGCCCTTGAAGATGAGGTCGGACATCAACGGGGTATTCAGCATGACTTCGATCGCCGGGATTCGCCCGGCACCGTCGATCTTCGGAATCAGGCGCTGCGACACAAGGCCCTTCAGGTTCAACGACAAATCCATCAGCAGTTGCGTGCGCCGCTCGTCCGGGAAGAAGTTGATAATGCGGTCCAGCGCCTGGTTGGTGCTGTTGGCGTGCAGCGTCGACAGGCACAGGTGCCCGGTTTCCGCGAAAGCGATCGCATGCTCCATGGCTTCGCGATCACGGATCTCGCCAATGAGAATGACGTCGGGCGCCTGCCGCAGGGTGTTTTTCAAAGCGATTTCATAGGACTCGGTATCGACACCGACCTCGCGCTGCGTCACCAGGCAGTTACGATGGTCGTGCACGAACTCGACCGGGTCCTCGATGGTGATAATATGGCCGTGCGAATTGCGGTTGCGGTAATCCACCATCGACGCGAGCGAAGTCGATTTACCGGAACCGGTACCACCGACAAAAATGACCAGCCCGCGCTTGGTCATGGCGATATCCTGCAATATCGGCGGCAGGTTCAGTTCCTCGAAACTGGGGATGTCCGAATTGATGATACGCAACACCATGCCGCAACTGCCGCGCTGAACGAATGCGTTGACACGAAAGCGGGCGACACCCGGCAAGGCGATCGAGAAATTACATTCCTGCTTTTCCTCAAACTCCGATACCTGCTTGTCGTTCATGATCGAACGCGCCAGCATCTGCGTGTGGTTGGGCGACAGGTTTTGCTTGGATACCGTTGCGACCTTGCCGTCGATCTTCATCGCTGGCGGCGAACCGGTGGTAATAAACAAATCGGAGCCGTTCTTGCTCACCATCATCCTGAGCAAGTCGTGCATGAAACTGATAGCCTTGTTACGGTCCATTAAATCTCCTATTGCAGGGGCAGTGCTTACAACTGGTCGGGACTTGCGGCCTTGCGCTTCGCCTCTTCCTTGGACACGACGCCCTGTGCGAGCAGGGCCTTAAGGTTCTGATCGAGAGTCTGCATACCGACGTTCTGGCCGGTTTGAATAGCGGAATACATCTGCGCGATCTTGTCTTCGCGGATCAGGTTGCGGATAGCCGGTGTACCGATCATGATCTCGTGCGCCGCAACCCGGCCGCCGCCGATTTTCTTCAGCAAAGTCTGCGAGATGACCGCTTTCAGCGACTCCGACAGCATCGAACGCACCATGGCCTTCTCCGCGGCCGGAAAAACGTCGACAACACGGTCGATGGTCTTCGCCGCCGAGCTGGTGTGCAGCGTGCCGAACACGAGGTGTCCGGTTTCCGCGGCAGACAGCGCCAGCCGGATCGTCTCGAGGTCGCGCATCTCGCCGACCAGGATGGTATCCGGGTCTTCACGCAAGGCCGAGCGCAGCGCCTCGTTGAAGCCGAGCGTGTCGCGATGCACTTCGCGCTGATTTACCAGGCACTTCTTGCTCTCGTGCACGAATTCGATCGGATCTTCCACGGTCAGAATATGGCCGTACTCGGTATCGTTCTTGTAATCCACCATGCCGGCCAGGGTAGTCGATTTGCCCGAACCGGTCGGGCCCGTCACCAGCACGATGCCGCGCGGGTATTCGGAAATCTCCTGGAATATCTTGGGGGCGTTCAGGTCTTCGAGGCTCAGTATCTTCGAGGGAATCGTCCGGAAAACGCCGCCCGCGCCACGGTTGTGGTTGAAGGCGTTAACCCGAAATCGGGCAAGCCCGGGAATCTCGAAGGAAAAGTCGGTTTCCAGGAACTCCTCGTAGTCCTTGCGCTGTTTGTCGCTCATGATGTCATATATCATGTCGTGGACTTGCTTATGCTCCATCTCGGGAACATTGATGCGGCGGATATCGCCGTCGACGCGGATCATTGGCGGCAGTCCTGCCGAAAGGTGCAAGTCGGAGGCGCCCTGTTTGACGCCAAATGCCAGGAGTTGAGCTATATCCATGAAAGTTCCTTTAAGGGTTTACCGGTATTATAGATTTCATGACGGGTTTTGTTTTATTTTTAACCCGCTAGCAAACGATTATTGTTTTGACCGCTCGCTATAGCCTCCTTTTAACAGATAAACTATAGCAAACTTATGCAGAACGTCGAAAGAAATCTGGCCGAGATCCATGCGCGAATCGCGAGCGCAGCGGAAGCTGCCGGCCGCGATCCGGACTCGGTTTCACTGCTCGCGGTAAGCAAGAAAAAACCGGCCGGCGACATCCGCGAAGCCTATCGTTGCGGGCAGACCGATTTCGGTGAAAATTACCTGCAGGAAGCGCTGCAAAAAATGCAGGAACTCAACGATCTCGACATCCACTGGCATTTCATCGGTGCGATTCAATCGAACAAGACACGCAGCATCGCCGAGGCCTTTGACTGGGCGCATTGCGTCGACCGGCTCAAGATCGCGCGCCGCCTGAGCGAACAGCGGCCGGCGACGATGCCGCCGCTGAACGTCTGCATCCAGATCAATATCGACGACGAGGACAGCAAGGCCGGTATCGACCTGTCCGAATTAGCCGAGCTTGCGCAGGCGGTCAGTAAGCTGCCCGGCATTCGCCTGCGCGGCCTGATGACGATTCCGGCGCCGCGCGAGAATTTCGATGAGCAGCGACGCGCCTTCGCCCGACTGGCCGAAGCGCTGCAGATGCTGCGCGGCCAGGGCATCGAATGCGATACCCTGTCGATGGGCATGACCCAGGACATGGAAGCCGCGATCGCCGAGGGATCGACGCTGGTCAGGATCGGCACCGCAATTTTTGGAGAACGCCAGTGAGTCAACACATCTGCTTTATCGGTGCCGGCAACATGGCCACCAGCCTGATCGGCGGACTGATCGCCAACGGCCACGAGGCAGCGTCGATAACCGCCTGCGATATCGATGCCGACCAGCTGCGGCAACTGCAGAAGCGATTCGGCATCCACACCTCGAGCAACAACCTCGACGCGGCGCGCGGCGCCGACGTGATCATGCTGGCGGTCAAACCGCAGATGATGCGCGAGGTTTGCGCAGACCTGGCCTCGCTGCCGGCGGGCTCGGAGCGGCTGTTCATCAGTATTGCCGCGGGCGTGCCGGCCAGTGCGATCGACGACTGGCTCGGGGGCGGCCGCGCGATCGTGCGCTGCATGCCGAATACACCGGCCCTGCTGCAGCTCGGCGCCAGCGCTCTGGCTGCGAACGCACGCGTCGATGCCGGCCAGCGCGAGATTGCCGCGGAAATAATGCAGGCGGTCGGCATCGCTATCTGGGTCGACGCGGAAGCCGATCTCGACGCGGTCACCGCCGTATCCGGGAGCGGGCCGGCTTATTTCTTCTACTTCATCGAAGCACTCGAAAACGCGGGCGTCGAACTTGGCCTGCCGCGCGAGGCGGCCGCGCGGCTCGCGCG
>Ga0209536_100012076_pt1 | contig 12595 bp, 9 predicted proteins | sample DeeMarSeWOR28_12_FD_187461 | JGI IMG/M metagenome (GOLD analysis project Ga0209536, IMG submission 187461) | Marine sediment microbial communities from White Oak River estuary, North Carolina - WOR-2-8_12 (SPAdes) (version 2) | ecosystem: Environmental > Aquatic > Marine > Intertidal zone >...
CCCGCCGTACTTTTCGCGGCTCGCGGAGTCGCGGTACGGAACACCTTTGCGATGGCTCACGTTGTGCTGCCACTTGCCGCCGCTGCCGATGTTGGTGCGATTGAAATTGCGGTCAATGTTGACGGCCCTGTTGACGTTGATGTTGACGTCGCCGCGTCGCCAGTTGCAGCCGCCAAAAATCGCTCCCGCGGCCGCGACGCCCACGCCCCAGGCGAAGCCGCGAACGAACGCGCCGCCCGGGTAATAGTAAGGATACGGGTGCCAGAAAAACGGCGGATAAGCGGGGTAGCCCCACACGCCATAGATCACGGTCGGGTTGTAAGCCGGTACGTAGATCACCTGCGGATCTGCCGGCTCGATCTTGATCACGGTCTGCTGTGGCGCGGCCTGTTCGACGATGATCGTCTGCTGCTCGTTCGACTGCAGGTTGCCTTCGCCTTGCGCGCGGCCGCGCAGGCGCTGCGCGGCGTCCAGCACCGCCTTCTGGTCTGCGAGGAAGGCGTCGCCGAGCTTTTGCGTCCAGTCGAGCTTGTCGTTCATCGGCTCGAGGACCTGGGGGAAAGCGACGAGCGATTTCACGCTCACGTCCCAATTTTGGTTTTCGACCGCCTTGACCGCCGCTTCGCCCTTCACGTTCGGGTTCGCCTTCACCCAGCGCGCCGCCTGCACGACCTCGAGCGGGTAGGTCGAAGCCATCAGTACCTGCGACAGCAGATCGTCCGGGTAGAGCGCAATCGGCGCAACCAGCGCCTCGATCTCCTCGGCTTTGAGCGGCGGTGGCGCGTCCTGCGCACGCGCGGCGCCTCCAAAAGCCATTAGTCCGACGAGGAGTATCGTTGCGGCGTACCGCTGGAGCAGCACTGTACAGGGTAGGGTCATATTTCGGAACGGGAGGTCGGGCGTAAGGGCGACGCGACGTATCGCACGTATACTCGGTCTCGCATCAGTATCAGGTTTGGTCCCGCCCGGTAATTGATCTAACGCAAGCCGCGCCGATTTTTGGCGGCCTAGGCGTCGATGCCAGTTGGTCACGCCGGGACAGGACTTCCAAGCACTCACGGAACGGTCTGTTTATGCTCGCACGCGCCTACGCCTTAGCACCCGCATCGCTCGTCGCCGTCGCGGTGCTCGCCGCCAGTTGCTCCGAAGCCCCGCCGCCGGCAAAGCGCCCCCCGCCGCAGGTATCGGTCATCACGGTGGAGCCGAAAACCATTCCCGCGATCTCCACGTTTGTCGCGCAGACGGAGAGTTCCCGCCAGGTCGACATCGTCGCGCGCGTCTCGGGCTACCTCGACAAGATCGCCTACCAGGAAGGCGAGCTGGTGAAGGAAGGCCAGGTGCTGTTCCGGATCGATCCCAAGCCCTTCAAGGCGCAGCTCGACGCTGCCCGCGGCGCGCTGCTCGCGCAGCAGGCGCGGCTCAAGACGGCGACGGCAACGCTCAACCGGGTCAAGCCGCTCGCCCAGCAGAACGCGCTTTCGCAGGCCGATCTCGATCGTGCACAGGGCGAGTACGACGCGGCGACTGCCGCGGTCCACGCGGCGAATGCCCAGGTGACCTCGGCCGGGCTCAACCTGGGTTATACGACCATCCGCTCGCCGGTCACCGGCGTGGCGAGCCGCTCGCTGCAGCGCGAGGGTGCCTATCTGAACGCGCAAGCGAGCAGCGCGCTGCTGACCTACGTGGCTGCGCTCGATCCGATCTGGGTGAACTTCAGCGTTTCGCAGAACCAGGTCGCCCGGTCGCGCACGGAGCAGACGGCAGGCCGGCTGGTGCCGCCGAAAAACCAGGAATACGAGGTCGACCTGATCTTGCCCGATGGCACGCCGTTTCCCGAACACGGTCGCATCAGCTTCGCCGACCCGTCGTTCAGCCAGGACACAGGATCGTTTCTCGTTCGCGCGGTGCTGCCGAATCCGAAGCAGGCCCTGAGGCCGGGAATGTTCGTCACCGCGTACCTGAAGGGCGCGGTACGGCCGGACGCAATCGTCGTTCCGCAGCTGGCCGTGCAGCAGGGCTCGAACGGCCATCTGGTGTACGTGATCAAGGAAGACGGCACCGCGGAGCTGCGCCCGGTGGTCGTTGGCGATTACTACAACAAGACCGATATCGTGGTCGTCACCGGCCTGCACGCGGGCGACCGCGTGGTGGTCCAGGGCGTGCTCAAGGTCGTGCCGGGCCAGCCGGTGAAGATCGTCGAGCCGGGGCAGGGCAATGCGCAGCCGGCAGCGAAAGACGCCGGCGCGAAGAAGTAGACCGGCTCGAAGCGTCGAGGCATGTTTACCCACTTCTTCATCGACCGGCCGATCCTGTCGTCGGTCATCTCGATCCTGATCGTGCTCGGCGGCCTGGTGGCGATGTCGGTCGCGCCGATCGAGCAGTACCCCGAACTGGCGCCGCCGCAGGTGCAGGTGTCGGCACGCTATCCGGGCGCGACCGCCGAGGTGATCGCGAACCAGGTCGCATCGCCGATCGAGGCGCAGATCAACGGCGTCGACAATCTGCTCTACTTCTACTCGACCAGCTCCTCGAGCGGAAACGTCTCGATCAACGTGCTGTTCAAGCCCGGCACGAACCCGGACATCAACCAGGTCAACGTGCAGAACCGGGTGAGCCAGGCGACCTCGCAGCTGCCGCAGGCCGTGGTGCAGCAGGGAATCACCGTCGACAAGCGGTCCTCGAGCATCATGATGGTGATCTCGGTCTATTCGCCCGACGAGCGCTACGACGCGACCTACCTCGACAATTACGCGAACCTCTACGTTCTCGAGGAGCTGAAGCGCGTGCCGGGCGCGAACCGCTCACAGTTCATGGGCTTGCCCAATCTGGCGATGCGCGTCTGGCTGCAGCCCGACCGCATGGCGCAGCTGGGCATCACGGTGCAGGAGGTGGCGGCGGCGATCCAGAGCCAGAACCAAACCTTCGGCATTGGGCAGATCGGCGGACCGCCGACGCTGCCCGGCGTCGCGCAGCAGTTCGTGGTCACGGCGCAGGGGCTGCTGACCAAGCCTACGGAGTTCGAGGACATCATCGTCCGCGCGGCGAAGCAGGGCACCGCGATCGTGCGCATCAAGGACATCGGGCGCGTCGAGCTCGCCAAGCAGGACTACTCGGTCGCGAGCCGCATGAACGGCAAGCTCGCGACGACGATCGCCGTGTACCAGCAACCGGGCGCCAATGCGGTCGAGACCGCGAAAGCGGTGCGCAAGCGCATGGAAGAGCTTAAGGCTCAGTTTCCCACCGGACTCGACTACAAGGTCGTGCTCGACACCAGCCTGTTCACGCTGAACTCGATCGACAAGGTGGTGCACACCTTCTTCGAGGCGGTCGTGCTGGTGGTCGCAGTGGTTTTCCTCTTCCTGCAGAGCCTGAGAGCGACGATCATCCCGATTCTCGCCGTGCCGGTATCGATCATCGGCACCTTCGTCGGCATGCACCTGTTCGGCTTCTCGGTCAACATGCTGACGCTGTTCGGCATGATTCTCGCGATCGGACTGGTGGTCGACGACGCGATCGTCGTGGTCGAGAACGTCGAGGTGAACATGACGACGCACCACCTCTCGGCGCTGGAGGCCTCGAAGCGCGCGATGGCCGAGATCGCCGGAGCGCTGATCTCGATCGTCATGGTGCTGGTCGCGGTGTTCCTGCCCACGGCCTTCCTCGGCGGCGTGACGGGGACGCTCTACAAACAGTTCGCGATCACCATTTCGATCTCGATGGTGATTTCGGGGATCATGGCGCTGACGCTCTCGCCGGCCCTCGCCGCGATCATCATCAAGGCGCATCACGGCGAGAAGAAGGGCTTCTTTCGCTGGTTCGAAAACGGCTTTGAGGCGCTGCGCAAGGGATACGTCGGCGCTGTGGCGCGGGTCCTTCAGGCCTGGCCGCTGTCGCTTGCGGTATTCGCCGCGGTCCTGTTCGGCATCGTCACGATGTTCCGCATCCTGCCCTCGAGCTTCGTGCCCGACGAGGACCAGGGGTACTTTTTCGTCGTTGCTGCCGCGCCGGACACGGCGAGCCTCGAGGTCATCGGACAGTTCTCGCGCAAGCTCGAGGACATCGTGCGCGCCGACCGCGCGGTGCAGGACGTCGGCACGGTTGACGGCTACAGCCTGATCGACGGTCAGATCTCGAACAATTCCAGCATCATTTTCGGCCTGCTCAAGCCGTTCGAGGAACGCAGCAGCGAGGATCTGCTCGCCTTCGATACACTGAAGCGCCTGAACGCGCAGTTCGTCGCGCTGCGCGAGGGCTTTGCCGTCGGTCTCAATCCGCCGTCGATTCCGGGCATGGGCACGACCGGAGGGTTCGAGTTCTACATCCAGAACCGCGGCTCGGGCGATGCGCGCGCCACCGGCGCTGCGGTGCAGGCCTTTCTCGCCAAGGCGCGGCAGCGGCCCGAGCTGGCCGGCGTCAGCACGACGTTCCGCGCAGCGACCCAGCAGCTGTTCGTCGATCTTGACCGCAACCGCGCGGAGGTGATGGGCGTGCCGGTGAGCGACGTGTTCCAGACCCTGCAGGCGTTCTTCGGCTCGCAGATCGCGGGTCAGTTCAGCCAGTTCAGTCGTGTCTGGTGGGTCGTCATGCAAGCCGATGCGGCGTACCGCGTCGATCCGAAGGACTTCGACAAGGTTTACGTGCGCTCGAAATCCGGCGCCAACGTGCCGCTCTCGGCGCTGATCACGACGCGCTACGTCGCGTCGCCCAAGCTGCTGACGCGCTTCAACGGCTTTCCGGCGGTCAAGATCAACGGCAGCCAGGCGCCCGGCTACAGCTCCGGACAGGCGATTGCGGCGATGGAGGCCGTCGCCGGCGAGACACTGCCGGGCGACTTCTCCTTTTCCTGGGCGGGGCAGGCGCTGCAAGAGAAGGCGTCCGGCGGCACGTCGTCCTCCGCCTTCATCTTCGGTCTGATCGTTGTCTTCCTGCTGCTCGCCGCGCAGTTCGAGAAATGGACCCTGCCCGTCGCGGTCGTGCTCTCGGTGCCGTTCGCGGTGCTCGGCGCGCTGGGGCTCACCTGGGTGCTCGGACTGCAGAACGACGTCTACTTCCAGGTCGGTCTGGTGACGCTGGTCGGCCTGTCGGCGAAGAACGCGATCCTGATCTGCGAGTTCGCCATCGAGCGCGTGCGCCACGGCATGGGAGCGCGCGAGGCGGCCATCGAGGCCGCCGGCCTGCGGCTGCGCGCGATCGTCATGACCTCGCTCGCCTTCGGGCTCGGTTGCGTGCCACTCGCCATCGCGACCGGGCCGGGCGCCAATAGCCTGCGCGCGATCGGCACGGGCGTGATCGGCGGAATTCTGGCCTCGACCTTCGTCGCCATCTTTTTCGTGCCGCTGTTCTTCTGGCTTCTGGAGTCGATGAGCGCGCGATTCGCGGGCAAGGCGACCGCCGACACCGCAGGCACCTCGCATGGCGGCGAAGCGCCGGACGTGCCGCATGCGCCGCGTGAGAGCGACTGACATGCGGCATGCCTATCTGGTCGTTGCGCTGGCTTCTGCGCTTGCCGCCTGCACCGTCGTCGGCCCCGACTACGAGCGCCCGCAGCTGGACGTGCCCTCGGCGTGGCGCGTCGACTATCCGCAGGCGGCCGAGTTGGCCAACGCGCGATGGTGGGAGCGGTTCGATGATGCGGCGCTCAACGATCTCATCGAGTCCGCGCTACGCGAGAACCGAGACCTGCGCGCGGCTGCGGCGCGGGTCGACCGCTTCATCGGCACGCTGAGGGCGACGCGCGCGCAGTTCTATCCGCAGATCGGCTACGGGCTTGACGCGAGCCGTAACCGCGCGACGGAGAAGGGGCCGACGCCATTGCCACCGGGCACCGATCCCTGGTACAGCCTGTATCAGGGATCGCTTGGCGCGGTCTGGCAGATCGACCTGTTCGGGCGCGTGCAGCGCGAGGCCGAGGCGGCGCAGGCGCAGGTGCTGGCGAGCGAGCAGGGGCGCCGCGGCGTGGTGCTCTCGGTCGTAACCAGCGTCGCGGCGAGCTACATCGCGCTGCGCGCGCTCGATCGCCAGCTCGAAATTTCGCAGGCCACCGAAAAGAACTACGCTGAGACGCTGCGCATCTTCGATCTGCGCTACAAAAGCGGCGTGGTGTCGCAGGTCGAGCTGTCGCAGATCCGTTCGCAGTACGAACAGGCGCGCGCCGCAGTTCCCGTGCTCGAGCGGCAAATCGCGGCGCAGGAAAACCTGCTCTCGATCCTGCTCGGCGGCAGTCCCGGCACGATCCGCCGCGGCAAGAGCATCGATGCGCTCCTCGCTCCGGGTATTCCTGCCGCGCTGCCGTCGTCGCTCCTCGAGCGCCGGCCGGACGTGCTGCAGGCCGAGCAGAACCTGGTCACCGCGAACGCCAACCTCGGCGTTGCGAAATCGCTCTACTACCCGACGATCTCGCTCACCGGCGTGCTTGGCCTGGCGAGCGCCGCGCTCGGCGATTTGTTGAGCAGCGGCGCGGCGGTCGCGACGCTCGGTGCCGGCCTCAGCGGGCCGATCTTCACCGGCGGCGCGATCGAGGGGCAGGAATTTTCCGCCGAGGCCGCGCGGCGCGAGTCGCTCGAGTTCTACCGCCAGGTCGTCCTCAACGCATTGCGCGAGACCAACGACGCGCTCGTCGGCACGGACAAGCGAACGCGCGAAGCGGAGGCGCAGCAGCGGCGCGTCGAGGCGCTGCGCGAATACGCACGCCTGTCGCGTCTGCGCTTCGACAACGGCTACGCCGGCTACCTCGAGGTGCTGTACGCCGAGAACGAGCTGTTCAGCGGCGAGCTGACCGCCGTGCGCGCCAGCGCCGATCGGCTGACCGAGTACGTCAACGTCTACAAGGCCGTTGGCGGCGGTTGGCTCGACGAAGCCGACAGGCTCACACCGAAGGCGCAGGGGTTCGTCGATAGGGGTCAGACCCCGGTGGATAAGTCGGCGATCAGGTAGGCGTTGCGACCGCTTCGCGACTTGTCCACCGAGGTCTGACCTCGAGGGTCGCGCCTAAACGCCGAGGTAGCGGTGCTGCACGTCCTCGCTCGCGGCAAGCGCCGCTGAGTCGCCGCTCCACACCACGCGTCCCTTCTCGAGGATGGTGTGACGGTCCGCGATGCGGGTGAGCGCCTTGACGTCCTTGTCGATGATCAGGATCGATTGGCCGGCCGCCTTGAGGTTCTCCACCGCCTGGTAGATCTCGGCGCGCACCAGCGGCGCGAGGCCCTCGGTGGCCTCGTCCAGGATCAGCAGGCGCGGGTTGGTCATCAACGCCCGCGCAATGGCGAGCATCTGCTGCTCGCCGCCGGAGAGCTGATTGCCGAGGTGGCGCTGGCGCTCGGCGAGGCGCGGAAACAGCCTGAAGGCGCGCTCCAGCGTCCAGGGCTCGGCGCTGGCGTTGCGGTTGGCCGCGGTGGCGACGAGGTTCTCGCGCACCGTGAGATTGGGAAAGATCTGGCGTCCTTCAGGCACCAGGCCGAGCCCGGCCTGAGCGACACGGTAAGAGGGCAGGCTGCGGATCGGCCGGCCGTCGAAGTGGATGGTGCCGGACAGCGTGCGCACGATGCCCATGATCGAGCGCACCGTGGTGGTCTTGCCCATGCCGTTGCGGCCGAGCAGCGTCGCGACTTCGCCGGCACCGACGTCGAAGGAAACGCCGAACAGCACCTGGCTCTGGCCGTAGGCGGTCTCGAGGTCGTGCACGTGCAGCAGGGCTTTAGGGCTCGCCATCGTGGTGCGTTCAGTCCTCGAGCTCCTCGCCCAGATAGGCCGCTCGCACTTCGCGATTGGTGCGGATCTCCTCGGGCGTTCCGGTGGCGATGACGCGCCCGTAGACCAGCACCGAGATGCGGTCGGCCAGGGTGAACACCGCGTCCATGTCGTGCTCGACGAGAACGATGGTCTGCCGTCCCTTGAGCGTGCCGAGGAACTGCACCATGCGTTGCGACTCGTCGGCACCCATGCCGGCCACCGGCTCGTCGAGCAGCAGCAGGCGCGGTCGCGTCGCCAGCACCATGGCGATCTCGAGCTGGCGCTGTTCGCCGTGGGCGAGGTTGGCGGCGAGGACCTGGGCCCGGCTGCCGAGCCCGACCTCGTCGAGAATCGCGCGCGCCGGGCCGTGCAAGACCTCCTCGGACTGGGCCGCGCGCCAGAAGCGGAAGCTGTGTCCGGCGTGCGCCTGTACCGCGAGCGCGACGTTGTCGAGCGCACTGAACTCGCGGTAGACGCTGGTGATCTGGAACGAGCGTGCCAGCCCCTTGTGCGAGCGTGCCGCAGCGCCGAGCGGCGTGATGTCCTCGCCGGCGAAGCGGATGCGCCCCGCGTCGGGCCGCAGGTCGCCCGCGAGCTGCGCGATCAGGGTGGTCTTGCCCGCGCCGTTCGGTCCGATGATGGCGTGCGTCTCGCCCGGCAGGACGTCGAGCGCCACGCCGTCAGTAGCGCGCAGCGCGCCGAAGGCCTTGACCAGGCCCTGAATGTCGAGCAGCGGCTCAGTCATTGCGTTGCGCCCCCGGCAGCAAGCCCGCCAGACCGCGCTTGGCGAACAGCACCACGAGGACCAGGAACAGCCCGATGAACAGCTGCCAGTGCTGGCCGACGAAGCCCGTCATGCCCGACAGGAGGTCTTCCAGCAGCAGCAGGACGAAGGCGCCGAGGATGGGGCCGACGCTGGTGCCGATGCCGCCCAGGATCACCATGAACATGATTTCACCGGAACGCGTCCAGTGCATGAAGTCCGGGGTGAGGTAGGCCGTGTGGTTGACGAACAGATATCCGGCAACGCCGCACATGGCGCCGGCGATGACGAACGCCGCCAGCCGGTAAGGGTAGGGCGAAAAGCCGATGGCGCGCGTGCGGGCCTCGTTGGAGTTGGACGCCCGAATCACCATGCCGAAGCGCGAATTGACGATGCGGTGAATCAGATAGAGGAACGCAATCATCACCGCGAACACAAGGTAGTAGAACGCCGTTGAATTGCCCAAGTCGACCAGGCCACCCAAATCGCTGCGTGCCGCAAGCCGCAGACCGTCGTCACCGCCGTAGGCATCGAGCGAGATGCCGAGGAAGTAGAGCATCTGCGTGAACGCCAGCGTGATCATGATGAAGTAGATCCCGCTGGTGCGGATCGAAATGGCGCCGATCACCAGCGCGACGAGCGCGGAAGCCCCGACGGCGACACCGAGCTGCAGGAAGCCGTTGTGAATGCCATGGTGCGCGAGGATGGCGACGGCGTAGCCGCCGATGCCGAGATAGGCCGCGTGGCCGAACGACACCATGCCGCCGTAGCCGAGGATGAGGTTCAGGCTGAGCGCCGCGATGGCGAAGATCATCACGCGGCGCAGGAGATCAATGTAAAAAAGTTGATCGAATGCGGTGGCGACCAGCGGGGCGAGCGCCAGAAAGGCGATGCCCACGATCAGCAGCACGAGTCGGGCGCGCATCTCAGTGGCCTCTTGCCGGGAACAGGCCCTCGGGCCGCAGCGCGAGAACCACGGCCATCAGCAGGTAGATCAGCATCGACGCCAGCGCCGGTCCCGCGGCCTCGGCGGCGGTCGGCGAGATCAGCGCGCCGAGCGCCGGTTTGAGGAAGGCGCGTCCCATGGTGTCGACCATGCCGACGATGATCGCGCCGGCCAGTGCGCCGCGGATCGAGCCAATGCCGCCGATGACGATGACGACGAAGACCTGGATGAGGATCAGCTCGCCCATACCGGGCTGCACGGCGTAGATCGGACCGGCCATCACGCCGGCGAGACCCGCGAGGGCGGCGCCGAAGCCGAAAACGATCGTATACAGCAGGCGGATGTTGATGCCGAGCGCCGAGACCATGGTGCGGTTCGAGGCGCCGGCGCGGATCAGCATGCCGAGTCGGGTGCGCGTGACCACGTACCAGAGCAGCAGCGCGACCAGCAGGCCGACAATGATGATCATCAGCCGGTACACCGGATAGCGCAGGTTGGTGACAAGCTCGATGTGACCCGAGAGGGCCTGTGGCAGGTCGCTGAACAGGGCGGCGCGCCCCCAGATGATCGCGACCAGCTCGTTGAAAAAGAGGATCAGACCGAAGGTCGCGAGCACCTGGTCGAGATGGTCGCGCTCGTACAGCGTGCGCAGGGCGACGACCTCGGTGACCACGCCGACCAGCAGCGTGCCAACCAGCGCGAGCAGCACGCCGGCGAGGTAGGAGCCGGTCCATTGCGTGGCGGCGACGGCGAGGTAAGCGCCGACCATGTACATGGCGCCATGCGCCAGGTTCACCATATTCATGATGCCGAACACGAGCGTCAGCCCCGCTGCCATGAGGAACAGCGTGACCCCGAACTGCAGGCCGTTCAGCGTCTGTTCGACAAAAAGGATCGCGTTCATCTAGCTACAAAAAAAGGGCGCGGTCGAACCGCGCCCTTTTCCGTGCGCCGTCGCGCCTACCACTTCATTTTGCACTTCGTGTAGTACGAGTCCTTGTGGGCCTTGAACACGGCCTTCTGGATCTGCATCACGGGAACATCGCCCGCACCGCCGGGACCCGCGACGGCCTTCAGCAGGTAGTAGTTCTGAATCGGGAAGTGGTTGACGTTGTAGCTGTACTTGCCGCGCGTCGAGGCGTAGTTCGCCTTGCGCATCGCGGCGATCATGCCCTTCTGGTCCTTTAGGTTGCCCTTTACCGCACGTACCGCGGAGTCGATCAGCATCATGCCGTCGTAGCTCTGCGCGCCGTAGAACGAAGGCAGCTTGCCGTACTTCTTCTTATAGTCGCCGACATACTTCTTGTTGGCGGCGTTGTCCAAGTCGGGGCTCCAGTAGCGCGTCTCGAACTGGCCGAGCGCGGCATGCCGCACCGCCGGCAGCGAGAGCTCATCCACCGTGTAGACCGAGTACAGCGGGTACTGGCCGCGCAGCCCGGCCTGCGAGTACTGCTTGAGGAACTGGATGCCCATGCCGCCGGGCAGGAAGACGAACACCGCCTTCGGGTTCTTCGCACGCAGCTGGCTCAGCTCGGCCTGGTAGTCCTGCTGGCCGAGCTTGGTGTAAACCTCGGCCGCGATGCGCCCTTTGAATTTGCGCTTGAAGCCGGTGAGCATGTCCTTGCCCGCCGCGTAGTTCGGCGCAATGAGATAAACGTCGTTGAGGCCGAGATCCTGCAGGTGCTGGCCCATCGCTTCGGGCGTCGAGTCGTTCTGCCACGAGGTGGTGAAGAAGCGCTCGCTGCACATCTCGCCGGCGAGCTGGTGCGGGCCGGCGTTGGTGCCGATCATCATGGTGCCGGCGGCGGTCACCGTCGGTGCCACCGCGAGCATCACGTTCGACCAGATGATGCCGGAGACGAAATCGACCTTGTGCTTCTTGAGCATCTCGTCAGCAACCTGCTTGCCGACGTCGGGCTTGAACTGGTCGTCGCCGAAAATGACCTCGACCGGAATGCCGCCCATCTTGCCGCCGAGGTGCTCGAGCGCGAGCTCGACCGACTGCCGCATGTCCTTGCCGATGATGCCGGCCGGGCCGGACAATGTCGTGATGAAGCCGATCTTCACCGTGTCGGCGCCGAATGCAGGCGCGGCGACCAGCGAAGTCGCAAGCAGCGCTGCGGAAAACAGACGTACCGGGTTGCGCACCATGATCTCCTCCTCCGTTAGGGCTGCGGCAGACGCCGTCGTATCGCGGCGCCGCCGCCAGGCATTCTTAGGGTGAATTTTGGGGCGCAGGCAGTCTAACAAGAGGGTCTGTGGGTGTCCAGAATGCGAATTGGCCCGCCGGCGCTCGGGCACGGCGGGTCGCAGCGCACTATAGTGCCTGCCTCATGCTGGAATTGACCGACGTCACCAAACGCTTCGGCAACCGTACGGTCCTGCGCGCGGTCTCGCTGCGAATCGAGGCCGGCGAGTATGTCGCTATCGTCGGCGAGTCGGGCATCGGCAAGTCGACGCTGCTCAACATCATTGCCGGCCTCGAGCCGGCCGATGCAGGGCGTGTGCAGGTCGACGGCGTTGAGATGAGTGCGCTCGATGACGACGCTGCGACGCGCCTGCGGCGCGAGCGTTTCGGCTTCGTATTTCAGGCCTTTCACGTTCTGCCGCACCTCACGGTGCTGCAGAACGTAGGGCTGCCGCTGCTGCTGCGTGGTTTTGTCCAGACGGAGATCGAGCGACGCGCACGCGCACTGGTCGCCGCGGTCGGGCTCGCGGGACGCGAGGCGAGCGCGCCGCGCGAGCTTTCCGGCGGCGAGCTGCAGCGTGTCGCGATCGCGCGCGCGCTGGTGGGTGATCCGAAGCTGGTGCTGGCTGACGAGCCGACCGGCAACCTCGACCCGGAAAACGCGCGCCATGTGCTCGACCTGCTGCGTGCCCAGGTCAAGGAGCGCGGCGCATCAGCGATTCTCGTCACGCATTCGGAGGCTGCGGCCGCAGGCTGCGACCGGCGCTATCGCCTGAGCCCGGAAGGCCTCACGCCACTCGGTTGAGGAGCGCGGCGCCGTCGCGCAGGCGACGCACGTTGTCGAGCGCCGCGGCCAGGCTGCGCTCGAGCGTCTCCCGTGTCAGCCAGGCGAGGTGCGGCGCGGCGACCACGTTCGGCAGTGCGAGCAGTGGATGGTCGGGGCGCACCGGCTCTTCGGCGAACACGTCGA
>Ga0209536_100012077_pt1 | contig 12595 bp, 6 predicted proteins | sample DeeMarSeWOR28_12_FD_187461 | JGI IMG/M metagenome (GOLD analysis project Ga0209536, IMG submission 187461) | Marine sediment microbial communities from White Oak River estuary, North Carolina - WOR-2-8_12 (SPAdes) (version 2) | ecosystem: Environmental > Aquatic > Marine > Intertidal zone >...
CGATCCGGCCAACGCTTCAACCTATGGCAAGCTGTATAACTGGTATGCTGTTGAAGATCCAAGGGGGCTTGAGCCTGAAGGTTGGCGCGTTCCAACTGCCAGAGACTGGGCAGAACTTATTGATTGTCTGGATGGAAACGATATAGCCGGAAAGAAAATGAAGTCGATCTACGGATGGGATTTGGATGGAAACGGTGATAATTCAAGCAGATTTAACGGACTACCCGGTGGAGGCCGTCTGGTGAATGGCGAATTTGCAAATTTAGGAAATGCAGGGGTGTGGTGGGCCTCTACACAGAATAGTGCCATTACCAGCTTTGGATTCAATCTCAATTATTCAGATAGCAAAGTGCTAAGGGGTGAATTTGATAAAGCTACAGGTTTATCGGTGCGGCCCTTTTATTGCCCGGATTGTAACAATGATACAACCTCGTCGCTTACCTTTCCTGAGAAGCTTCAAAGAGCACTGGATGTATCCCTGGAATCGGGCTATGGGATTGGTGTTTCGGCAGCGGTAATATTGTCTGATGGCGAAACCTGGGTTGGCACTAGCGGGATTTCACATGGGGATACTCCCATAACCTCTGATATGCTATTTGCCATAGGAAGTGCACAGAAAATGTTTGTGGGTGCGGCCATTCTTCAGCTAGCGGAAGAAGGAAAGATCTCACTGGATGATTCACTCCATGAATGGCTACCTCCCTATCCATATGTTGATAGTACAATTACGATAAAACACATGTTGAATCATACCGGCGGCCTTTACAATTTCGTAGATAACAATGAGTACTGGCAGGCCATTTTTAATGATCCTGAAAAACTCTGGACTATGGAAGACATAATTCTTACCTTTAACCGGGAACCGCTTTTCCCAAAAGGTACGGATTGGCATTATTCTCAGACAGGTTATAATATGCTCCGGATGATCATTGAAAATATAGCTGGATCAGATATTCCTCAGGTAAATAATAGCCGGTTCTTTATACCACTTGAACTGAATCATTTTTTTACATCGAAGGAAGGTGAACTTCCTGATGTCTTTGCTCACAGCTGGTATGATCTAGACGGAGATGGGACCTATGAGGATTTTTCCTCCTTTTCAAGAACAGCATTTGTTAGTGGCATAGGCGGAGAGGTCTGGGCCACTGCAGCGGATTTTGCCAAATGGGCTTGGTATCTGTTTTATGATAAAAAAGTGCTCAGCGAGGCTTCCCTGGATGAGATGCTGACCTTTCATTCACCTTGTACAGGTGAAGAACTTGTATGTGCAGGATATGGCTTAAGCGTGGTGAAATTCAATCCCCAGTTCATGAACGGTTTAGAGGCCTACGGACATTCTGGCAATGCACCTGGATACGCAGCCGCTTGTATCTTCATCCCTGAACTTGAAATATGTATCGGATTTCTGGATAATACAGAAGAAGGGGAGGCCATCGGGGCAGGTATTAGCAGTTTGCTTGATGTAATTATCGCTCATTATGGGAATTAATGCATATGTATCAATCACAGGAAATCTTTATCTAATGAATCCAATAACTTTTAATGATCCTAATCAATAACTATTGTTTTAAATAGAGTACGTTGAAAATATATATTAGATCACAATTACATAGAACCATGAGAAATTTAAATTTATACTTAATAATAATTATCCTAATCTCAGCTTGTAATAAGCAGGATGAAGATGTAAATCCCGAAATGACCAGTTTGGAACAAGAAGTCGAATATCTGGCTGATCAATATGTGAAAGTTGGGGCAGTGGTTGGTATTATTGACAAGAAACAGATCAGACATGTTTATTCATTCGGTTCTAAATCAATAAATGATGCAGAGCCACCAGATGCCAATACCGTTTTTGATATTGGCTCCATAACCAAAACCTTTACGGCGATATTAACAGCTAAAGCGTATCTTGAAATGGAAAATGCTGACGAGGTTGTTGGTCATTATTTACCAGTTGATAAGGTGACAATGCCACTAAAGGACAGCGTTGAAATAAATTTCCTTCATCTTTTAACACATACTTCAGGCCTGCCCAGATCGCCTCATGTAGCTGGTTCAAATTTTCCATTGCCGCAAGGATTTGACGGTCAGGACCCATATTCTGCTTACACTACTGAAGATGTCTATGATTATCTCTCGAATTATTGTACGCTGGAGTTTACCCCGGGAACGTATTGGGGTTATTCGAATACCGGATACGGATTATTGGGCCATATTTTAGGCCTGATAGACGGGACATCATATGAGCATGTTCTGTATCATGATATTTTCAATGCATTGGGCATGGAAAACAGTTCACTATTTCTTACGGACGATCAATTAGCGAACATGGCACCAGGGCATGATCAGACTTTAAATATCGTTCCCAATTATACGGCCAACGATATCTTTCAGGGATGTGGGATGATCAAATCCTCGCTTAATGATCTTTTCAAATATCTGGAGTGCAATATGGGTATTTTGGAAAGTCCCTTGAAAGATGCTGTGTCGATGACCCATATGAATTCAGGGATCTATACGGGTTCTTTGGGATATATAGGACTGGCCTGGTATATGATAGAATTGGAGGATGGTCAGGAGATTATATATACCGGAGGGGATACGAACGGACACTCGGCTTATCTGGCATTCAATAAGTCCACTATGACCGGTGTCATTATTTTGCTGAATGCCTCCTTTCATGATAGCACAAATATTAATTTCGGTCAAAAGCTCATGATGGCAATCAACAAGTATTGACCTCAAATTCGCAGTGTGGTTCCCGATTTTTGTATTAGATAAGATTTTCATTATCGATCATTCTTTTGGTCACATAGATTCTGAAATGAATTTTAATATTTCGAACCAATATGGTTTGGATCGAATTTTTGCTAAAACCTCAATGTAAAAGCAGATCCTTTACCCTCTTCAGATGATAAGATTAACTGCCCTTTATGAAGCCGCATGATTTGACGTGAGAGAGCCAGACCAACTCCGGAACCGCCTTTTTTGGTAGTATAGAAGGGAATAAAAATATCTTCCTGCCGATCCCTGGATATGCCTGGACCGTTGTCCTTAACCGTTATTATCGAGATACCATCTACTTTGTCTGCCGATAATATCACCCTTTTCAATTCAGCTCCATGATAAGAATCAAACGCTTCCTTTGCATTTTTAATCAAATTAATTAGTGCCTGCTCCAGAAGTTCCAGGTCCCCTATTATCTCGAAGTTTTCCAATGGAAGTTGCAAAACGAATTGTATTTCCGAATCCTGGAATTCCGGATCCATAAGAGTATGCACCCTTTTTAAAAGGTCATTTATTTTGAGCTTAACAAAATTTGGTTTGGAAATATTGGTCAGGCTTTTCACGGATTTTACAAATTCCATGATCCCCTGGCTTCGGTTCTCAATGATCTCCATACCTTCAATGACCTCAGTGATCCGTTCATCCTTATGTTTTCCTGAACCATCCATTACTTCCTGCAGCACTTTTTTGTTTACATTCGTTAAGGTGGACAACGGGATCATTGAATTCATGACCTCATGATTGATGATTCGAATTAATTTCTGCCATGATTCCAGCTCCTTTTCATCGAGTTCGTTCTTTATATCCTGCATGGTAATTATTTTAAGATATTCACCATTTGTTCGAAGCTCAGTAGCCTTCAACAGGACCTGCATTAACTCACTATTATTATCGTATTTTATCAGTATTCCCTCCTGTACATCTATATTTACAATGGCTTCATACAGGGATTTGCTGACCGTTTTAATCCCGGTCAGGTTTCTGATAAACGGCCTGTTTAATAGTTTTTTAGCAGCCTCATTGATGATGGTTATTTCATGACTGGAATTGTATCCGATTATGCCAACCGTTGCCTGTTCTATCACCGTTTGAAGATAAATCTGTCTGGTTTCCTTTTCAGCACGCAATAGCTGAAACTTTTTAAGGATGGAATTAAAGAGATTCGCAATCCGGCCATCCGGATTTTTCAGGTTCTCTTTTGGAAAAACGATTGAATAATCTTCCTGGTTGATCGATTCCAGAAATACGAGAATGCTGGATTTGAATTTTTCTATAAACCGTACCAGTTCAATTATCAGAACGATTTCAAAAAGCGCCAGCCAGAATGTCAACATCCACAGGCTTGTATTAATGGAAATCCATAAAAGTGCAGTACCATTAATGATGATGACCAGGAGCCGTAACAAGAGGTAGACCCTGAATCTTTTAAATATTATTTTGTCCCTGTACATTGTCAGAGATTATACTTTTTCATTTTCCTGTACAACGTGGTCCTGCCCATTCCAAGTTCCTTTGAGGCAAGCGTAAGATTGCCATTTGTTTTAGAGAGGGCCTTTCGTATGGCATATTCTTCAACAGACTTCATATCCAGGGATTCGACCTTTTTTCCTGTGTCATATGCATCTTTTGTATTGGGTATGAAATCAGTTGATACCAGTGTGGAAGATTCGCTGAGTATAACAACTCTTTCTACTGCATGCTGCAACTCCCTGACATTGCCTGGCCACGGATAATTGATCAGTTTTTCCATTTCATTTTCCCTGATCCTCAGTTTTGATTTTTGATATTTTCCGGAATATATTTTCAGGAAATGGTTGATCAGAAACGGGATATCTTTCCCCCTTTCCCTCAGGGGGGGGACGTTTATTTCAACTGTATTGATACGGTAAAGCAGATCCTGCCTGAAGCTTCCTTCATCCACAGCCTGAGGCAAGTTCGTGTTGGTTGCGCATATCAATCTTATATTCAGGTCAATCACTTGCGCTGAACCTACACGGTTAATTTGCATATATTGGATTGCCGATAGGATCTTCGCCTGCATATTGAGTGTCAGATTCCCTATTTCATCCAGAAATAGTGTTCCGCCATTTGCTATTTCAAATCTTCCGGCTTTCTCTTCTTTTGCATCGGTAAATGCTCCTTTGGCGTGTCCGAATAATTCCGATTCAAACAGTGTCTCAGAAATAGTTCCCAGATCAACCTTTATAAAAGGACCTGAAGCTCTGTCGGATTGTTGATGAATTGCCCTGGCCACCAATTCCTTTCCGGTGCCATTTTCCCCAGTAATAAGTACATTGGCTGAAGTTGCTGCTACTTTTCTGATAATTTGTATTATGGGTTGCATCGATTCATCCTTCCACAGCAATTCACCTTTAGCATGCTGCATGTCTTTATCCAGAACGTATGCCCTTGATTTCACTGCGGCAAGTTCCCTTCGTGATTTTCTTAATTCCATGGCGTTTTTTACCGAAGCAACCAGTCTTTCTTCCTGCCAGGGCTTAACAATAAAATCTTTAGCGCCAAGCTTCATGGCTTTTACCGCAATATCAATATCGCCGTACGCCGTATGTGAAATGATATGCACATCAGGCTTTTCCTGGAGCATTTTTTGGATCAGTTCAATGCCTTCTTCACCACTTGTGGCGCCATTTTTAAAGTTCATATCCAGCAAAACCACGTCATAATCATTTTTCAGGAAAACTTCGTAGGCTGTTACAGGATTGCTCTCGGTTTGAACATGGGAATATAACCTTTTGAGTATCATCTTAGCTGTGTAAAGTACACCCTGGTCATCATCTACGATGAGAATATTGCCTTTTTCAATACTCATGATAATAAGATTACCAATTGAATTTACAGGGAATAAAAATCAAGTGCAACAAGATGTTTCAAAATGAAACAATGATTTGGTTCAAAATGAAACAGAATTTTGAAATATTTCATATCGTTGTTTCATATATAAATGAAAATCAGTAACTTATAAATCTGGAATGGTCTTTGGCATATTTACATCAAACATGTAAAAAACCATTTGAATATACAGTCATGTTACGCAGTTTTTTAATCATCACCCTCCGCATCCTCTGGCGCAATAAAGTCACCTCCTTCATCAACATCTTCAGCCTGGCCGTTGGGATGACCGCCTTTATCCTGATCATGCTCTATGTGCATCATGAATTCAGCCATGATAAATTCAACGAGCACCATGACCGGATCTACCGTCTGGAAGCTGAAGGTTATGGTAAACTGCCTCCGGTAATAGGTGATTATGTAAAAGACAGAGTACCTGAGATAGAAAAAATTGCCCGTTTGGGAGATGGATATCAACCATTTGTTTCATATACTCCTCAAGATGATCCGGAAGCCATTAAGGAAGTAGAAATATATCGATACTGGGCCGATAGTACCACTTTTGAGGTATTCACTTTTCCTTTGATACAGGGAGATCCGAATACAGCGTTGGTTAATCCCTTCAGCGTGGTGTTATCCAGAAGTACGGCCAGCAATTTGTTTGGAGACAGGAATCCAATAGGTGAGATAGTGGAATGCAATAAAGTTGAATTTCAGGTGACAGGAATAATTGCAGATATTAAAAAATTCCATATTGAGATAGATGCACTTTTTTCAAGTACCTCAGTTGAAAAAATGTTTCCTGAAAGGGATTTAAATGAGGCGGCTGGAAATTCATGGTTATGGAGTGGCACCTATTTATTATTGACAGAAAATGCTGATCCGGTCCAGGTTGAAGAAAAGATCAATAATATACTTGCCGAGATCAATGATGGGAACCTGATTAGCCTCATATTTGATGGTTTTCAAATCCATCCATTGAATGATATTTATTTCAATGGATCAACAGCAAATTTGCAGTATGGCAAACACGGGAACCTGAAACTTGTTCAGACTTTTATGGTTATCGCCATATTTATACTTGCTCTGGCCTGTATCAACTACATCAACCTCACGACTGCAAAGGCGATTATACGAACAAAAGAGATTGCCATGAAAAAAGTAGTTGGATCAGGTAAAACGTTACTCCGGTATCAGTTTATAATCGAATCTGTATTGATTACGGTCATATCATTCTTAATTGCTATTACGCTGGTTCAGGGAGTATTACCCCGATTCAACCAGCTGGCTATGATAGACATCAGTATGAGTGATTATCATAATCCTGTGTTCTGGTTTTCTTCAATCCTGATTGTACTTTTATTGGGTGTCATTTCAGGATTATATCCTGCTCTTTATCTGACAAATATCAGATTCACATCTCTGATCAAAGGGGAGACCATTAAAGGTTCAAGAGGGGCGATCCTGAGAAGGATCTTACTTACATTCCAGTTTTCGATATCCATTTTGTTGATAATAGCAATAATTACAAATTTAAGGCAATTGCAATACGCAAGAAATATGGAGCTTGGATTCAGTAAGGAACATGTGATAACAATTTCTACTCCGGGTATGCCGAATTTTATTGAAGGCCAAACACGCAGAGAAAATATCAGGGAGAAATTATTGCAAAATCCTGATATCCAATTGGTATCTTTTACTTGTGGTTCGCTAGGAAAGCAACTTCCAATATCCGGTTCATTAGAGATTGAAGGAGAAAAGGTTACGTGCAATTGGTTGCCTATAGATCCGGATTATCTCGAACTGATGGGAATTGAATTGTTGGAAGGGAGAAACTATTCATGGGACATAGAAGGAGATTGCATGTGGGACCTTGATGAGCAAAGGAGAAAAGAGAACCATACATTCAGATTGTTGTTTAATGAAACGGCCATCAAAGAATTCTGGTCTGAATCCCCATTAGACAAAATACACAATGGTAATTTACAGGGTTTGGGAGATTTCAAATATGAGGTAATTGGTATTGTAAAAGATTTCCACTACCGATCAGTACATCACAAAATAGAACCTGTTTTTTTCATATGGAACTGGTTGCAACATCTGATGTGTGTTAAGATTTCCTCTTCGGATATTCCGTCAACAATTCAATTCATTCAAAATGAATGGAAGAAAGTATATGGAGATGTTCCCATTCGTTATTCTTTTCTGGATGAAACTTTCGATCAGCAGTATAAAAGTGATGAGCAGGGGGCGAAAATCATTGGCTATTTTACCGGATTAGCCATAATTATTGCCTGCATGGGTCTTTACGCACTTTCATCCTTTATGGTAGCCAGGAGAACCAAAGAAATCGGTATTCGTAAGACCATGGGAGCGTCAACAGGACGTATTTTTCTGATACTTTCACTGGATTTTGTAAAATGGATCCTGTTATCGGTGATCATTACCATACCAATTGCCGGGTTGATCATGAATAAGTGGCTGGAGAGTTTTGCTTATCACATCAACATGGGAGTAGGTATCTTCGTTCTGGCATTCCTCATAGCACTTATCATTGCTATGTCAACTGTCACCTGGCAATCACTGAAAACAGCTTTGGCAAATCCTGTTGAAGCCTTGAGGTACGAATAGTGCCGAGAGGCTGAAATCCCGCCCTGGCGGGATCGAAATTATACGAATAGTAGTGCAATGCGGAAATCACGCCATAGGCGGGATGGAAATATTTATCATTAAGCGAAAGATGAGCATAAACTAGAACGGAATGAAAGCAAAAGAGCTATACTCGAAATTAGATAAAGACTTTGACATTGAAAATCTGAAAGATGACTGGAGCTTGATGAGTTTCAACGACTATATAATTCCGGAATTCAAAAAGAATTACATGGGGCTTGTTCTGGATAACATGGATAAAGTGAATAAAGTCTATACGGCTACAATGCCAGACCTGGATATCCTTGAAAAACTAATCACCACCAGTGAAACAGACATATTGTTGTTTTCTCATCATGCCATGGGCTATGATCCGAATATTGTAGGTTTTCCGTTTTACGATATACCTGAAGATTATCTTGCAAAGCTAAAACAACAACGTATTTCGTTTTATGTGTTGCACGCTCCACTTGACAAAAATGGTGAATACTCAACTTCCGTCAGCCTGGCAAGGCATTTAGATCTTGAAATAATAGGTGAGTTCTGCGAATATATGGGAATTAAATGTGGAGTTATATGTAAAACAGAACAAAAAACGGCAACTGAGCTTGCAGAATATGTTGGCTCCAGGGTTGGCCATGAAATAAAACTGATCAGAAATGGCGATGATCTAATCCGTAATAACCGGGTTGCCATTGCTGCGGGTGGGGGTAGTGTCGGATTTGCAGCACAAGAAATATCTGAACTTGGAATTAATATGTACATTACCGGGAATACAAGACAAGTCCCTGAAGTTGAAATGATTACAGAATTCCACCGGATAATTAAAGAAGAAAAAATAAACGTAATCGGAGCTACCCATTACACAACTGAAAAATATGCCTGTATAGCTATGGTCAGATACTTTGAAAAGCTTGGAATTCCGGCTGAGTTTCTTGAGGGAAAGTATTTTTTAGAAGATTTGTAAGGAAATATGTTCATTACGCCGATATTCTTTTAAAAACATTAATATATCATTGATATATGTACCAAATTTTGTATTTTTAGTACATATATATAAAAAGTGAGACATAAAACACCATATTCCAAACTTGATAAACTTCCACCCTTAAGGAAAAAAGTAGAAACTATAGAGATTTTAAGGCAAACAAGTAAATCAGCTGCCGCGTTGGCCGAATTGAAGGGAATTGCTAACACAATTCCCAATCAGACCGTGTTGATTAATGCTATTGTTCTCAAAGAAGCAAAAGACAGTTCAGAGATAGAGAATATTGTCACGACACAAGATGAGCTTTATAAAGCATTAACAGTAAAAAAAGCAAATATTAATTCTGAAACAAAGGAAGTCGTAAATTATCGCAAAGCGATATTTCATGGTTTTGACCTTGTGAAGAAGCAAGGATTTCTAAGGGTAAATGACATTGTGAGTATTCAGCAAAAATTAATTGATAACTCAGCTGGTGTAAGGGCGATCCCCGGCACAGTTTTAAAGAGTGAATTTACTGGAGATATTGTGTATACTCCACCGCAGGATAAAGAAGAAATTCTGGATTTATTGGTTAATTTCACTGATCATTTCAACAAGGATGAAGATATATTATCTCCATTGATAAATCTGGCCATACTTCATTATCAATTTGAAAGTATTCACCCTTTTTATGATGGGAATGGGAGAACTGGCAGGATCCTTAACATTCTCTACTTGATACTTAACGAATTGATTGATATCCCAATTTTATATTTAAGTTCATATATTATCAAAAACAAGTCTGAGTATTATAGATTGCTGAATCAAACAAATAGGCTCGGAAACTGGGAGGAATGGATACTTTTTATGTTGAGAGCTGTTGAGAATACATCAAAAGAAACTACATTGCGGATTACTAAAATTAAGAATCAATTAGAAGACACAATTATAAAAGTCCAACAGAGATCTCCAAAAATATATAAAAAAGAACTTGTTGAATTATTGTTCGAACAACCATATTCAAAGATCGATTTTGTAGTTAAAAAATTAAATGTTGAACGAAAAGCAGCATCCAGATACCTTCGAGAACTGGAAAAAATAAATGTTTTAGCATCTCAAAAAATTGGTCGTGAGATAGTATATTTAAATAAAGAATTAATTGAGATACTTAAACAATAACATTCAGAACATATCCTTTTACAATCTTACCCAAACTGAATGATTAAAATAATTTAAATATCTCTTCCTGATTATAATATATTGATTTTAATCCCTCCATTAAAAATAAAACCGTCCGTAGGTGCCCAGATATCCGGAAAGGTGGGATTGTTGTAAGGTGGTAGAACGAGTGGTTCGAAATCGGACTGGATGACATTGGTAAAATTTTCAAAGTTTATGAAAAGAACAAAATTCTTGATATACCTCATCAGCATAAAACCCATGATCCAGAAGTCCGGCTTCAATTCATATAAATCATTATACTGCGAATCTGTAAAATACAGCTCGTAACCGGCCGTCCACTTTTCCTCCACTTCGTAAATAAGTGCAAAACCGGCTGAATTCCTCGGTGTGAGGGGTTTCTGATTGTTAATATTGTTGTATTGAATTTCGGTATTGATAAAAGCGTAATTCATAAAGAGCTTAAAATCATAATATGTTAATTTAAGATTCGTCTCAAATCCGGCGCTAACCACATTGCCATCCGCATTTTCATAAAAAAATCCATCTGGATTATCATTTTCTCTCAGTACAAGTGAATTTTTTAAACGGGTGAGAAAGAACATCTGATTGATTGAAAGCGTCAGCTTATCAAATAACAAAGTCCTGTAATTAATATCAAAATTACTGCCTGCCGAGGTTTCGGGATTCATGTTGTTATTATCGATGGGTGCTACTCCTTTAAAATAAAGTTTTTCGGCATCCTCGGTGAAAATAGTCGGGATCTTATAACCCAATGCCCCTCCGATCCGCAGAGTGAGTTTCTGGTAAGATTTATAAAGAAATGAAATTCTGGGCAGAACAAATGTGCCGTAATCAGGATTATAATCCGTTCGTAATCCTCCTTCCACGGTAAATTCAGGACTGATATCAGTTGTGTTCTGGATAAATGCTCCAATAGTATTATGTGTATAATCTCTTACGGGTAGCGAATCCAGCTGTTCCTCAGAAAAATTCTCGAAATAATGATTAGCCCCAATTTGCCAGTCGCTATGATCACTCCTGTGCAGATTGTATAGTACCTCAGTAAAACTGGATAATTGATGGCCATAAAACCGAAAATCCGGAATATCTAATTTTCGTTTAAAATAACTGATACTGTTTTTGATAGAAATATCACGCTCTGTTGAAGAATTCCGGTAATAGGATTGTATGGCATATCTTTTCGAAACATTCTTTTCGGAAAACACATGATCCTCATTGTTATTACCCCTTATAACTTCCATATCACCACCCACCCTGTTATCGAAAAAAGCGTTAACTCCAATTCCGATTTCAGAATGATGATTGGGGTAAATGTAGAACTTTGGATTTATCGTAAATGATTTTGTATCCGGTAAATTAGAAAATCCATCATCATCCGGATCATAGGCTTTCTGATAATTGTATGAACTATAGACCGTTATTCCCGTTTTACCATATTTTTGGGCATAAAAAATATTCCCGGTAGTCCCCAGTGCACTTGTCTGGTTAAACATTACGTTTAACTCCGGATCTTCCTCCGGGCTGATCGAAACAAGATTTACAAGTCCTGCTATGGCACCACCACCATATAAAGTGGAGTTGCTTCCTTTAATCAACTCAACCTGTCTGAGATCAAGAGGCGGTATCTGCATAATGGATAATCCACCTGCAAATCCGCCGTATAAAGGAAATCCATCCTTCAGTATTTGTGTATATCGTCCGTCAAGCCCCTGGATACGAATACTTAAATTCCCTGAGCTCAATGATGTTTGCTGCATCTGGACGCCCGTCGTTTCCCGGAGCAACATGCCTATATTGCTGGAATTCATAGCAGCCTTTTCCCCAAGTTCCTCGCCGGTTATCACTTCGATCCTGGTTGGAATATCTTCAATAGTCCGCGAGGACCTCAATGTTTCGATGATAACTTCTTCGAGGGCTTCGCCTTCTTCCAGTTCCACTTCAATGGTTTTATTATTGTCTTCGGGAAATTTAGGCGAAAGGGTTTTTGCCTGAAAGCCAATGAATGATATTTTGATCTCAACCTTACCCTCAGGTAAGTTTTCCAGGCGGGCTATGCCATCAGAATTAGTACTCGTACCTGAAGCTGTTCCTTTTATAATGACGTTAGCCCCAATAAGCGGTTCGCCATTATTTTCT
>Ga0209536_100012078_pt1 | contig 12595 bp, 8 predicted proteins | sample DeeMarSeWOR28_12_FD_187461 | JGI IMG/M metagenome (GOLD analysis project Ga0209536, IMG submission 187461) | Marine sediment microbial communities from White Oak River estuary, North Carolina - WOR-2-8_12 (SPAdes) (version 2) | ecosystem: Environmental > Aquatic > Marine > Intertidal zone >...
TGGTTTTCATTTGGAGTTTCTTTATTGTGATGAATAAAAAACGTATTTTTATTTAAATAAGTATACATCTAGATATGATAATTATCATACCTGACAAGGCGAAATGAACCTTTCACAGGATCAGGACCAAACGGTCTGAAGGAATGAAGCCAACGGGTTGCGCATTCGTCAGAATTCTATTAGCTTTATATTTAAATTAAGATCTCCATGAGAATTCTGCTTCTAATTGCTGCATCTTTCCTTTATTATAGCGTTTTCTGCCAGACGATCGATGTGCATGACCGTCCCCGGCATTCTGAGCGGGAAAGAACCTTCGATGCCTTGCATTATCGTATCCAGTTGCGCTTAGATCTGGACAAAAAAACATATATTGGGGAAAACAGGATCTCGTTCATACCACTGACCGACCGGTTCAGTATTTGCTGGCTTGATGCCTCGGAAATGGAAGTGACCGGTGTTGTAAATGGAGGTGGCGAGTCACTGAAATATAAACATGATGGCGATCGGTTGAGGATCAAATTAAACCGGTCATATTCCCGAGCCGATACGGTAACACTCACCGTGCAATATAATGGCCAGGATCCATCGGATGGGTTATTCTTTGATGATGCCTCCGAAAACCATCCGAAAATGGTATCGTCCAACTCCTGGCCCGATCATGCGCGATACTGGTTTCCATGCTATGATGCACCCAATGATAAGGTGACGCACGAGGTCATTGCAACCGTAAAAAAGCCCCTGAAAGTATTATCCAATGGCCGATTGATAAGTGTCAGGCATAATGAGGAATCGGGCGAGGTTACGTACCATTGGTACCAGGAAAAACCGCATTCCACATATTTGTCTATGCTCGCCATCGGCCCGTTCAGTGTCATTGAGGATTCCCTGGATAATCTGACAATCAATCATTGGGTATATCCGGGGGATGAGGAAAATGCTCAACGCATTTTTGCTTGTACCCCTGGTGCCATTGCCTATTTTAATAACCTGTTTGGAGTGAGCTATCCATGGGCCAAATACGATCACGTGATCGGACCCCGTCAGGGGGGTGGAGCGGAGGCAACATCCGCCACCATACTGGGTCTGGGTGTTATCCATGATCCGGCTCCGGACTTGGATGCCAACTGGGAACGTATCATTGCTCATGAGGCGGCACATCAGTGGTGGGGCGATCTGGTGACCCTGAGAACATGGTCTGAAACCTGGCTGAACGAAGGATTTGCAACTTATTTTGATCATATGTACGTGGCGGCCACACGTGGGGAAGATGAGGGTGCTGTGGACCTCCTGGTGAAGAAAATGGCTTACTTGAATGAAGCCGGGAACCGTTACATACGCCCCATTGTCTTTGACCGTTACAACCGGATTGAGGATAATTTTGATAATCACACCTATCAAAAGGCCGCTGCGAATATTCATTTACTCCGGCATTTGCTGGGTGATGATGATTTTTATAGAATCCTTAAATCTTTTCTTCAGGAATATGCATTCAAAAGTGTTGATACAGAAAATTTTATTGCCACCATTCAGTCAGCAGCAGATAAAGATATGCGCTGGTTTTTTGATCAGTGCTTTTACCGCCCGGGCCATCCGGTATTTGAAATTGAATCCACGTGGGATAGTACTGTACAGGTCCTCACAATGAGCATCCGGCAGGTACAGGATACCACCACCGGGACACCGGTATTTAAATTACCGGTCACCATTGGTATTATTAAAGCGAGTGGGGAAAAGGTCTCGGAAAAGGTATGGATCGAGGAGCAGGAAGAGTTATTTCAGTGGCAATTGGATGGAAGACCAAAAATGGTCCGCTTTGATGAGGGCAATATCCTGTTGAAAGAGTGGACTTTTGAGAAGGAACCTGAGGAGTTGCTGTTCCAGCTCCAAAATGATGATGTGATTGGACGCATGTGGGCAGCTGGTGAACTGAATTCATATATGGCGATTTCCTATGTGGAAGAGGCCCTAATCCATGCCGCCCGGAATGATCCATTTTGGTCGGTTCGCGAAGCGGCCATCGAATCACTGTCAAATGCTGGAAAATCAATCAGTGGCGACCTCCTGAAAGAACTGATGAAAGACCCCCATTACAAAGTACAACGCAGGGCAAAAGCAATTTTTGAATCTCAAATCAAGAAATCAAATGAAACCCATCATTAATCTCTGTTCTGGCCTCGTATTTATGGCATTGGGGATCACCTCCCCGGCACAGGAGTATCAGCAACACGTTTCAAAAGAAGAATTCCGGCAGCGTCGCGAAAAAGTCTATGACGCCATCGGCCACCAGGCCATTGCCATTGTTCAGGGTGCCTCAGATCCGGGTGGTTTTGTATATCCCCGGCAGAGCAATACCTTTTATTACCTCTGTGGGGTGGAAAATCCAGGTTCCTACTTGCTTATGGATGGCCGGAACCACAGATGCACCTTGTATCTTGAACCATCCAGGTCATTGGGATTCGACAAGGTGTTGAGCCTGGAGGATACGGTTAAGATTTTGGATATGACGGGTGTGGATGCCGTAAAATCCATTCGAGAACTTGAGATCCCGCGTGTACAGGAACTATTTACCATGTTCAGCCCGGCAGAAGGTCAGGGGCAGAGCCGTTGGGAGCTGCAGTCCAGGAACCGGAAAATAGCCAACGATCCCTGGGATGGCCGATCATCCAGGGAACACCATTTTATTTCACTCCTTCAGACACGGTTTCCAAGAATGAATATCAGCGATCTGACTCCCATTATGGATCAACTCCGGAGCATAAAAAGTCCCGCAGAGATCGATTTATTGAGAAAGGCGGGTGAATTATCAGCCCTGGGCATCAACGAGGCCATGAAGATCACCACTCCCGGCATGTATGAATTCCAGCTTGACGCGGCTGCCCGGTATGTATTTTTATTTAATGGTGCCCGGCTGGAAGGATACCGGTCGATTACAGCGGCCGGAGTGCAGAATATAAGTGACGGACACTACTATTTTAATTCCAGCTCATTGAAAGCAGGCGACCTGGTTTTAATGGACTACGCCCCCGATTATGGATATTACACCAGCGATATTGGTCGAATGTGGCCGGTGAATGGAATATTTAACGATTGGCAGACTGAACTATACCGGTATATCTTGGAATATCACAAGATTATACTGGCCTCGATCCGGCCGGGTATGATGGTCGAATCGATCCTTGAAGAGGCCTCGCAACAAATGGAACCGCTATTTGACCGCTATGGATTTTCAAAACCTTACTATGAGACGGCTGTGCGGCACATGGTGAAGACCGGGGGTGGAGCTTTTTCCCATCCGGTGGGAATGGCTGTTCATGATGTGGGCTCGTACCGGCAAGGTCCACTGCAACCGGGACAGGTATTTGCGGTGGACCCTCAGTTGAGGGTGCCGGAAGAAAACCTGTATATGCGAATAGAAGATACTGTGGTAATTACAGACGATGGGGTCGAGGTACTGACCTCAAAAGCCCCGATTGAAATAAAAGATATCGAAAAACTTATTCTCGAAACAGGACTAACCGATAAGTAAATAATATGTTTTAATGTCTATAAATTAAGTCATTATTAATCTTATATAAACTCATAATTTAATTTATACCTGCCATATCAGGGTTACCTGGAATAGTACAGATCCCGAAGCGTATCATACACCTGGATGGTTTCCAAAGCCACCCCTTGCCGGTCAAAGATGGCACCCCAGAAGTTCAGGGGTTCCCAGATGCAGGTGCCTTTACCATAATCGTCTGGCAATGAAAATACAATTTCGTGAATATCCTTCTTAAACACGGCGTATTCAACCACATTCAAATCCTTGTGATACCGTTCTGCCAGGTCCAACATATTGGTGTTCAGATCATCCAGGGTGCCGTGCCAGCGAGGATAATAGGAGAGGCCCAGGATATCGAATTCCACACCGCGGGCAATCATATTATCCAACCAGAATACAGCTTCGTCGTTTTGACCACCCAGAGCAATGTGCATCATGATGATGATGGATGGATCCACCTCTCTCACACCTTCAACACCGGCCTTCAGCAAGTCAGCCAGGTTATCCAGGTTACTGATATGGCCCTCCGGCCAGAGCATGCCGTGGTTGATCTCATTACCGATCTGTACCATTTCAGGGCGGGTACCCTGGTCGATTAAATGCCGGATAACCTGGGCCGTGTAATTTTTTAAAGTAATAGTTAAGCTGTCAAAGTTTAAGTTACTCCATTTCAGTGGTTTATTTTGTTGCTGAGGATCGGCCCAGTAATCGCTGTAGTGGAAATTCAGGAGGAGTTTCATGCCGGCGTCCTTTGCACGTCTGGCCATCTGGCTGGTGTATTTCAATCCGCAATAACCGGTTTCCGGGGCATACCCCTTTTCATTTTCAGGATTGACAAAAATACGCAGACGGATGGTATTGAATCCGTGGTCGGCCAAGATATGAATCGCATCTTTTTCTGCACCCTGGTCGTAAAACGTCATCCCACGGTCCTCCAATTGTGGGAGAAACGAGATGTCGGCACCCAGCATGCTGAAAATGGGTTTTGAGGACCTGGAAATTTGATCTTCAGTTGGCGTCATGAGCATGGTGCTGGCCGGGATGGTATGGATCTCATGCGATGCGGGCCACAGGCTATCGGCTTTGATTTCCACTTTAATCTTATCCGCAGTGGTTCCGGCTTTTAAGATCAGACGTTCATATCCATTGGTGATATAACCAGACGCGTATACGTTGCTGTCCTCACCGGTCTGCAATTCCAGCTTTTCACCATTTTCCCGTCGAACCGTGGCGTCACCATCAATATATACCCGGATGGCCCTGCTGGCATCCAGAATTTCCATGCCATTGCTATCGGCCAGGCAGATCCGCAGCAGGGTTTCATCCCGGCCATCAGCCATCATGGTGGTTTTATAGGCTGTCATCACCACATTGACAGGTCGCCCTGATTCAACCTGGTAGCGGGCTGCATAATTCTCAGGTCCGGGATCAGATGGCTCAAAACGGCACTGCACCAGAAATTGCAGTGCAATTAAAATTATGAATGCAATCCTAACTTTTATTTTCATTGGCGAGAGGTTTTTTTCAAATGTATTAAAAAAGGTGAAACCGACCGCGATTACCAGAAGGAGTAAATTGAACCTGACACATTGGGAGAGGTTAAGCACATTCAAAAGAAATACGTATTTAAGTATGTATTTAATTACGTAATTCTTTAATGGAACATGATCTGACAAGAGATCAGATATGACAGATTTTATATTATTTTTCCGTGCGTATTTTTTGCTCGGGTTCTGGCAGATAAAAATTTAAAATTCAGGTAAATTATAATTCATAGTAATATTTATATATCAATTAATCATGTGGATATATCTGTTTATATAAATAATAACTTCATAAATATTAATCATTCACTTTGATCATCTTTTTTGTGACAGTTTGGTCATGGGCCGTCATTTTCAGAATGTACATTCCCTCGGGTATACCTGATGCCTGCCACATGGTGCTGTATCGACCTGGCAGTAACCTTCTATGAAGTAATTGGATGATCAACCGACCCGATATATCGAAGACCTCAATACGAACCTCAGAAGGACGGTGAATGCTGAAATCAATTGTGGTCGTAGTGTAGAAGGGATTCGGATGGTTGGCAGCGAGATGAAATAACAATGCCTCTTGCGACGGTATTGAACTGGTGGTCTGGAGGGGTCCACCGGGTTCAAAAATGGTTCCATTGGCAGTGACATCGTAATCTCCGCGAATGCCATCTTTCAGGTACAAGAACACAGTATCTGTACTAACAACAGCCCCGGTTTCATTATCATAATCGAACTCGTACCAGTGGGGATCTTCTGATGGCGTTGGGCCATATTTGAAGTATTGGCTGATATCGGGGCCATTGTGCAGGAACAAGGTGGCCATGGTATGGCTTCCTTCGGTAAGCCCTGTAATGTAAAAGCTGAAAAAACCATATGGGTAGCTGTCCTGGGATGGTGCACCGCTGGCATCGGGGGCTGGATTATCAATGGCTTTAACATATTCCAGGCCCAGGGAATCGGGAACCATCAGGGTCACATACTGTTGTTCATCATACGTTTTGAATGATGCCACATGGTTCTGTTGGCCATCGGGCACCGCATCAGAATTCCCGTCATAATCAGGATCATCTCCGGCCGGCCCTTTTTCCTCCAGGTCGGATATGCCATCATTGTCTGCATCCAGGAATTCACCCAGGTGCCCATTTTTTTCAATTCTCTGGGCATAAATATCATAGTGGGACCCATTGCGATAATCTTCCCAGACAATAATGGCACCCTCATCACCATCGGTGGCCAGCACGGGTGACATTTGATAGCTTGAGGCCGTACAAACGCCGACACCATCGGCTTCCCATTGGTACAAACCGCTGGCGTTCAACCGTTGGGCATAAATATCCCCAAAGGCATCACTTCGGTAATCCCACCAGGTGATGATGATGCCGCCGGCCTGGTCAGCCATGGCAACAGGGGCACTCTGGTCGTTCGAAGCTGTGGATACAGGAACACCGTCATCAGCCCAAAGCATTTCACCGGAGCCATTGACACGTTGCGCGTAGATATCCATGGTTCCATCCCGCTGATCCTGCCAAACGATGATGCTCCCGCCGGCACCGTCACTTACAATATACGGCGTGTTTTGATCCTGCGCCGCACTGCAGACCGGTATACCGTGTTCGGTCCATTGTGGTTCACCGTTGGCATTCAGGCGCTGGGCATAGATATTGAAATGTCCGTTGCGGGCATCTTCCCAGGCAATGATTACACCACCGTTACCGTCGGTCGTGATCACAGGGGCTCCCTGGAAATACAGGTAATTACACACTTCCACACCATCGGCGGTCCATTGTACTTCACCCATGGCATCAATCCTCTGTGCATATATATCGGATTCTCCCACGCCTTTTCGTCCATCAGCCCAGGTAATGATGGCACCGCTGTTGCCATCTCCCACCAGCTTAGGATACGATTGACTTTCTGCCGCCATGCAGATCTCAACCCCATTATCTGCCCATATGACATTACCGGCCGAATCCACGCGCTGGGCATAAATGTCGGTTGAACCAGGCGTTCCAGGCAGATGCTGCCAGGTGAAAATGGCCCCGCTGGAATCATCGCTAATGACCTGGTGGAATGATTCTGTTCCGGAGGCATCCGATACGGTCACATCATTCAGAGACCATTTTTTCGTGCCATCGGGGTCAAGTTTTTGCGCAAATATGTCGTAGTTATACAAAAATCCAGCATTCCGTCCCCAGCCCAGGATGGCTCCACCGTAACCGTCGCCGGTCATCACGGGGCGAAAATGACCTTTCCCCAGTGAACCGGCGTTCACCCCGATACCATTGGCATCCCACTGCAGGACACCGTCGGTATCGAGTCTCTGGGCATGGATCTCCCCGCCGAATATGGATGTTGTGTACTGATAATCGCGCCAGGCGATGATCACCCCACCAGAGCCATCGGAAATGACCACAGGTTCTTTCTGATCTTTATCAGATCCGGTAACCATGGTGTTCACTGTCGGATCGGTACTCCACTGAGCCGTACCAATGAAAGGCATAAAACCAAGCATTGAGAAAATAAGAAGTAAATGTGTACAATTTTTCATGATATATAGGTTTGAAGTTCAATATTTTAATGGTATATACAAGCTGTCATTAATGATATTCATGAGTTATTTCCAACGCTCATTCCAGATGGATTCCGGGATGATTCTCTTTATTCTGGCAATCAGAGATATTGGTGGTCTCATTTCTTAAACCCTTTGGCTGATTATTATCAATTTTTGGTCAGCACTTTCAAAGTAATGATCTCCTCACGTTCTCTCTTTGCTTTTAATCCCCGCAAGAATAATAAGATCCCGAGGAATGGGAAAATGCCGGTAATAAAAAGCAGCATGATATCGTTTCTCTGGACTCCCGGTTTCAAGGCCGAGGAAGATGGCACTTCAGGGTCATAATGCACCTCAACTTCTTTCCCTACGGGGTATTCAGACCGAATGCGTTTTGCAGGGGAGATATTGGATGTAGCGGGAGGATCACCGACTGTTATCTTTGAGGAGGTATAAGATTTGCTATCAACCTGGTATGTATATGCAATATCTGGCAGGTACTGTGTTTTTCCTTCTTTCCTGTAGGTATCTATTTCTGACCTGGTAATCTCCCCCGTTACCGATGGCCAGTCTAGTGAGGCACTGGCATACTGCATCGGGGGTAATCCCCAGGTGAAGAAGATAAATCCTCCCATTGTTATGAACAGTAATCCAAGGATTGTGGGATTTGCTTTCCCGGGTTTCCTTTTTGGTCTGTTTCCGATTTTCATGATATGAATGTGATCTGATGATTTCTAATAAAAAAATTCATTTTGAACCAGCATCCCCAAGAATTTCCATCATATTAGCATACCCGGCATCAATGGCGACGTAAAGGGGTATTTTACCCTTATTTAACCGGATAAAGAAATGATTCAAAAATAGGGGAGATGTTGTCATGGAATATCTGGTTACAATATGGGTTTGAAAGAATTCATTATGGAATATTCAAGTTTTTGTATTTCAACAATACGGATTAATTGTCTATTCTTTTCTTTGCTTGCGGCTCATATGCCATGAGAAAGTTCGTTTCTCATCCGAAAAGCCACCCTCTATCTCTTCATGAATATTTTTTTGCCCGCTTCCACCAAAATAGGAAATGCCATCACCGAATTGCACGATCAGATCGGGGTGGATCTTTTCCTGGGATGCTCTTTGTTGCGTTGGCGGGACCAGGGGGACGATATCCAGCTGGGTGGAGTCTCCGGTCATGGATTCAATATATTCCTGCATTTGCCTGGATTGGGGATTGGATGGCGAATAGGTCTGTTCATCTTCCACGGCCTCAATGTTCAGGGCATCACTTTTTCGTTTTGTGTCGGAATCCGATAAGGTGGATGTTCCGTCCTCTCCCGTTATTGTGGCTCTCATCTCATAGATCTCATCGTATGCATACCCAATACTGACCCCTATGGGAAGTATTAACACGGCTTCATCAGAATCCGTATCAAAGGCCACCACCACAGTGCCTCCCCACCGGTTTCGATCCAGTTCCCTGTTGGTGAGGATCCTATTCCACTTCTGAACCTGTTCCAGGGTACTTCCTGCACAATTGATGCCTGAAGTTTGATGGTAAATGGTCTTTTTTTCAGTTGAATTAAATCTGAACCCGGAGATCCGGATGTCAGAGATCTCATAGGTCTCCCAACGTTGGTTAAAGGCAAACATATCAAATGATCCCACGCTTTCGAGTGTAATATAAACAGATCCTTCAACGGTTTCATTGAATTCCAGATCATCTTTATTATCGTTTTGGCAGGGAGCGGTCTGATAAGACTGTTCTATATGGGAGCGGGTATTTTTAATGACTTCTTTCTCTAAGAACAACATGGCATCTTCACAATTTATGATCAATGTTTTTTCTTCAAGTCGTTTGAATATTTGTGTCTTGGTTAAAGACACCCTGGCAATGGGTAATACATCGCATGCACTGTATATTGTAATCCGGTCCGTTGGCTCATCACAATTGGCAGGTGCTTTGTATTTAGCGGTTATGTTGCCATTACCGATTTTAAATACTTTGTAATCCGGTCCAATATCACATTCATTTCCATTTAAAATCTCCCCGGCATATGCGTGCACTACAATACGATTGAACTCTCTTGACGTATTTCCATAGGCATCCATAAAATGACTGATCTCAATATCGATGATTTCGTCAGAATTCACTATTCTCTTTTCCGGGATCACCTGAAAGGATACAGGTTTTTTTTCGAATCGTTCCATAATCTCCATTATGTCAGACCCTTCATCATATGCATGACGCAATTTCTGGCCGTGACCGAGCCAACTGGTACCTCCATCTGAGATCGTATCCCATGTGCCCAGGGTTTGCCACTGGTGAACGAATTCCCGTTGTTCCCCTTCAAAATACATTTTTACAGTCAAGCTGGATCGGATCGGACGGCCTTCATCAGTATATTCATCCAGGCCGGAAATAAAATCTGAATCAAATGAGTATTCATGTTCCGGGTAATTATTGGGTATCATCAGGATTGCATTACCAGACTCAATTTCTCGCTTCCAGTAATCATCAATGACTTCCGGTACAATGAAATGAAAACATTCGCTGGTCATTAATTCGGCTATCCTGGTCCTGATGGAACGATAGAATATATCCTTGGAAAACAACATTCCCATGGGATCATTATATGTGCATTCACCAAAAATGGCATGACGGGAACAGCACTCTGGGCCCTGTGCATATGATTGCGGTATACATAGCATCAAGGCCAGAATCAACAAAGCATATCGTTTATTTAAGATCATAATTTGTTATTGGCTTTGGACAAATAGTTTAGGCTCTTACCAATATATCCGTGGAATCACATTGAATTTTCAAAGGTTTTATTCTATATTATTTTTCCCGCCGTGTCATATTCCAGTTGTATTTTAATCTGACTTCCTCAAAGCCATGTTCCAGTTCGGTCCGGATGGGACGTTCCCCATCTCCACCAAAGCTCGTTTTACCATCCCCTGTTTTTACCAGAATGTCCGGAGGTATTTTCTCAATGGCTTCCGCGTTCGATGGATTTGGGACTTCCACCCCGGGTGGAAGATCCACACCCTGGCTTTTGAGGTAATCCTGAATCCATGTATCCGACCGTTTTATTGTCGGGTCGTCGATCTCTTCACCAACCGGGCCCAGTTCGAAGGAGAGCTCCCTTGTCTTGTGGGATGTTTGAGAATCTTCTTGTGGACCCTGATCCGAGTAGACTACTGAATTCAGATTTTCTTTCTCATGGATCTTATACTTGATATCATACCCCGAGGGAATGATCTTCACCGCGTTCCCGGTTTCGTTATCAAAGACCAGCATCCAATGGGTTTGCGTGGAATAGGGTTCACCTACGATTTCATAGGTTTCCAGGTTCCTGAATATTTCGATATTGGTCCGGTGCCCGGTCCTTGCGCATCCGGCCCCGGAATGATCTGAAGCGGTATTTTTCTTCTCAATTGAATTGTAACTGAACCCGGAGATACTGACAGATAATGGTTTGTAGTATTCCCAGGTCTGGTTAAAGAGGGGCATCTCCTGCGCCTCTTCCAGCTTAAGTGACAGTGTTACAGATACCTCTACCCGTTCATTCAGATTATGGTCCTCTTCCCAGTGCCTTCTGCAGTTTCCTTCCGTTTTATCTTCGCTGTATTGCTCATGGATCGTTCTCGATACGGTTTTTCTGACGGTGATGGTGGCATCAGGGCAAAATATTTTCAGATTTTTTTCTTCAAGCCTTTCTTTTATGGAGGTGGCACTCATGGGAACCCGGTCTTCCGGAAGAATATCGCATGAACTGTAAATGGTGATCCGGTCTTCCGGCTCATCGCAGTTGCCAGGGGCTTTATATTTTACGGTGATTTTTCCATTGTTTACCTTAAATACTTTATAATCCGGACCGATATTGCAATTTGCACCATTCATTATGGTCCCGGAATAGGCATGCACCACTACCCGGTTGAATTCGCGTGATTTTTCACCGAACATGTCTTTAAAATCAGTCAATTCGATATCGATGACCTCACTGGCATTGACCGTTTCCTTTTCGGGGTTCACCAAACATTCTACCGGCCGTTTTTCAAAACGCTCAATAATTTCAAGGATATCTTGCCCTTCTTTATATCTGTTTCTTAATTTATTTCCATGTCCGCTCCAACTTGTTCCACTATCAGAAATGGTATCCCAGGTTCCCTGGGTTTTCCATTCGTGCACATCTTCGCGTTGTTCCCCTTCAAAATACATGGTTACGGTCAACCCTGACCGGATAGGGCGGCCCTCTTCGGTGAACTCATTCAATCCCGACTCAAAATCGGCATCAAAAGAATATTCATGTTCCTTGTAATTGCTCGGTTTTACCAGATGACCCCGTCCCGCTTCCGTTTCTTGTTGACGATATTCCTCAATTACTTCGGGATCCATAAAATGAAAACAATCTCCTGTCAATAATTCAGCTAACCGTGTACTAATGGAACGGCAATAGGTATCATTATCTCCGATAATACCCATGGGATCATAGGAGCTGCAGATGGAAATTATGGCATGCCGGGAGCAACATTCGGGACCCTGTGCAAAAGGTGAAGCGTAGGTATATGAAATGAACACTATTATTAAAGTAGTGATCTTAATGACCAGTTTCATTATATTGGTATTTAGTGGTTTATTATAAATATTAGTTTTTTAATGTCTGAGGGCTTGTTTTTGCATCATTGATTCGGAATTGGCGAATTTAACTGGCATCACTCCGGAAATATTTTGAGTTCCAGCACCCCCTCATACACCTCCACCACGAGGAGCCATCCGCTCTTCCAGTCGAAGGTTTGGTTGTTTTTTTCACCCATATGCAGGCGGTGGGTCCGGCGTTCGTCATTGCCCACGATATCCCAGGGCAGTTTTTCACCATTTTCGTACAGGTGGTATGTGAACTTGGCGGGCGTATCTCCATTATTGGCGGCCCGAAACTTGTAATATACCGTTTCAGGTATCTT
>Ga0209536_100012079_pt1 | contig 12595 bp, 10 predicted proteins | sample DeeMarSeWOR28_12_FD_187461 | JGI IMG/M metagenome (GOLD analysis project Ga0209536, IMG submission 187461) | Marine sediment microbial communities from White Oak River estuary, North Carolina - WOR-2-8_12 (SPAdes) (version 2) | ecosystem: Environmental > Aquatic > Marine > Intertidal zone >...
CTTGGGAATTCAGGAACCTCCATGCGCCTGTTGGCCGCAGTTGCCGCACTGGGCAAAGGGTCCTATACCCTTACCGGTGCGGACAGAATGTGCCAGCGTCCGATTCAGGAGCTGGTTGATGGGTTAAAACAAGCCGGAGCAGATGCCAGATGCCAGAAAAACAACGGCTGCCCCCCGATAGAGGTCTCCGGCAATGGTATTGCGGGTGGTCGGATTACCTTGAATTGCCGTACCAGCAGCCAGTATCTTTCGGCAATGCTTTTGATCGCACCCTACACCCAAAGAGGCCTTGAAATTAAGGTTTCCGAGGGACCGGTATCCAAACCCTATGTCGATATCACCCTGGATGTGATGCGGCAGTTTGGGGTCAGTACTAAGCGAAGGCATTACGACTGGTTCAAGGTAAACGGCTTGCAGGTATATCGTGCAGGCGAATTTACGGTAGAGGCCGATTGTTCTCAGGCCGGCTATTTTTGGGCTGCTGCTGCGATTACAGGTGGATCTGTCATGGTAAGAGATATCGCGCGCCACTCTTATCAGGGCGATATACGGTTTCTTGAGTTGCTTGAGATGATGGGCTGTAAAATTTTCAGGGCATCCGGGGGCATTCGTGTCTGCGGCGGTCCTTTGTCGGCCATAGAAACTGAAATGGCGGATATGCCCGATTTGGTGCCCACGCTTGCGGTCGTGGCTGCATTTGCAAAGGGGACAACGGTTATTAAAAAGGTTGCTCACCTGGCGGCCAAAGAAAGCAATCGCCTTGCGGCCCTGGAAAATGAACTTTCCAAAATGAAGATCGACGCCGGGTTAGACGGGGACAATTTAATTATCAGGGGCGGTCATCCGCAGGGGGCCGCGATTGATACCTATGAGGACCATCGAATTGCCATGAGTTTCGCTGTGGCAGGATTGAATTGCCCGGGTATGATGATAAAAGATGAAAAATGTGTCGAAAAATCCTTTCCGAATTTTTGGCAGGTCTTTGAAGGGCTGTATCGAAAGAATGATGTTCGGCAGCCGGTAGGTGAAAAATTATGATCGGGATTATCGGGTTTGGGCGGTTCGGGAAATTAATGACAAAATACCTGGCGCAGGATTTTGAGGTGTTCGTCTATGATATCAATTGCAAATCTGCCGAAGTGCGGCAAGCAGGGGCAGTGCCGGTCGCTCTTGAAACAGCCTGTCGCCAGGGCGTAGTTGTCTTGCCGGTACCGATTTCCGATTTCAAAGATGTCCTCAGGAAAATCAGCCCCCATCTCAAAGAAAATGCCCTGGTGGTGGATGTCTGTTCCGTAAAAGTATTGCCCGCCAGGTGGATGCAGGAGATATTGCCCCCCCAAATCGCTATTCTGGCCACACACCCCACCTTTGGGCCGGACAGCGCGTCAGATTCTTTAAAGGGCAGAAAGATTGCGCTCTGCAAGGTGAGAATGGATCAGGAACGATTTGAAATCATAAAAACGTTTCTATCTTCCAAAGGCCTGGTTGTCATTGAAACCACGCCCGAGGAACACGATCGGCAAATCGCGGTGAGCCTCGCCCTGACGCACTTTATCGGCAGATCTTTGTCAGCCTTCGGCGCCGTCGAGCAATATATGGACACCGAAGGCTATAAAAGGCTTCTTCATATACTGGAAGTGGTGGAACATGACACCTGGCAATTGTTTTCCGATATGCACCGCTACAACCCCTATGCCAGGGAAAAGCGGGTTGCCTTTATGGCGGCGATGCAGAATATCGAAAGGCGGCTGACAGAGGAGCCATGATCCTATTTTTTCAATGCGGCCAGCTCTTCATACATCCCGATTTCGGGAGCCCCGTCGAGCAGCGGCTGCAGGGTGCCGAATAATTCCTTGAAATAGGGCGTTGAGCTGTGGGCGTTCAAGGCATCGGCGTCTGTATATTTTTCATAGAACAGAAACAGCGTCGGATCCTTTAGATCTCGGTGCAACGTATACTTCAAGGTTCCCTCTTCCTGTTCGACCTTGGCAACCATGCCCCTCAAGGCTTCCTCCATTTTGGCTTCCTCACCGCTTTTTGCTTTAATTTTTGCGACGATAACCATTTTATCCTCCTTTGCTTTCTCTATTCTTTAAAGATTTGACGCTTTGGTTAAGTGCGTTTTTTAGGGCTATAGATTTTAAAGACGAAAACGAGAAAAAAATCTGGGATCTCTGAAAGTCAATTTAGAATTTGGTCGGCCAGTTGGCAAGTTTATGCTCGCCGATTCCACCGGTGCGTGCATTAAAGCTGACCTCCAGAGCTCGTATTATGTAATCTCTTGTTTTCCGGGGATCGATAACATCATGAATGTAATGCTTTGCGGCGGCTCCAAATGGCGACGCATCGTCAACCATTTGCTGAAGCAAGGATTGCCATTCCTCCGAATCTTTATCCGACGCCGATGATTTTCCACCATAAACGACGTTGGCAGCAATGGCCGGATCGACAAAGCTCATTTCGGCTGAAGGCCAGGCCACCAGGAAATCGGTTCCGCAACCTGAACCGCACATGTTCCAAAAGGCCATCCCGTAGGTTTTTCTTACAATTACAGATATTTTAGGCACCGTCAGCAGACCCAGCGCATTCATGTAATTCATCACCCTGGCACCGACGCGCTTGCGCTCGGCTTCTTTGCCTACAAGAAATCCCGGGATGTCATGAAAAAAGATTAATGGAATATTGAAAGCATCGCACAAGCAGAGCAGACTGATAACCTTGTCGATACCGTCCGTGTCCATGGCGCCGGCATTGAACATGGGTTGATTGGCCACGATGCCCACCGAATTGCCGTCAATGCGCGCCAGGCCGGTAATAACAGATTTGCCGAAAGCGGGCTTGATCGGAAAAAAACTCTCCTTGTCGACAATGCAGTTGAGGATTCGGTGCATGTCGTATCCACGGTTTCTTTTTTCCGGAAGATAGTCCAGAATGCGTGGCATCTCAGATCCGGAGCCTTCTGGAACCTCAACATGCGGTGGCGGCTCATCGCAGTGGGAGGGCATGTAGGAAAGATATTGCCGGATAATCTGAAAGCAGTGGTCTTCATTTTCCGCAACCCGGTCGGCATTGCCGGTGATTTCTGCATGAACCCTCCAGCCACCCAGTTCCTCATCAGTTACCGTTTCGCCTAAGGCAATTTCGACAACTCGCGGACCGGATACACCCATCGCACTGCCCTTTACCTGGACCACAAAATCGGACAGACAGGCCATCCATGTGGGCATGCCGTAGCATTCTCCCATGATCGCCGTTATCATCGGTGTTTGACGAACCCTGCTCATAATCTGCAGATAGGAGTCAAAGCCGCCGCCGCCGTAGGATGCCAGCCCTGCAGCTCCCATAATGTCCGGCATGCGCGCGCCCCCGGCTTCGCCAAGGTAAATAACCGGATGGCCGCGATGAGCCGCCAATACCTTGATTTCTCCCTCCTTGCGACCGGCGACCCGGCTGGAAGTCGCCGCCAGAACCGTGAAATCGTTTGAGACGATCACAACCTGGCGGCCGTTGATTTTCCCGTAACCGGCAATCTTGCTGTCCGCAGGCGTTTTTTCCTCCATGCCGGGTATATCGGAATGATTGAACATGCCGACCTCTAAAAAGGATTCCGGATCCAGCAATTTGTCAATTCTTTCCCTGGCGGAGAATTTTCCTCTGTCATGCTGCTTTTTGATTTTGTCGGCACCCCCCATTTCGAGGGCATGTAAACGTCTTTTTTCCAATTCACGCAGTTGTTTCTCGAAAGGCATCGTTTCCTTCCTCCGTCCAGAAAGCATTTCAGAGCGAACGATATTCCTTAGCACCTTAAACGGCCATATGTAAAGACGCAATTCATTTTTATATTTCGAATTTCGATCGACCCATCGTTTGCGGAGCATTTAAAAAAATCGGGCACTGAATGCAGGGTGTCCTGCAAGAAATGGTATTGAAAAATCCGTCGTAAAATGTTTAGCTGCACATCTATCGCAAAAAGGTTGACGATCAACAATAATTATACCGGAGGCAAACAATGGAAACAAAACGCTTCAGGTTTTACAATCCCGTAAAATTGGTGTCAGGCGATGGTGCCCTGGATAGCCTTTTGTACGAATTGGGGCAGGTGCATTCGCAGCGGCCCCTGATTATCACCGATCAGGGTGTTCAAAAAGCCGGCCTGATCGATCTGGTGCGAAAAGTCCTGGAAGGATCCGATCAAATCAGCATTTCCCTATACGATAACGTTCCAACGGACTCTTCGCCCTCAGTCGTTAATGAGGCTGCCGCTGCTTTTTATAAAGATCGGTGCGATGCAATAATCGCGGTCGGCGGGGGATCGGTGATCGATACGGGCAAAGCCGTAAGCATCCTTGTCTCCGAGGGCGGAAAAGATATCTTAGAGCTTGTTGGCACCAAGCTGAAGAAAGCCATGAAGCCCTTGATCGCGGTGCCCACCACAGCCGGGACCGGCTCGGAGGTGAGCTATGCCGCCATGATAAAAGATGCGGATCGGAACAAGAAATTGGGCTTTTTCTCCTATGTGCTTTTCCCCAACACGGCGATACTGGATCCGCGCATGACGCTTACGCTTCCACCCCTGGTTACGGCCGCAACCGCCATGGATGCGCTCACCCATGCCATCGAGGCGTTTGTTTGCAACCAAAAAAATACTATCAGCGATGCCTACAGCGTAAAGTCTATTGAGCTCATATGCAAAAATCTGGTCAACGTACTCAAAAATAAGGCGGATCCGCAGGGTCGTTTTCATTTGGCCAATGCAGCCTGTATGGCCGGCACGGCGTTTTCAAACTCCGGAGTCGGCCTGGTCCACGCGCTGGGCCATGCACTGGGTGGCATCTGCCACATAGCGCATGGCGTTGCCATGAATATATTTTTGCCTCACGGTCTGGAATTTAATATGTCGGGGCGCAAAGAGGCGATTGGCGAGTTGCTGCTGCCGCTGTCCGGGCCGGAAACATATGTCCGGACAAGGCCTGAAGATAGAGCTGCAAAGACGGTTGCCGTCATTCAGGAGCTCAAGGACAGGCTTTACCGCCTGGCGGGTTTGCCGCGCACACTTCGTGAAGCCGGTGTCAAAAAGGGCAGTCTAGAGGAGATTGCCCGGCAGGGGATGGAGGATCCGGCACTAACTTTCAACCCCGTCAAGCTGAGCTATGCGGACGCGTTGGAGATTGTCAATAAAGCCTTTTAAGGTTAGATGGTTGCAGCTGACCTAGAAATAGCTCCCCTCATAATTCATGCAAGGGAAGTTATTATTTTACACGAAACCCGCCCGAGGGCATTCCGCTGCGGATCGCAACAATATTTTCGGCAAATTCAACTCAAGGATACAACGCTAGTCGGCCGGGCCTATTTTCTTTCCATTTTCGTCATATTTGTACCAGCCGATTCCTGTTTTTCTGCCCCAATGCCCGAGTTTGACTTTCCTTTGAAAAAGCATGGGAGGATAGAATTTTTCGTCCCGGGTTTCTTTGTAGACGGCCATCATGGCGTTGAAACCGACATCCAATCCGGCCATATCAGCGGTTTCAAAAGGACCCATGGGTCTTCCGAACCCGAATCGAACCCCTCTGTCGATGTCCTCGACGGTTGTTACGCCCGCCTCTACGAGCTTGATCGCTTCGATGGTACTCGGAAAATTAAGCCGATTGAGAACAATTCCGGCCACATCGCGATTCACCCGAATGGTTTCCTTACCAAGGGATTTACATAGTTTGTCCGCGATTTCGACCGTCTCCTCAGATGTGGCCAACCCTTTGACGATTTCCACAGCCTTCATCATGGGAACTGGACTGAAAAAATGGGTGCCGGCTATCTTTGAAATCCTTTGGGTCGCTTCCGCAATTTCGGTTACCGGTATGGCGGAGGTGTTTGAGGCTAAAATAGTGTGCTGCGGGCAAATTTTATCCAGCTCCCGGAACAGCTCTCGCTTGGCTTCAAGATTTTCTATAATCGCCTCAAAAACAAAGTCGGCATCGGCGGCTCCAGAGAGATCGGTGCCGGTTTTTATTCTTGCCATGATTTCATCCACAGCGCCTTCGACCCGTCCTTTTTCCACCAGCTTGCCGACCGACCAGCGAATGGCCTTTACACTTTTTTCAAGAATTTCTTCGGTCAGGTCCCGCATGGTCACATCATATCCGGCCTGAGCACAGACCTGCGCGATTCCGCCGCCCATAAGCCCGGCACCGGCAACAAATATTTTCTTAATCTCCATTGAGCTGATCCTCCTTTTTGGCCAATAAAATGGTTGTGGTCCCAGTTTGAACGACTTCGTTTCGCTGGTTTAAGACCGCTTTTTCAAAGGTCAGGATACCCCGATCACCGGATGAGCTTTCGCGCATTTCCCTGACCACTTGCTCGACGCGGATGGTGTCTCCGATGACAATGGGCCGCTTGAATTTCCAGCTCAGTTCCAGCAGGGCCAGAATGCTGTCTTCCGTCAGCTGATATGACAGACCGGCATGGGCGATAACTCCCAGAAGCCCGTGAGCTATTCTCTGGCCAAACTGGGTCTTCGCCGCAAATTCAGCATCCGTATGCAATTGATTATGATCCCAGGACAGGCCGGCAAAATTGGCCACATCCGCTTCCGTAATCGTCCTGGATTTGGTAAAAAATTTTTGCCCGATGTAAAAATCGTCAAAATATAATGAGCGCACGATGGGGTTGGGTGGATTATCGGTCATGCTGCTTCAACATTTTTTCGGGGTAAACAGCGTTATGGCTTGCCACGAGAAATGGCCTCAAAACCACGCCGCAGGCGGACAAGCCTCAGATCGCGCCGAAGGTCAAGGTGCGGACCGACGAAAAAGCACAGTCCGCCGGAGGCGGATGAGCTTTTTATTTTGAGGAGGACCGCAACGCAGAGATTCGGTCTTAGATGGGGTTTTGAAACCGCTTCCAACTATTGTTGCCACCCGCAGGGAATTGCCCCCGGCTGGGCAGCGTGCAAATCAAAACTTTTCGCCCCTCTTTTATTTATATTAAAAACCCGGTGTCAAGATAATTTTTCGGCTGCTGAAAACAATGGAAACCATTTGCGCGAACTTCGGTACTGCATAAACATTGCTTTCCAGGCCACCTGCAACTATACTTCTGCGCTTATTTAAAATCGATAAAAAAATCGAGTGTTGACAGATTTTTCGAACTTGACTAAAGGTCCATAGCTGTTTAAAGCCAAATCTGCGCGAATTGGATAATTAACTCAGGAGCAAGCCATGGCACATTTCAAGGTGAACCCCAAGGACATCTTCTTTATTCTAAAAGAACAACTCAACTATGGATCCCTTTGCGCTCTGGAGCGTTATAAAGATCTGAACGAGAAAACATTTGACATGCTGGTTACCGAGGCCATCAATTTTGCCCGCGGAATAATGGATCCCCTGAATGAAATCGGCGAAGAAAGCGGGGTAAAATATCAGGATGGTCAGGTTACCTGCCCGGTCGAGTTTCGCAAAGCCTTTGCGCAATACGGTCAGGACGGATGGATTGCGGCTGCCAGAGATACTGAATACGGGGGTCAGGGATTTCCCAACATGATGCGCATCGTGATCAACGACATGATGTACGGCGCCTGCCAGGCTTTGAATATGGCCCCCAGCCTTACCCATGGTGCCGCGCACTTAATTGAAAGTTTTGGTGTTGAAGCCCAAAAAAGGCTTTTTGTGCCTAAAATGTTTGAAGGGACTTGGGCCGGAACGATGTGCTTGACCGAGCCGGAAGCCGGTTCCAATCTTGCCGGGCTCCAGACCACAGCCTTTCCTGAAAGCGATTATTATAAGATAAAGGGCACCAAAATTTTTATCTCTTGGGGAGACCATGACCTGACCGAAAATATCATTCATCTTTTACTTGCCCGCATCGAGGGCTCCCCGCCGGGTATTAAAGGAATTTCTTTGTTCATTGTCCCGAAAATAAGGGTCAACCCGGATGGCAGCCTGGGCCGGCCCAATGATGTGGTTTGCGGTGGCATTGAAAACAAGCTGGGCTTGCATGCCTCCCCCACCTGTGTTTTGAATTTCGGGTCTAAAGATGATTGTATCGGATATCTATGCGGTCAACCCGGCCAGGGTTTGGCTCACATGTTTCAAATGATGAACGCTGCCAGAATAAATACCGGCGTCAGCGGCATGACCCTGGCGAGCACGGCCTATCAGAATGCGCTGGAATACGCCAGGGCGCGCAAACAGGGCAGGGATGTTGCCGGCAGAAAATCTGGTGATGTTGCGATAATTGAACACCCTGATGTTCGCCGCATGCTGCTCTGGATGAAAGCCATGGTGGATGGTATGCGTTCCATGATTTATACCGGCGCATTCTGGCAGGATTATGCTCTAGAGCTGCCCGAAGGAGAGGAAAAGCAGCACTACCAGAACCTCATAGACTTTATGACACCGATCATAAAGGCCTATTGTTCGGATATGGGCTTCCGGGTGTGTGAGACGGCCGTCCAATGCCTGGGAGGCTACGGCTACTGCAAAGAATACCCCCTCGAGCAATATCTCAGAGATGCGAAAATAATGTCCCTATACGAAGGTACCAACGGGATCCAGTCTATGGATCTGATGGGTCGAAAAATGCGTATTAACGGGGGGGCACCGTTTTTGGCCTTTAAGGCGGAAATCGAAAGATTTTGCCGCAGCAATGAAGATCACGCGGAACTGGGCGCCAGGGTTCAATATCTGGGCAAGGTCGTCAAGCGCCTGTGTGAGGTCGCAGCGCATCTCAGCCGGCGCATGAAATCCGATCCCCTGCAATGGGCTTCTTATACGTATCCGGCGCTTTTATGTTTCAGCGAAGTGACTATGGCATGGCGTCTGTTGGACATGGCGCGAATCGCCCTGGGCGCAATGCAAAAGAGCAGGCAAAACGATTTTTATCATGGCAAGTTCTACCAGGCTTCATATTTTGTCGATACAACCCTGCCGCAGACCCTGGCCCGATTAGAGGTTTGTTTGCGGGATGGCAGAGAGATCGTCGAAATCCCTGAAAAAGCCTTCTAGAGACCCGGAAATATGTCCGGGATATCCTAATGCTGCGGTGATACCATTATCGGTCCGGTTGAAGCGGACCCCTGGGAGTGAGCGACCATTATTTTGGGAGACCGGCATGGAATACACCCTCTCCGAAAGAGAACAAAATATAAGGGCACGAGTCAGGCAATTTGTCGAAGAGGATCTGAATCCGATTTCGTTGAAGGTGGAAGAAGATGACCGAATTCCGGATGCCATCGTCGAAAAAATGAGAAAACTTGGCCTGTTTGGATTGGCGATTCCCGAGGCATACGGCGGCTTGAGTTTATCGACACTGGGTGAAATCCTGGTTTATGAGGAGCTTACCCAGACCAATGCCTGCTTTCGTTCCAGGATTGGCACGAGCAATGGCATCGGATCCCTGGGAATCCTTTTTGACGGTACCGAAGAACAGAAGAATAAGTATCTGCGCCGCATTGCTTCGGGCGACTGGACGACCGCCTTTGCGCTGACCGAGCCCGATGCCGGCTCTGATGCCGCCAATATCAGCACCAGCGCGGTACTCGAAGGCGATTTCTGGGTTGTTAACGGCACCAAGCAATTCATCACAAACGGCGACTGCGCCGATCTTTTTACCACTATTGCCGTTACCGACGAAAAAAAGCGGACCCGCGGCGGTTTTACGGCATTTGTGATCGAAAAAGGCAGCCCGGGTTTTATCGTTGGCACAGCAGACCGGAAAATGGGGATAAAGGGTTCGCGGACAACCGAGCTTGTATTCAAAGATTGCAGGGTTCCCCGGGAAAATGTGATCGGGGGCATGAAGATGGTCGGCCAGGGGTTTAAGACGGCGATGCGTGTCCTGGACAAGGGCCGCCTGACAATGGGTGCCTGCGCGCTGGGAGCTTCTCAAAAACTTCTGGATTTGTGCATTCAGCAGGTCAAGCGGGAGATGCGGTCCGGCAAGCCCAAGGATTTGCTTCAGAGCAAGCAATTTATTTTGGCCGACATGGCTACCGAGATTTTTTCCGCTCGCCAGATGCTGTATCATTCCGCCTGGCTCAGAGACCAGGGGAAAAATGTGGCCCACGAAGCCGCTATGGTAAAGGTATATTGCACTGAAATGGTCGGGAGAGTCGCCGACAGGGCAATGGATGTTTTCGAAGATGGGGGTTACCTTAAAAAATCTCAGGTTGAGATGTATCTGCGCGATGTGCGCCTTTACCGAATATTCGAGGGGACCAGTGAAATTCAGCGCCTGATCATTTCAAGAAATCTCCTCAACAACTAAACACCCAAAAAACTAAATAACTAAACACCGAAACAACTAAATAACTAAACACCGAAACAACTAAATAACTAAACACCGAAACAACTAAACACCCAAACACCATACACCACGCAACACAAAGCGGATAAATTATTTATGGATTTTTTTTTCAAACCCAGGGGGGTTGCCCTGATCGGGGCAACGGACAATCGAAAAAAGGGCGGTTATGCGATCTTTAAAAACCTGTTGAAGGGATTTAAAGGCGGAGTATATCCGGTCAATCCCCGCTATCAGGAGATCGAGGGATTGACATGTTACCCGACGGTTCTCCAGGTGCCCGATCCGGTTGATCTGGCGATAGTTTTCGTTCCGGCTAAATTCGTGCCGCCGATCGTGGAGGAATGCGCACAGCGCGGTATCGCCGGCGCGATGATTCAATCTGCGGGGTTTGCCGAGAGCGGAGAAGACGGGAAACAACTCCAGGATAAGCTGGTCGAAATACACAAAGAGACCGGCATCCGCCTGTGGGGACCCAACTGCATGGGATTGGTCGATGGGGTCAACGGCCAGATTTTTTCTTTCATGATACCCACTATCTGGGAAGACGGGCTCATTCCCGGCGATGTTTCTCTGATCGTGCAGAGCGGCATGCTGGCTGCGGGTTTTTTGATCGACATGATGACCCATGGCACCATGGGCATCAGCAAGGCATGTTCGATCGGCAACAAGGTCGATGTAAATGAATGCGATGTATTGGAATATTTGATCGGCGACCCCGACACCGGCACGATTGGCCTGTACCTCGAGTCCATACCCGAGGGTCGCCGTTTTACCGATCTTTGCCGGCGTTCGGACAAGCCGATAGTGGTTCTCAAAGGCGGAAAATCCGAGAAGGGGGCCGAAGCAGCCATGAGCCACACGGCCAGCCTGGCCGGAAACGGCGCGGTTGTCAGCGGTGCGCTGGCTCAGGTCGGCGTGGTCGAGGCCTATGATTTCAAGCAAATGATGGACCTATGCCGGGCCTTGGCGCATTATCCGAATATTTCCCGGGATAAAAGCGGCCGGGTGGCCATATTAACAATGAGCGGTGCTGCCGGAATCGTTTCATCCGATTGCATCGAGAGGGAAGGGCTGTCGGTTGCAGATCTCTCTGCCCACACGGTAGACGCACTCAAAACGATTTTCCCGGAATGGATGCCGATTGCAAACCCGATCGATCTCTATCCTGCGGCTGAATTGCACGGAAGAAAAAAAGCATTCGGAGAGGCTTTCCGGGCGGTTTGCGAGGACCCCGAGGTCGATGCGATCCTGTTTCACTTTTTCGTTTTCGGGAAAGTGTCACGTGACAGTGTGGTGCAGCTGGCTGAAATGGCCAAAGCAAAAGGCAAGCTGTTATTCTGCTGGCTGATGGGAAAGCAAAACGATGCCCGGCAGTTCCAGTTTCTTACGCACCAGATGGGATTCCCGGCTTTCGGGGAGCTGTTCCGCGCCGTGGAATGCATGCGGGCTGTTTTCTCGCGGAACTTGAACAGATGAAGGATTTATATCAATCGAACAGGGGGATAAGATGAAACTTGAAAATGTTATTTTGGATAAAAAAGAGCATGTGGCGGTCGTCACCTTGAATCATCAGCCGGTAAATGCCTGGAATCTGGCGCTGGCCCAGGATTTCGAAAAGGTCATAAATGATGTTGAAAACGATGAAAATATCCGGGTCGTGATCATCACCGGCGGTGGTGAGAAAGCTTTTTCAGCCGGGTTCGATGTCAAAGATGCAGCCAACGGAGAAAAAATCAGTCAGATTGTAAACAAACTGTGGGTCCGAATCGACCGCTTTGCCAAACCGGTTATCGCGGCCATCAATGGTTTTGCCATGGGCGGCGGGCTGGAGTTGGCGATGTGTTGCCATTTTCGGATCATGGCGGACGCCCCCAAGGTAACGGTGGGGCTGACGGAGTTGAACCTAGGCATTATTCCCGGTTGGGGGGGGACCCAGCGATTAATGCGATTGGTAGGTAAAGCCAAGGCCCTGGATATGATTTTGTTCAGCCGGCGCATCGATGCCCGTGAAGCGCTGGAGATTGGATTGGTCAATAAAGCATCGGCTCCCGGAGCATTAATGGATGATGTGATGGAATTTGCCTCGATTCTTGCAGAAAGACCTCCGATTGCGGTCAGCTGTGTGCTCAAAGCCATGTCCGCCGGAGAATACGAAGGGATTGAAGCCGGCTTGAAAGTCGAGGGAGAGGGCAGTCTCAGCGTTTCCCGATCCCAGGATGCCATCGAGGGATTTACCGCTTTTTTGGAAAAAAGAAAACCGGTTTTCAAGGGAAAATAGAAATTGATTTGATAA
>Ga0209536_100012080_pt1 | contig 12594 bp, 12 predicted proteins | sample DeeMarSeWOR28_12_FD_187461 | JGI IMG/M metagenome (GOLD analysis project Ga0209536, IMG submission 187461) | Marine sediment microbial communities from White Oak River estuary, North Carolina - WOR-2-8_12 (SPAdes) (version 2) | ecosystem: Environmental > Aquatic > Marine > Intertidal zone >...
CCGCGACCCGCAGGCCGAAGCGGTGGAGGTCGCGGATCGCGGTGCGTGCGGAGCGCCCCGCGACATCGGGTACGGGAATGGTCCCATCGGCCGCGCGCACGCCGCCGTCGAGCGCACCGGGGAGAGGAGGGAGCGGTTGCGACGGGGCGTCGGCGAACGTCACGTCGATCCGCGGTCGGCTCGGCGCGTCCTGAACCGCCGCGAGCTCGGCCAGACTCAGAGAATTGGGCGCGGCCGCGAGGGCTGCCTCCATCGTTTCCCGCGTCACCGGCGCCGCGATCGCCCCACCGTAATACTGCCCGCTGCGGGGCCGGTCGAGCTTCACGAACACCACCAGCTGGGGCTGCTCGAGCGGGAAGTAGCCGACGAACGACGACGAGTACTCGCCCTTCTGGTACCCCCCGTCGCTGCTGAATCGGGCGGTGCCGCTCTTTCCGGCCACCCGGAACGACCCGAGCTGTGCCAGGGAGCCCGTGCCGTCACGGACCACGTCCTCCAACGCACGCCCGACAGCCTGGGCGGTACGCCGGTCCACGACCTGGCGGACGGCCTCGGGCTCGTACGTCTCGACCACCGTTCCGTCGGCGTGGCGCACTTCCCTCACCAGGCGGGGACGCATGAGCTTGCCCCCGTTCGCCAGAGCGCCGTAGGCCATGGCCATCTGAAGCGGCGTGACCGCGATCTCGTAGCCGATCGCGAGCGACGCCCGAGACTGCGCCGTCCAGCGGTCGGGGCGGCGGAGCGTCCCGGGGACCTCTCCGGGCAGCTCGATTCCCGTGCGCGTGCCGAACCCGAAGTCCCGGAGGTTCTCGTACTGGAGCCCGGGTGACATGGCCTGCGCCAGCTTCGCGATCCCCACGTTCGAAGACTCGCGAAGCGCCTCCCTGAGCGTGAGGATTCCGTCCGTGTGCGTGTCCGAGAGGACGCGCCCCGCCACTTCCCACCGACCGTTCTCGACGTCGACGGAGTCGCCCATCTCCGCGAGGTCGTGCATCAGGAGTCCGGCGACCGTGAAGGGCTTCAGCGTGGAGCCCGGCTCGAAGGGCGCGTTCACGGCGGAGAGTGCTCCGTTGTGACCGTCGCGCGTCGAGAAGAGCGCCAGGACCTCGCCGCTGTAGGGGTCCGTGATCAGGACGTCTCCCCCGACCGCGTCGTGCTCCGCGATCGCCTCGAGCAGCGCGGCCTGAGCGATCTCCTGGAGGTTCGTGTCGATCGTGAGGACGACTTCTCCGCCCGCGCGCGGGCTCTCGACCGTGACCTGCTCACCCGGAATGAGGGCCCCGACGTTGTCGCGCGCGACGACCTGGAGGCCGGGCGTGCCACGAAGAAGCCCGTCGTACGCCTGCTCGATTCCGCCGCGGCCTTCTTCGTCGATGACCACGCCGAGCACTCCGCGCGCGAGGTCGCGGTGCGGCCGGAACCGCTCGAAGACCGTCTCGAGATGGACCCCGGGCACGCCCTCGAGCCGATCACTCACGGCGGGCGCGTGAAGCCCAGCCACGTTCCAGCGTCCGGAGGACACGAGCGTGCGCGCGCGCGTCCGCCCGACGCCGAGGGTCTCGACGAGGAGCGCCTGTACCGCCTCGCGGTCGCGCACCTCGTTGGGAGCGACATTCACGCGCACGCGCTCACGGGTGACGGAGAGCGGCTGTCCGTTGCGATCCAGGATGGCCCCGCGAGGTGCCGGCAGCGGTCGATCCCCGACCTGCTGCGCCTCGGCCATCGCCCGCCACTGAGCCGCCTGCATGATCTGGATCTGACCCGCCCGAAGGGCGATGACCAACGAGCACGCCAGCCAGCCCGAAAGGACCAGGCGACGGCGCCACGGGTGCGGATACCCCTCGTGAGAGCGCGCGCGGCTCATGGCTTGAAGTCCCTCGTGAGGATCACCTGTTCGGAAGCGTCCGGCGTGTGCATCCCGAGGCCCTGCGCGGCCGGCACGATCCGCGAGCGACTCCGGAGCGTCTGGATCTCGCGCTGGAGCTCGACACGCTCCGCCTGCGCCACGGAGACCTGTCTCCGCAGGTCGTCGAGCACGCGGTTGGCCTCCAGGGCCCGGCTCTGGCGCCAGGTCACGAAGCCGAGGGCGCACACCAGAAGCGCGAACGTGAGGGCGCTGCGGCCGAGCATCGTCGGGTCCATCAGGCGGCCCTCCGCCACGCACGAAGGCGGGCACTTCTCGCGCGCGGGTTCCGCGCCACCTCTTCGTCGGAAGGACGCATCACCTTCCGCGTGAGCGTCTCCCCGAGCGGCTCCCCCCTGCACGTACAGACCGGGGACTCGACCGGGCAGACGCACGCCCGACTCCACTCCCGGAAGGCGTTCTTGACCGCGCGATCCTCCAGCGAGTGATACGCGATCACCACCAGCACCGCCCCACCGTTCATCACGTCGCGGATCGCGGGCAGCCCCGCCTCCAGTGCTTCCATCTCCTCGTTCACCGCGATTCTCAGAGCTTGGAAGATCCGTGCCTTCTCCTTCACCGAGGGCGCCCGGCCGAGCACGACGGAGAGCGCCGCAACCAGATCGTCGCTCGTCGAGAGCGGCTCGGTGCTCCGCCGCTTGACCACCTCCCGGGCGAGACGCCGCGCCCGCGGCTCCTCGCCGTAGTCGCGGAAGATCCGGGCAAGCTCGGCCTCCGAAGCTTCGGCCAGCAGGGTCCGCGCATCGCTCTTCGCGCCGGGTCCCATCCTCATGTCCAGCGGGGCACCGCGGCGGAACGTGAAGCCGCGCTCGTCGGCATCGAGCTGGTGAGAGCTGACTCCGAGGTCCAGGAGCGCCCCGTCGAGTCCCCGGTCGCGAGCCTCCGGGTCCCGGGGGGCCCGGTCGAAGCGTTCGGCCAGGAAGCGGACGCGCGACCGATACGGGGCCAGCGTCTCCCGCGCCTCCGCGAGAGCCTCCGGATCCCGATCCACGGCGAGCACACGACAATCGGCGCACGCGTCGAGGATGGCCCGGGCGTGCCCACCGCCCCCGACGGTCCCGTCCAGATAGAAGCCCCGCTCCGACGGGTCGAGCAGATCGAGTACCTCCCGTGCCATCACGGGCTCGTGCCAGTCGCTCACTGTGACCCTATCCGAACAGCTGGTGCGCAAAGTCGCCGAGCTCCCCTTCGTCGGCGTCGACCGCCGTCCGGTAGCGCTCCGGATCCCACAGCTCCACGCGGTCGATCGCACCCACCATGAGCACACCCCCGGACAGACCGGCCGCGGCCTGCAGCGCAGCCGGCACCAGGATGCGCCCCTGCTTGTCGGGGGAGACTTCCACCGCATTCGCCACGAGCCGTCGCAGCTGATTGGCGCCTCTCGGATTCTTGCGGCGGAACGCCAGCAGCTCGGCCTGCAGCTCCTCCCACTTCTCCTGGGGGAAGAGGGTCAGGTTCTCTCGCTCCCACTGCATCAGAACGAAGCGCTCGCCACCGCCCTGTCGGCGAAACGCCGAGGGCAGGCTGACGCGCCCCTTCGGATCCATCTGATGCTCGTACTGCCCGACGAAACCGATCACACGGTCTCCGGTGGTACGTAGTGGGTAAGAGTGGGGATGATTGGAGGCAACTTACTTCCCAGTGGGGAGGGCGCGCAAGGGTCCACTTTCAGGATTTTTCGGCGAGTCCGAAGCGCGGCGATGAGGCCAGAAACCTTTGTTTCACAACGCGAATCGTCGATTCGGCCCGGAGGCGAATTTTTCGGTTTTCCGAAGGAAAACCGAAAGTCTTCCCGAAGGGGGGCGGGAGCGTGGTGGGACGGAGTGGGGCGCCGTCGGCCCGGGGACCACGGCCCGGGCCCGGTTGCCAGGCAAAAAAAGAAGGGCGCCGCGGGGAAGAACCCCGCGGCGCCCGAAGCGCCGGAGCGCAGACCCTACCGGGTCAGCTCATCACCGACCGCGCTTGATGATGGCGTCCTGGATCTCGATGTAGGTCTGAGCGTTGTCCAGGAGCTGCTGGAGATTCACGTTCACGGAAGCCGGATAGTCACCGGCCTGCTGGAGGAGGCCCACCGCCTGGTTGAACTTCGGCAGCGACGACTGCGCCGTGGCCAGCGTCTGCGGCTCCTGCTCCGCGACCGCCATCTGATAGATGCTGTACCCGTGCCAGAAGTTGAGCTGGTTCATCATCTCCGGGCTGACGTTGGGAAGCTGCTTGGCAGCCGCCATGCCCTGCGCCGCGTACGCGAAGTCGTCCTTCTGGTTTCCGTTCTGGTACGCCTCCGCGAAGATCATGCGGGCGGCCTGATCCGCACGCTGCGGATCCTCGGCGGCCGAAGCGCTCAGCACGGCGACCGCGTCTTCGAGGCGACCTGCCTGGATCAGCCAGTTGCCCTGACGGAGCGGAGCGCTGGGGTGGTCGGGGTTGATCTCCATCACCCGGTCCAGCGCGGCGATCGCGTCGTCGAGGCGCCCGTTCCGCTGGAGGGCATCCGCGTAGAGGACCCAGAGACGATCTTCCATCGCGTGGGTCTCGAGCACGCGCTCGCTCATCGAGATGGCCTGATCGAGCTCCTCGAGCTGGATGTGCGCGGAGATGACGTTGGCGAGGTGGCCCACCGGCGTCTCGGCGCCCTTGGCCTCGAACACCTTCTCGTAGGCGCTGATGGCCTCACGGTAGTACTCGACGGCTTCCGGCACGACGCCGCCGCCGTTCTGCTCCCCGACATTGGCTTCCTGCTGGATCTCCAGCGCGGCGCTGAAGGCGAAGCCGCCGTACTGCTCGAGGAGGTCGACGTTCTCGGGATCCACGTCGAGACCGACCTGGATGAACTCCATCGCACCCACCGGGTCGCCGGCCTGGGCGAGCTCGTACGCGATCCGCATGCGGATCGCCGCGTTGCCCGGGTTGATGTCCAGATAACGGGAGTAGTAGTCGCGGGCCTCGTCGTCCTTGTCCGTCACCGCCGAGATGTAGCCGGCGAGCTGCAGCGCTTCCTCGTGGAAGGGGTTCGCTTCGATCACGGTCTCGAGCTCACCGAGCGACTCGTCGTAGTTGTCCATCTCGTAGAGGATCCGGGCGCGCAGGTAGCGCGTGCTGATCGCGTCCGGGTTGAGGGCCAGCGACTCGTCGCAGTTGCGCAGAGCGTTTTCCCACTGCTGGCTCGCGTAGTAGTCGTTGCAGATCGCCGCCGAGCGGACGGTCGTGGAGTAGCGCTCGAAGGCGTCGAAGATGTGCTGGGCGGCTTCCTTGCGTCCCTTCTCGGCCGCCGGGAAGGGCTCGATCGTGAAAGCCTCCGAGCCCTGGATGTCCCAGACCTCGGCGCTCACCATCCAGCTCTTGTCCGGCTGCTGCGTGTAGCTGGCGCAGATGGCGACCGGGACATTGATCTGCGCGGCGAGCTGACGCGTGCGAATGCAGTCGAGCTCGTCCATGTCCATGTCGAACTTCTTGACCTCGTCCTTGATGTCGCCCTCTTCCATGGCCACGTGGGTCGCCATGTTCTGCATCAGCTCACGGAGATCCTTGGACGCGTCCTTCCCGAAGTTGTCCTTCGCACCCTCGAGCGGCGTGAAGTACGGGATCAGGACGCGGAAGCGACCGCCGTCCTGAGCCGCGACATCCGCGGCGGGCACGAGGATCGCCGCGGCGGCAGCGATCGCGAGTGTCAGCTTGATCCGTGCAAGCATGGTCAGATCTCCTGGGAATGGCCCACGTGTGCGACCCGCTACTCCAACGGGCCTCGCCCTTCTCTCGTCGGGCGTGTCAAACTTCCTACCACCAATGAAAAGCCGGAGGTTCCTCATGCAAGAAGAACCCCGGCTGCATAAAGCTTGAGAATTTATTCACAAACTATGTGCGACGTCAACGAGGCCCGGGGACCTCGAGGCGCAGCCGGCACTGCTCCGTCCTTGTTTTCGTACGCCGGACGGGGCATGGAGATTACGCCCCCTCCCGCAGGCCGGCGAGCCTTCTCGCGCCCGAGCCATCGGGCGGGTGATCAGTCGAAGGGGCCGTCGAAGGCTTCGAGCGTCGCTCGCAGCTCCGCCGGCATCGCCTTGGAGCTTCCGGTCGCGTAGTCGTACATCACCTGCACGGTGGACCCGCTCTGCAGCTTCTGCCCCTCGTGCGAGCGCACCTCGTACTCCATCTCGAAGTGCTTCCGCCCCACGCGGACGACCCGGACGCCCACGTCGACCACCTGGGGCCAAAGCACCCTGGCGTGCCACCGGACCCGACACTCGGCCAGAACGTAGTCGAGCTCGTCGAGGCCCTGGCCCACGACCTCCATCCAGTAGGCCCAGCGGGCCTCCTCGAAGTAGATCAGCGCGTCGGCATGATGTGCGTGGCCGCCGATGTCGATATCGCGGAAGCGAACCGTGACGGGGTGCCGGAAGCGGAAGGTGTCGGACAATGCAGTGCTCTCGGGTAGGTCGAGGGAGTTCCCGGAGTCTACGATCGGTGGTTCTCCTGTCCATACGGCGACCCCGAAGCCGACGCGAACCAAGTCCGCCCGCACGGAGTACAAACACGCGACACCCGAGGCCGAGGATTGGAATGAAGCAGACAGGCACCAGCACTGCCCTGGCGCTCCTGTTCGCCCTGTCGGCGCTCGGCGCGGGCGACGTCGAGGCGCAGGCCATCACGTGTCAGTTCCGGGGTGAGCCCGCCGCGCTCGCCGAGCGACCGAGTCCGCTGGACTCGGTCGAGGTCCGGCTCGGCGACGATGCGGCCAAGCTCTGCTACGGACGCCCTTCGGCGCGCGGCCGGACCATGATCGGTGGCGAAGATCCATACGGCTCCCCGTGGCGTCTCGGCGCCAACGAGCCGACCACGCTGCACCTACCCTTTCCCGCGACGATCGGGAACGTCCCGGTGCAGCCGGGATCGTACTCGCTCTACGCGATTCCGGAGCAGGGCGCCTGGACGATCGTCGTGAACGGGAACACGAACCGCTGGGGTATTCCCATCAATCCCGACGTGAGACGCTCGGACATCGGTTCCTTCGAGGTGGAGACGATGCCGACGTCCTCGCACGTGGAGACGATGACGTTCCGTTTCGAAGGGAGCGGCACCTCGGGTGCGCTGGTCTTCGCGTGGGAGAACACGATGTTCCGGATCCCGATCACGCGGCGCTGACGCGGTTTCGAGTCCGCGCGAACGAGAACGGGGTGGCCGTCCGGCCACCCCGTTTCTTCGTCTTCCGGCGCCCGGCCGATCGCTCGGACCGGCGAGCCCTAGTTGCTGCTTCGAAGGAGCCGTACCGACCCTGAGCCGGTATCGATGTTGATCTCCCCGCGACCGTCGCCGATGGTCCCCCGCACGTGGTCCCGTCGCACGGTGCGGACTTCGAGCGGGAAGTCGAGGTCGATTCCTCCGCTGCCCGTCTCGATCTCCACCGTGGCCCCGAGCCCCGCCGGGGCGCGGACCGTCACGGACCCCGAGCCCGTGTCGGCATCCAGGCGGTCGATGTCGGTGAGCATCTCGATGTCGATCGATCCGCTGCCGGTGTCGAGCACCACCTCGGAAGCCGAGACCGCCTCGAGCTCGATGGATCCACTTCCGGTGTCGATCCCGACCAGGTCCGCGGAGAGCCCGTATCCTCGGACTCCGCCCGAGCCCGTATCGATCTCGACCTCTCGACCGCGCACGTCCGAGACCTCGACACGTCCCGAGCCGGTGTCCACGAGCAGATCACCCTCGACGCCGCGAACGACGACGCTGCCCGAGCCCGTATCCACCTCCAGCGAGCCGACGATGTCGAGCGCCGTGACCGCTCCGGACCCCGTGTCGATGGACAGGTCGGCCTCGACCCCGTCGGCCTCGACCTCGCCCACTGCGAGGTTGATCTCGACTTCGCGACCCGCGGGCACTTCCACCACCAGGTCGGCCCAGGCCTCGAGCCCGTCCCCACGCCCTCGGATCCGAACACGATCTCCGCGACCGCTCCCGCCATCGGAGAAGGTCCCGTCGCTGCGGACGTTGAGCGACGTGTTCGAGCCACGTCCCATCTCCGGATAGACGATCTCGTCGTCCGGATAGATCACGCGCAGGGTGGACCGTCCCCGAATCTCACCCGTCTCGACGCGAAGCATCTCGGCGTCGCGCCCCCCCCGATCGACGCGGACTACGACGTCGGACCCGCTCCCTCGTACGATCTCCACCCGGCCCGCGAGATTGTAGACCGCGACGTCGCGACCGGAGATGCGCTCGACCTCCTGAGCACTCACCGGCATCGCCGCGACGACCGCGGCCAGAGTGGCGATTCGAATCAACCGTTTCATCATCATCTGCTCCCCCGCCCCTGGCGGGTGCTGTGCACTGGGGCTCGTCAGCGGATGCGGATCGAGCCGTTGACCGTCTCGAGAGAGAGCTCGGGCCCACCGTCACCGAGGACCCCTCGGGCACTCCGCTTCCCGATGCGTCCGTCGAGCGTGAACGGGATCTCGCTCTCGAAGCCTCCGTTGAGCCACTGGGCCCTGACGTCCGCATCGACGCCATCTGCGACGTCGAGCGTGATGCTGCCGTTCACCGTCGAGAACTCCGCGCCCTGCGCGAAGTCGGGGCTGCCCATCTCCACGTCGATGTCTCCGTTCACCGTCTCTGCCTGGGCGAAGCCCGTCGTCGAGATCTCGATCCCGCCGTTGACCGTGTTCGCGAAGACGTCGCCGCCGAGGTCGAGCGCCGTCACCCCACCATTCACCGTGCGCGCGACGAGGTGCGTACCGGCAGGGACACGGATCTCGAAGTCCACCACCACGTCGCTGCGGTCGACACTCATCCGCCCACCCGATCCGGGCGCGCATTCGTTCTCACGCTTTCCTTCGGGGGTCGGGTAGACGGCGCAGAAGGTCACCCCGTCCTCGTGCTCGATGCGCTCGATCCGGACGGTGCCCGGATCCGACCTCCGGCCGCGCGCTTCCGCGACGACTTCCACCTCGCTCCCACTCGCCGGCGTTGCCGAGATATCCCCGTTCACGCCCTTGATCTCCAGCGAAGCTCCCTCGGCGAGCCGGCCGGCCCACCGGAAGCTCTGGGCCGAGGCCGCGTCCCGGGTCTCTCCCTGGTTCGCGACCACGGACGCGTCGTCCGATCCGAAGACCGATACGAGCCTTCCGAAGGCCCCCGACTGCGCCACGGCGAACGTCGCCGTCGCGGCGAAGACGCCCATGCCGATAATCGCCCACCGTACCGATTTCATCTCCCGTCCTCCCTGTATCCTCTGTCTGTTGTCTGCTCGAACGAACCGTCATCGGGTCGACCCGGCGACGCGCCTCTCGGTCCGCCGCGGGTCTGCCTCACCGCACTACCTTCTCTCTCGCCGCTCCAGGAGACGGATCTCGCCGTCGAACACCTGGATCTCGATGCGCGCCGACGCGTCCCCGAGGGTGAAGTCGAACTCCCGCCCTCCCGTGAACCGCTCGATGAGGACCGGAAACTCGGACTCGAAGTCGCCGTCGAAGGTCGACACGGCGACCCTCGCGTTGGTATTCGGTGGAATCGCGATCATCGCGTCTCCGTCGTGGACGAAGAACCGGTAGTCGCCGTCGTCTGCGATCGTCCCGGAGAAGCTGATGTCACCATCCTGCGTCTCCGCCCGCACGGACTCGGAACGGATGTCGATCAGCTCGAGATCACCGCTTCCGCTGTGCACGTTGACGGGCCCGCGGACGTCACGGAGCCTGACCTCGTCCGACTGCGACGAGGCATCCACACCGGCCCGAGCTCCGACCACGTCGATCTCACCCTCGATCGTCCGGACCCGCACCGTCCCCCCCGCATTCTCGATCCACACGTCTCCGCTCACGCTGTTCACCTCGAGCCGCCCGTCGATCCCGTCCACCCACACGTCCAGGGACGGCCCGCCGATCTCCACGTCCACCCACGCCGGCACTCGGACGGAGGCCTCGACGCTGCGGCGCCTTCCCTTCCGATCGTCCCGCGTGATCCGGACCGTCGAGCCGGACCGTCGCACCACGAGGGGCATCTCGCCTTCCTCGCCCTGCAGCTCGAGCTCGTCCCTGTCCCATGCCCGTACGGAGATTTCGCCCGTCAGGTTTTCGAGGATCACCCGGTCGCCCCTGGAGAGCTCGACGACCGTGTCCGTCGGCATGGCCGAAAGCGCGGCGATCCCGGCCGCCAACCCGACCACGTTCAGCGTGATCACGTCGACCACTCCGCGACGCGCGCCGCCTCTCTGAGATAGCTGAGCTTGCGCTCGTAGACGCGCTCGAGGTGGGCCGCCAGGAACTCGTTCTCGGGATCCTGAGCCAGCGCCTGCCGCGAGTCCTCGATCGCCTGCTCGATCACCGAGAGGTTCCGCTCTAGAATGCGCACCGTGTTCGGGTCCAGAACCTCGCGCGCCTCGACCAGCGTTCTCTCCAGGCTCGCGAGCTCCTCCGCGAGCGCCGCGGGCGGCGGCGGCTGCGGCACGGCGGTCGACACCATGGAGGCCGGCCCGACACCCGCCGACGGCGCAGCCACCCCGACCGGAGCGCCGCCCTGACCGGGAAGCGCCACCCAGGTGGCCAGCGACGAGGCCGCCACGAGCGCGACGCACGCCGCAACCAGCTGGGGCATGGAGAAGGCGACCCGCAACGCCTCCCCGGTACCGCTGCGCACGTCGTCCCGTGCGGTACGGCCCGCGGGGAACTCGATGACCTTGTCGTCGATCGGTGCCGACGCGGTCGGCGCACCGACAGTGGCGGCGATGCCTCCCCAAAGGTCGCGCGGTGGCTCCAGCTCGCCGAGCGTCCCGGCCGCCGAGATCACCGCGCGCACATCCTCCAGCGCCCGGCGACACGCTCCGCACTCGGCAAGGTGCGCCTCCATGGCCGCCCGTGACTCGGGCGCCAGATCTCCGTCGATATAGTCGGAGATGCGGTCCGTCCACTCTCCGTGATCTCTTTGCTTCCTGCTCATCGTATCATGCGTCCAGGTGCTTTCTCATCAACATGCGGGCCCGGTGGAGCTGCGACTTCGACGTCCCCACCGATACTCCCAGCACTCCTGCGATCTCGTCGTGGCTGTACCCCTCGACGTCGTAGAGAACGAAGACGTCGCGGGCTCGCTCGGGCAGGCGCCGGATCGCCTGCTCCAGATCGAGCGCGTGTCCCGGCGACCTCCTGGGCGGTGCCATCATGCGGGCGAGCAGTCCCTCTCCGCCCGCGTTGCGCGCCTCCCTTTTCCTCTGTGTCTCCCTGCGGCTGAGGATGTGGTTCACCGCGAGCCGGTGCAGCCACGTACCGAACTGCGACTGACCCTTGAAGCTGCCGAGCTTGTTCCACGCCCGAATGAAGACCTCCTGGGTGAGGTCCTCCGCCGACTGCTCGTCGACCATCCGCACACACAGCGCGTAGACTCGCCCGACATGGTCGCGGTACAGGCGTTCGAACGCGGCATGATCTCCTGCCGCCGCCCGTTTGACGTCCGCCGTCTCGAAATGCGCCGCCACTCGTTGGCCCAAGGTTCCTCTGATTCCGGTGCATGCTTCGACTTCCTGTTACACCGACTTTGACAGCTGGTGACAGGGTGCGGTTGGAAGCCACCCGCGTCGGCACGTGGGGCACGTTGCGCGGCGCGCTCCCGGCGAGCACCATGATGCGCGTTCCGTCGCGAGACCGAAGCGGACTCGATCCTTCCTCACGGAGGCCCGCCGTGCAGATGCTCCCCATCGATCTGACCAGCCTCGTGGCCGTCGTCCTGGGCATCTCCATCGTGCTGATCCCCGTCATCGGGCTCACGGCGCGCTACGCTCTCAGCCCGACGGTCGAGGCCTTCGCCAAGCTCTTCGAGACGAAGGGCAACGACGAGGCGATCCGCATTCTCGAACGGCGCATGGAGCTTCAGGAGCAGGAGATCGCGCTCCTGAGCCAGACCATCCGAAGCCTGACCGAGGCTCGGGAATTCGAACGGCAGCTCGGCGCGCCTTCGGGCGGTGCGGCCGATCCGTCCGCGTCGGGCTCGGCCTGACCCTGCCGAACCCGCGCGTGCGAGGTCCGCGATCACGGTGACGGGTCCCGACGCCTTCCCGCTGGCGGGGCCCGCGGAGATCATCGCGCACCGGGGGTTCAGCGCGCGCGCGCCCGAGAATACCCTCGTGGCGCTCGCGCTCGGACTGCAGGCGGGTGCGGACGCGGTCGAGTTCGACCTCCACCCGACGCGCGACGGGGAGCCGGTGCTCCTTCACGACCCGACCCTCGACCGCACGACCGACCGCTCCGGGCCGATCGCGGATCGGACCCTCGCCGAGCTCGAGGGCACCGATGCGGGAAGCTGGTTCGCCCCGGCCTACGCCGGCGAGCCGCTGCCCTCCCTCGCAGACGCCCTCGGGCAGCTCGCTCCGACGTCCACCCGCATCTACGCCGAGGTCAAGAGAAGCGAACGGCGCGCGGATCTCGAGCGGGTCGTCGAGCTGGCCGCCGAGGCGAACGCGATGGACCGAACCGTCTTCATCTCGATGGATTGGGATGCGCTCGACACCATCCGAGCGCTCGATCCCGAGGCCCGCATCGGCTACATCGTCGAGCGCCCGTCAAGGACGGTCGCGGCCCTCGCCCGTGCCCAGGGTGACGCCGCAGCCCTGGTCGACTTCGACGCCCGGATCCTGCTTCGCGACCCACTGGGCCTGCACCTGGCCCTCGGCGGCGCGCTCATCCTCGCCGGATTGA
>Ga0209536_100012081_pt1 | contig 12594 bp, 14 predicted proteins | sample DeeMarSeWOR28_12_FD_187461 | JGI IMG/M metagenome (GOLD analysis project Ga0209536, IMG submission 187461) | Marine sediment microbial communities from White Oak River estuary, North Carolina - WOR-2-8_12 (SPAdes) (version 2) | ecosystem: Environmental > Aquatic > Marine > Intertidal zone >...
TGACACTTGTTGCCTTGGAGAAGTCGGATACCGAGAAGGCCAAAGAGGTCATTGTCATGCACGACAAGGTCAAGAGCATACACAACAATATCATAAAAACGCTCAATAAAAACGAAAAATTCTCCACAACAAATGCCATCAGCTACGCTATGCTCACAGGGTACTTCAGAAGGATCAATGCCCATCTCGCCAATATATGCACGGGTGTGCTCCATCCCTTCCCTGCCTTGGGTTTCGGCTACGAGGTGAATGGGGATATCGAGGGGCCGTGAGTAAGAACTAGAGCGTTTATTCTTATTGAGTCATTCTTTTTATCAAAATTACATTATGCCATAACCTAGGCTGCCGCAAGATAGAACAAGATGAGATACACCCCCGCAGCAATCAGAACGAAACCGCTTATTTTCTTTATTGTTTCGGTATGCTTCGAGAGTTTCTGAGCAGAACTTGCACCGAGTTTGGCTATGGCTATGGTCACGCCAAGCATTAAAAGGGCTGCACTGGCGGTGTATAGAACCAGGATCACTATGCCCATCAAAATCGAACCCATTGCCAGGGCTGCAAGAACGACTGCTATAAACAGGGGGGCGGTGCAACCTGCTGCTGCGGCCCCGTAACCCAGGCCGTAAATGAAGAGGTCCGAGTAGAATCCTGACTCGGTGGTCCCTGGCATGGATGTTTCTGTTTCAGCGCCCTTCTTTCTTCTCAGACCTTTCAGTCCGGCCCACATGTTTTGAAAGGGCCGCACGATTTTCCAGTACTGCAGCGGTGTGAACATCAGGATACCGAGAACAATAATGATAATGCCAATAATGAGGGTGAAAAGAGCTGTATATTGGGCAATGGATGAGCCTGCAAATACCATTAAAACCCCCATGATCAGATAAACGATGATTATTCCCGTGGCCGAGAAGGTCCCGGAAAGGGCGGCCCTTCTCATCGGGATTTTTCCTCCGGCCTCCACATCCTTTTTCAGGTAATACGCAATGTAAGCCGGGAGCATTGGAAAGGCGCAAGGTGAGAAAAAGGAGGCTATCCCTGCGAAAATGGCGAGGCTGAAAAGACTGGCCTGGGTAATGGATATGGCCTCGGCTTCACCAGATATGGCCTGGTCCAGTTCCCTTCTCAGGACACCCTTGTCCGTGAGGCCATTGTTCTCGTAGGTGGCAAAGCCCTCCTTGTTTATGATGACAACCTTTGGAATTGCCTGGGAGTTGTACTTCAGTATCACCTCGTCTGTATCCCTGGCTATGATCCAATCGATTTCATGGCTATCCCTGTACTCCCGGAGGTCCTCATCGGTGTCGTCGGCAAGGATGTCTATGCTGATGAATACCACATCGTCTTCGTATTCTGGATATATATCCTTGAGGTCTTTTTCAACTATCTTGCAGCTCTCGCAGGGAATGGACATCATGTCGAGCAATACTACCTGTCCCCTGTAATCATCGAGACTGAAAGTATTGCCATCGATGTCGGTCAATGTGAAGTTAGGTGCCTCCTCGACCTCGGAAGTTCCCTGGCTCCAGACAAAGAGTCCCACGGCCACTATGGAAAGGATAATGATTGTGGCAACCAGAATGGTCATCAATCCTTTGTTCAGGGGCTCCTTTTTGCGGTGGGCGCTCAGCTGTTTAAAAATCGTAAACAAGATAATAATAACTATCACTACAAATAGAACCTGCAATGCCAGGGTAGCCTCTGTGGGGCACGGGGGTGTCGTGGTACCCTCACCTGTAATATTTACATAATTGTATTTGCCTGTTGATGGAGAATACTCCTTTGAGCCGTCACCATACGTTACAGTGATGTTGTAGCCAAGTAAATCAATATATTCAAGATGCTCTGTTATGCTGACTGTGTAAGTGTTGGCCCCGATATAGGTCATGTTCAGGCTGGGCGTGTAACATAAATAATCAGGCTCAATCTGGCAATACAGAAGGCGAACAGAAGTTATGTTGGATGTGTCATTGACCACCAGGCTGACAGCGATGGGCTCGCCTGAGAAGGGATATTCTGGAGAATGGGTTGTGCTGACGATATTGCTCTGAGCTGCTGTTACCGGAGAAAATACGACAAGTGCCAGTGCTAGAATGGAAAAAATCGAGGTTAGAGTGGTCGATATCCTCTTCAAGTGCCGCACCTCACAGCCATTTGTCGATTTCCGAAGAGAGCCTCGGTGCCGATATCTCACCTGCGCCCCAGTACCTTATTACGCCCTCTTTGTCAATGACGACGATAGTGGGGATATAACTGACCTTATATTTATTTGCTACACCGTCCGTATCCGTAACAAATGTCCAATTGGCCCCGTGTTTGGTCCTGAAATTGTCTATGGCATCTTTTGAATCTTTACTGTCGATGGATATCGTGACTATTGCCAGTTCATCCTGAGAATACCTGGTGGATATGGCTCTCAGATGCTCCATCTCTTCTATACAGGCGGGACATGACAATGTCATGATATCCAGGACAACGACCTTGCCCTGTTGCTCGGAAAGCGTGAATTCGTTGCCGTCTATGTCATTTACCGAAAAGTCAGGGGCTGGCTGTCCCTCGAGATCCACAAAAAGAGGACTTAAGAAGATATATATCAATAATATAAAAATAACTACTATAATTATTAGATATACATACCGATAGGGAAACATCTTCTTTTTATCACTTTTCTTGTCTGGGAGGCTATTATCTCCCTCATCGGATGGCTCCATAGGGCTTTTTATACGATATTCATCAAATATAAACTTTGCCTGTTTCCCCGGGTAACACAATATTGTTGCTAGCCTATCCAAATTTATCAGTTTTGATAACACGAAAGAAGGGTTTATTAAGCCATATACTGATGGGAATTATAGTCAAGGTCAACGAGGATATCAGAATGGTAAATATCATACCCCATGGAAAGGATGTGTCTGTAATCCATCTCAATCCTGATTGGGGCTATCTGACATATATCGAGAGGCAAAAAAACGAGGATGGCGAGCCGGTATTCAAGGTTGTCAGGGTGCCTCTAGAGGGCAAGTACGGCCATTCAAAAGACAAATAGAATGAGAGTTCATTTGTCATTTGTGTTTTAATAATTCTAATTACCGTAAGATGATATTCAATTTAGGAATTGAGAGAGTAATGATTTTATTCTCCAATATCATATGCCCTCCCGTGGCCCTGTGGGGTAGTTTGGTCAATCCTATGGCGTTCGGGACGCTGTGACTCCGATTCAAATTCGGGCAGGGCCATCATTTCGATTTTATATGCTGGCATACATGATGGCCCGCCTTTCTCGGTTATACTGCCATATCAATATCGTCTTAATCTTCGGGAGGCAGGGCCATATAAAAGGTAATTAGAAAAGTGCCCCCAATTCCTAAGGAGGAAAAATTTTCGGGTCAGATAGCCGCGATAAGTTATGCGAGGAAGGGTGGGAACTGGGGACAGTAAAGGGTATTGTATTTGACATATTTATTAATTTTGAAACCCTGTGGTTTACATTTTACCTGCGATTATGGGAATTATTGGTGGATATCCGAAGGGCCATTTGAGAAACAATAAAATATATTGTATGAGTTTACCTCCGACAAGGAGGAATGTCGATAAAGCTGACAGTCAATGAACGAATACTGCTGCACCTTAGAAGGTACTATACCGCTCAAAAGGAAGTAGAGGCCCCCCAGGCCGTGACCCAGAAGGGCATTGCAGATGCAATCGACATCAGGGTCACCCACGTTCCGAGATCGGTGAAAAAACTCGAAGAGGAAGGTCTCATTTACGAAAACGTCATGCATATAACGGGCTTGGACAAGCGAAGAAAGGCCTATTTTCTCACCGAAAAGGGCATGTTTTCGGCAAACGAGCTCAAGAGAAGCCTGGGAGAAAGGCGGGTCACGTTCAAGGATGCAGAGGGAAACGTAAAAGAGGTAAAAATCGCGGATGTGGAGGAGACAACGGGCCTAAAACTCACCCTGCTGGATATTATCGGTTTAATGGACAGGGAAAGCATCCTCAGTTACAGCTCAATGGAGCTTTTAGCCAAAAACCGCGAGGAGGGTATAATAGAAGGGGAGACAACGCTCTTTGATTTTCCACATAAGGTGCCGGTAATCAGCGATTTTGTGGGACGGAAAAGGGAGATAACCTCACTGAAGAGCTGGCTCTCAGATGATAGTACAACGATAATCTCGGTGGTTGGGCCAAAGGGCATAGGCAAGTCATCTTTGGTGGCCCACATGATCTATGGCCTCAGAAAGAAAGCCAGCATATACTGGTACGATGCCGAGAAAGGAGAGGGTTTCGATGATATGGTGGAGACCCTGGCAGACTTCTTTGCAAGGCTTAACAGAACGGAGCTGCGTTCCGCAATCCGGGCCAAGGAAAAGGGCCAAAGAGAGATTTTAAAAGGCATGAAGACGTCACTGCTCGGCTCGAATGCCATCCTTGTATTCGATTCCCTGGATTTGGCAGACAAGCAGTTTCACAGGTTTATTTCCGGATTGTCCCAGGAACTGGATGCCTTATCAGGTGCAAAGATACTTATCATGCACATGGGTGCAACAGACCTCGTTGCACAGGAAGCCCTGGGTTCCAAGAGCTACAGAGAGTTGGAGCTCTCGGGCCTCGATAAGGAAAGCTGCAAATCGATTCTCGGGGTCAAAAAGCTTGAAAAGCGAGAATTCGAAAGGATCCACAAGCTTACAGAGGGCAATCCTTTGGCATTAAAACTAATAAGATCTGAGGATATCAGCGAACTCAAGAAGAGCGGCAAATATACTGCCGATGAGCTTACACTGATCAAGTACCTTAAAACCCTCGATAAGATCTAAATGGCCTGGCTGGCCTGAAAGGCATTGTCCTTGAACTCCAGCGTGAAATACCCTGTATTGTGGTTGATGCCCCTCATTTTCACGCATCTTATGCGTCGGTGAACATCGACCTCGTTTACACGCTCCATTGTGAGCAGGATTATGCCGTCCGCTAAAAATTCTTCTGGGTATACAGTGGATGGATCCGTTGATATCTCGGAAATAATGAAGGACGTGACCTTCAGGTCTCTTAACCATTCAAAGAAATAGAAAAGGTACGCCCGCTCGTCCTCCACATTGGATATCATCTCAAGTACTGGCAGCGAATCAATTACAAGTAAATCGAAATCCAATGTCTCCTTGAGGTATCCCAGATGTTTTTTCATGACCTCCAGCCACGGCTTATCGTGTGTCATGCTAACCTCTTTTCTGATTTTACTCATATCGAGGATTGTCAGGTTGAGGTCGTCGATGTCGTGCTGACCGAGGCTCTCCAGCTGGAACAGCAGGTTCTCCCTACTCTGCTCCAATGAGACATAGACTCCCACAGAATTCTCGTGTTTTATGTTATTATAGAGGATATTATAGGCAACGGACGATTTCATTGTACCCGGGGTTCCGGAAACAAGAATAATGTGGTATTCAGGTATGCCGTCGCCCAGTTCCTCGTCAAAACCCTTTATGTATGTCTTGTATATGCGAACCATGTAATATCCCTCGATGGGAAAAGCGGTTTTACTCTATATTAATTTATTCCAAATATAATATTTGAATCGAAAAATAAAAAAATAGACAGACAGGCGCACTCCAAATATTAAATATTATATGGAGCACACCTTGGTTTTAAGAATGTACCGAGTAGGTATGGTGGGCTCTACTTCCTTGCCATCTCTGCTTCGCCCACGAAGCCCTTTTTGTCGAGGTAGTACATGTGGCCCTTTCTCTTTCTGATCTTCTCTGTTCCTACCTTCTTCTTTCGTCCGCGCTTGTTTGTCTTCATTGGGGCGCGCCACACGTAGCCGTCTTTACCTACATAGTACAGATATCCCGGTTCTCGATTTATTTTTTCTTTTCCTATTCTCTTTCCCATGGGATTGCCTCCGTTTGAAGAATTCACCCTCGAGAGTATTTATATGCTTTTCCCCGTCATTATCTCTGACGGTAATGTCGTCGGGGAAAAACCATAAAGATCACATTGGAGGCGGAAGCTGTACAATTGCAGGTCTGACAACAAACCACAAAGCCAGACCCAGTAAGCCGAGGATGAGGATAATGACAAACCATATTACACCTGAACTGCCCCTTTTATGGGCATCGAAAAGCACCCATATGGCTGCAACCAGGGATATTACGGCCCAAATTCCCGCAAATATCATGACATACATGACGCTCCTCCTCAAAATACAATTGCATTATAAGTACTTAAATCATTTGAAAGACATTATATTTTAAAAGGTCTCACTTTAACTGAATTCTCAGTATTTCCTTCTGTCATTTATAATTGGTAACAAATATGGTAACAAATGGATGAAAAATACCCTTGAGTTTGTTACCAGGTCGGTTACAAAAAGGCTTTTAAAGTCACTCCTTTATTTCCCCTCTCACTCAGTTTTTTCCCCTTAATTGTGAAATACTGGGTCAACCATCTCGGCAGAGGGGATGCTCAATGGAAACATTAAATATAGAGAGGAGCGATAGTACTCTTAATATGGGCCAAGGTAATGGTAAAAAAGAGAGGAAATCCAGGGTTAAAAAGGTTGCCTTAACTGAAAATGCCATCACTGTACTGGAGAGACGGTACCTCAAAAAGAACGAGGAAGGCAAACCCATCGAGAAACCAGTTGATATGTTCTCGAGAGTTGCTGAGAACATTGCATCTGCAGACGCGGTTTATGATCCAGAAGCAGATGTTGCAGCAGTAGAAACGGAATTCTTTGATGTCATAACAAAACTGGAGTTCCTGCCCAATTCACCGACACTGTTCAATGCGGGCCGGGAGTTGCAGGAACTGTCTGCATGCTTTGTTTTACCCATTGAGGACTCCATGGAGAGCATTTTCGATGCAATAAAATACACGGCATTGATACACAAGAGTGGAGGGGGAACAGGTTTTTCATTTTCAAGAATCAGACCCAAAAACGATGTCGTCAGAAGCACGAAAGGTGTTTCCTCGGGTCCTGTTTCATTCATGACTGTCTTTGACGCAGCAACGGAAACCATCAAACAGGGCGGGACAAGGAGAGGGGCCAATATGGCTATTCTTCGGGTTGACCATCCCGATATCATGGAATTTATTTCGTGCAAGGAGGACAATGACAGGCTCAACAACTTCAATATCTCTGTGGGACTCACTGAAAGGTTCATGAAGGCCGTGGCAAACAACGAGGAATTCGACCTATTGAATCCCAGGACAAAGGAAGTTGTGGAGAGCCTCAATGCAAAGAAGGTCTTTGACAAGATTGCGGAGATGGCCTGGAAGAACGGGGAGCCGGGGATAGTGTTTCTGGACCGCCTGAACAGGGACAACCCCACCCCGAAACTGGGCGAGATAGAGAGCACGAATCCCTGCGGTGAGCAGCCCCTCCTGCCCTACGAATCATGCAACCTCGGCTCGATTAACCTGTCTAAAATGATCGCTCATGGTGATATGAACTGGGACAAATTGGAGAGGACCGTGAAAACAGCTGTTCACTTCCTTGATAATGTAATTACCATGAACAGGTTTCCCTTAGATAAAATAAAAGAGATGACTGAGGCCAACAGAAAGATAGGCCTCGGGGTCATGGGTTTTGCAGACACCCTGATTTCCCTGGGTATCCCGTACAATTCAAACGATGCCCTGGACCTGGCAGAGCGGATAATGTCGTTTATAAGGGAAAAGGCCAGGGAGACATCTGTGGAACTGGCAGAGGTCAGGGGCACGTTCCCCAATTTTGAATACAGCATATTCAACAGGGCAGGGCAGCCCAGGATGAGGAACGCCACCACAACGACAATAGCACCCACAGGCTCCATCGGCATTATCGCCGGGTGCTCCAGCGGCATAGAGCCCATATTTGCGATATCTTACATCAGTGCAAACGTTCTCAATGATGAGGAGCTCGTGGAGGTCAATCCCCTCTTCGAGAAGATGGCCAAGGACGAGGGTTTCTATTCAAAGGAACTCATGAAGAAGATAGCTAAAAAGGGATCGGTCCAAGGCATGGAGGAGGTTCCAGAACATATTCAGAAGCTCTTCGTGACGGCCCATGACATATCGCCTGAATGGCATATCAGGATGCAGGCCGCCTTCCAGAAGTACGTGGACAATGCGGTGTCAAAGACAGTTAATTTCCCCAATAAGGCCACGACCAAGGACATCAAGAAGGTGTATGTCCTTGCCTATGAACTGGGCTGCAAGGGAGTGACCGTCTATCGCGATGGTAGTCGGGATAAACAGGTGTTAAACATCGGTACAGTCAAGGGAAAAACGCCTGTGATAAAACCCAGGCCCAGGCCCTCTGTAATGCAGGGCACGACAATGAGGATCGAGACGGGGTGCGGCAGGCTATATGTAACCATAAACGAGGACGACCAGGGATTATTTGAAATCTTTGCCCAGATGGGTAAATCCGGGGGCTGCGCCATGTCCCAGTCAGAAGCTGTTTCCCGCTTAATATCCCTGGCTCTGAGAGCAGGGGTTGATACCGATGCCATTCTCAAGCAGTTGAGGGGAATCAGATGCCCGGCGCCTCTCCTGGCCAAGGGCGGTGTAGTGCTCTCATGTCCAGACGCCATCTGCAAGGCAATTGAAAGGCACGTAAAGAAGAAGAGGGATTTCGGAGAGGAGGAGATCATTGAAGAGGCCACTACCCTGGACAATTTTGTCAAGGACAGGGATGCGGGTAATGTCGTGGGTGTGTGCCCGGACTGCGGAGGTCCTTTGATCTTTGAGGAGGGTTGCGCCAAGTGCCTGAACCGGAGCTGCGGGTACACGAAGTGCGGGTAATGTCATTTTTCATTCAAGCCCCCACACAAAACAGAAATATACTAATGCGTCCATATAGGGGGCGTGGCCACGAAGAAGAAGGTAAAACTGAAGGAGCTCAAGGGCTCCGGATACAAGTGCCCTGTGTGCAAGGATGGCGACCTCATCAAGATCAAGGCCGAAAAAACATTTGGCAATATCAGCATCAAGTTCCGGACAAAGGATGGAATAAGCTTCGAGTTCGCCTGCGATGCCAAAAACGATAATTTCTTTTTTTGCAAGAACCAGTCCTGCAGGGCCAGATTCGAGAGGGTGGAACTGCCCAAAAGAGAGGAGAAGATAGGGGCGCCCTGCCCCATTATCGGCTGCAACGGCTCACTGGACTCGAGAAAAAATGTTGCCGTCGCAAAGGTCCATCCCAAGAGGGGCTCCGAAAAAGTGGCGCTGACCTACGGCAAGAGCGAGCCACTGTTCTTCAATATCTCTTCGGGCCAGCTCACCTATGACGAGGCCGGTGTGTGCTCCAAGTGCAATTTTGCAGGTCCAAAGGAAATAGACATGAAATAGTCAGAGGTTAGAATACATGACAAAAGCCAAACGAACCAATTACACTTGTCCTGTGTGTGACAACGAAAAGCACAAGCTCATGATCATAATCGAGCCTCTGGATTACGGCGATGTAAAGGTGCTTTTGAAACCCACAATGGCGGTCAAAGGAGAGCTGAATTTGGAGTTCGATATCATTGAGAGCAACTTCTACTACTGCCCCAACTGCAATATGCGTTTCTCGCGAATAGACCCGTACGAGTTCGCCCAGTACAAGGACAAGAAAATCCCTGGTATATTCACCGACTGCATCCTAAAGGAGTGCAGGGACAAGGACGGCGGTCGCATGGGAACCTATAAAAACGTCAAGGTCGGTGAAATATATATGAAGGGCGAGGGTCCCAGGCTCGCCGCGCGAAGAACAAGGGTACGCGAGCTTTTAGAACGGGCCGAAATGGACGAGATACCGGACGCCATAGACAATTTCCTGCAGGAGTTCATTGGTGAGTTCACGCTGGACCAGGCTGGCGTGTGCAACGAGTGCGGTATCGTGGTGGCCAGAGAAGTCGACATGAAGTAACCTCAAGGTTGGCGGTTTTCCTAATCGATATTGAATTACTAGACATACCTTTTTATTTCTGAATTACATTGCATTGAAAAAGAGGTTCCCTTATGCTTAGGAAACTCAAGGAAAAGGATGCCAGGGAGCTGATCATTTCAATCCTCTCAAAGTCCATTGCTCCCTTGACGACCAGGGTTGTTGAGGAGATGGTCCAGGGTGAGGGCAAGCAGTGCCCCGATTCTGCAGTACGGTTTTTAGCCAAGATGAGGTATAAGGGTTTGATTAAAGGCAAACTTTCACGGGAGCACAAGGGGTGGATTTGGTGGGTGGAAAAGAAAGGTGAAAAGTAATGGAGAAACTGATGATTGTCGGTGGTTCAGGTCTTCTTGGGGGGCACCTCGTACATAAGGTGTTTGGGGATTATCATGTTGTTGCAACCTATCTGGGCCACCCTATTGAAATTCCGGGATGCAATTCCATGAAAATGGATATTACTGATAGCCAAGAAACTGAAAAAATCATTTTAAAGGAGCAACCCGCTGTCATCATTCTCTCTGCAGCCCAGAGGAATGTCGATTACTGTGAAAAGAACAAGGAAGAAGTGTGGAAAATCAATGTCGAGGGTGTGAGAAATGTTGCACTTGCATCCAAAAAGAGCCATTCTAGGCTAATCTATCTCTCAACTGACCTGGTCTTCGATGGGGTCAAAGGTCACTATGTGGAGGATGACGAAACAAATCCCATGAACCACTACGGGGTGACGAAGCTTGCGGGGGAAAGGGAGGTTACCCGGTTATTGGAGGACCATGCAATTGCTAGGGTGAGTGTGCTATACGACATCAATCCATTTGGTCACACAACAAACTTCGTGGCATGGATCATAGAGAATCTTAGGCATGGAAAACCGCTTTCCCTTTTTACAGATCAATATCGCAATGCGACATACATCAAGAACGCATGCGACGCCCTTTTGGCGATTAATAGGAGGGATGAGAGGGGTATTTTTCATGTTGCCGGAAAGACCTGCGAGAACAGGTACGATATCGGGATGAAGATTGCAGAAATTTTCGGATTTGACCCGGGATTGATATCGAAGACAACAAGTGATGATGGCGAATGGATCGCAAAAAGACCCGGGAAATGCTGTCTTTCGGTGAACAAAATGGAAACGAGGCTTGGTGTTTCAGCAATGAGTATCGAGGAAGGACTGGAAGCCATGAAAAGGGAAATGGAAGACCAGAAGATGTGAAATAAACAATGGAAACCGCTATTTACCATAATTCCGATTCACACACATGTCCTCCAAGGCCCGCAGGGACAAGAAGAGGTACATTGCCTTCAGAATCGAGGCTCCACGGGAAATAACGAGAAAGGAATTCATAGGGGCCATCAGACAGGGTGTGCCCGAAAAGGAGACGTGGGAGCAGATGAAGCCATGGCTCACCGTATTCGAGGGCAACTTTGGCATCCTGAGATGTTTTTATCTGTCCAAGGATGAAGCGATACATCTTTTGAATTCCATCACGCATATCGGGAGGGAGAGGGTTCCTGTTTCCGTAACAACCCTTGGAACATCTGGGAGCATTAAGAAAGCTAAATCAAAGTTTCCATCCCCTTCTATTTAATTGCTCCCCAAACCATTACCTTTATATTCATAAGCGGCATTTACCAAAAAGGGATTGATATGCAACCAGGACAAATGGCTTACGATAGGGCTATCACGGTCTTCTCACCGGACGGAAGGCTGTTTCAGGTTGAGTACGCACGAGAGGCAGTAAAACGCGGAACCACGACGGTGGGATTGAAGTTCAAGGACGGTGTGGCCCTGATAATTGACAAGAGGATCACGAGCAGGCTCATTGAGCCCACATCCATAGAGAAGATTTTCCAGATAGACGAGCACATAGGCTGTGCCACTTCCGGACTCGTGGCGGACGCCAGGGCCCTTGTGGACTACGCCAGGATCACGAGCCAGATAAACAGGGTCACATACAACGAGCGCATATCAGTTGAGCTTCTGGTCAAGAAGATATGCGATTACAAGCAGAACTACACACAGTTCGGGGGAGTAAGACCCTTTGGAACGGCGCTTCTCGTGGCCGGGGTGGACGACCAGGGCATACACCTTTTCGAAACTGATCCATCGGGAGCCCTCATGGCCTACAAGGCGGGAAGCATCGGTGCCGGAAGAAACATAGTCATAGAGATGTTCGAGGACAAGTACAAAGAGTCCATGTCCATGGGCGATTCCATTACCCTCGGTCTTGAGGCACTGCAGAAGGCAACCGAGGGCGAGGCCAGCCCCATGTCCGTGGAGATAGGAGTTGTCAAGGCAGGGGAGATGTTCAAGAAGCTGGAGCCCAAGGAAGTGGAGAAGTACGTGGGGAAGATGGGAAAATAATTGAGTTAGAGTGAGTTTAACATGGTGAAGCTGGAAGATGCCGTCACCGCACGATTGGAGATAGAAGGCGAGCATTTCGAAATCAGGATAGACCCCGAGGCCGCGCAGAAGTTCAAGGAAGGGGAGGACATATCCATTGCCGACAGCCTGGCAATTGACATTGTCTTCAAGGATTACAGCAAGGGTGACAAGGCATCCGAGGAAAAGATGAACAAGATTTTCGGCACAAGCGACACCATCGAGGTATCCAAGCGAATTCTTTCGGAGGGCACGATCCAGCTGACCACGGATCAGCGCAAGAAGATGCAGGAGAACAAAAGAA
>Ga0209536_100012082_pt1 | contig 12594 bp, 12 predicted proteins | sample DeeMarSeWOR28_12_FD_187461 | JGI IMG/M metagenome (GOLD analysis project Ga0209536, IMG submission 187461) | Marine sediment microbial communities from White Oak River estuary, North Carolina - WOR-2-8_12 (SPAdes) (version 2) | ecosystem: Environmental > Aquatic > Marine > Intertidal zone >...
TCCCGTCGAGGATCTTTTTCCGCTCGACGACCCCCACGGCGAACCCCGCAAGGTCGGATTCCCCCGCCGCATAGACGGAGGGCATCTCTGCAGTCTCTCCTCCGAGGAGGGCGCAACCTGCCTGGCGGCACCCTTCCGCGATCCCGGAGACGACCTCGGCCCCGTTGCGCGCCGAGAGCTTCCCGGAGGCGTAGTAATCGAGGAAGAAGAGGGGTTCGGCGCCGTGGACCAGGATGTCGTTCACGCACATCGCCACCAGGTCGATGCCGACCGTCCCGAAACGTTTCGCCATTGCCGCGACCTTCACCTTGGTCCCCACGCCGTCCGTCCCTGAGACGAGGACGGGGTCGCGGTATTTCTCCGCAGGAAACCGGAAGAATCCGGCAAATCCCCCGATCCCTCCAAGAACCTCCCTGCGGTATGTCGTCCTCACGATCGGGCGGATGAGGGAGACCAGGCGTTCCCCCTCGTCGATATCTACCCCAGCGGAGGCGTAGGTGACCGTTTTTCCCAAGATTTTACCTTTCCGATGGCCACAGAATGCATCCCCACGTTACTGATTTGCCCGATGCAATGTCAATGATTTTTCCCCCCGCATTCTGTACAATGGTCCGGCTTTTCAGGAAACCCGCATCGGAGAGGGAATGGCAAAAAAAGTCGGCATCGTGATCCTTGGCGACGAGGTCCTGAAGGCGGAGACCCAAGAAAGCAACATCGCCTACATGCTCCCGCTTCTCAACGAGTGGGGGGCAGAGGTGGCGTTGTGCGCCATTCTTCCCGACGACGTGCCCACCGTGGTCCGGCACCTGCGATCGTACCTTGCCGAAGTCGATCTGCTGATCCTGACCGGCGGAATCGGCCCAACCCCGGACGACATCACCCGAGAGGCGGTGGCGACCGTAGCCGGGGTTCCGCTTGTCGTCCACTCGGAAGCGAAAACCTGCCTCGAGGAGTACTACGGGGAACGGATGAACGCAAGCCGAATGGTGATGTCGCAGGTGCCGGAAGGGGCCGTTCTCATCCCCAATCCGGTAAGCGCTGCCCCGGGATTTCTTGCGGCGCGAATGGCCGTCTTTCCCGGGATCCCCCGCCTTCTTCGCGAGATGTTTTTCTGGATCCGGCCTCTTGTGGAAGGGAAAAAAATGGCACGGGTAACCCTGTACAGTCAGGCCCCCGAGTCCGCCTACGCGGAAATCATGCGTGAGACCAAAGCCGGATTCCCGGGAGTGAGCATCGGCTCCTATCCCCTCCTGGAAGGGGAATACCGGGTACGGGTCGTGTTTCGTGCCGAGGACTTCCCGCGTGTGGCCGCCTCCGCGGACTTCTTCACCGAAAGATTGCGGGCGGCCGGGATGGAAATCTCCCGCCGACAGGAAGAGAGGGGCGCGGATGACCAAACATAGGTCGATTCTCGGCTTCGTTCCTGTTGCACTTCTGCTCCTGCTCCTGCCGGCTTCCGTCCCGCGGGCCGGGGGAGCGGAAGAGGCCCGGAAGGCAGGGTGGGAGGAAGAGACTCCGGGGAGATGGAATTCCCTCCCGGAAAGAACCGTTGAGGCAGGGGGCGACACGTTCCGTGCGGAGCTCGTCCTGTCCCCGAGGACGGGCGTGGCCTGGGAGAAGAGGATAAGCAGACCCCTTCAGCCGGAGGATATCCTGTCGATCGAGATGGTTTCCACCGGCATTAACCGCACCTCCCAGGACTATGTCCGGTACGAGGCGCACTTTCCTCTTTCGGTCACTGTCGTGTTCGGCGAGGACTCCATGAACCTTCCGTGGAAAAGACGAATCGCGGATTTCTTCCGGGAGTTCTGGCACGGTTTTTCTCCCAAAGGTGTCCGGCTGACCTTTGCCTTCGGAAACAGGGTGCCGGAGGGATCGATGTACCGCCTGGGCGAGGAGGAGACCGTCTTCCTCGTGGGCGGCGAGGCGGAGCTGGGGAAAAAAATCACCGAATCCAGGAATATCAAGGAAGACTTCCGGGCGGCGTACGCCAGGGATCCGAAGGGGCCCGTAACCAGGATTCTCGTTTCGGCGGAAAGGCCGTCACGCGAGGACGGTTCGATCAAGGGGGAGATACGCCTTACATCGCCGCTCCTGCGCTGACGCCCTGGTGGACGCCCCGTCCGCCGGCGCAATTCTTTCCGAAGTGGAATCCGGGTAACAATTATGAGATCTTCGGTGGGGCTTCGAATCGAGAACCCTTCTTCACTGGACGCACAAGAAACCATCTTTCGTATGACAAACAAGGGTTTAAGGCCCCATCCCCACGGGATCCCGCACAGGCAATGTTGGGCACGCATTTTGTGATGGTCTCCTCCCGAAAAGGGTAGCAGTGGAAATATACCCAGATCGGGGGAGAATCGATGCAGAGTTGCCGTGTCCGGGCAGTTGTGTTCCTCCTTCTCGGGGGAATTCTTCTCTTTGCGGGATGCGGGGGCGGGGGGGAGAGCGTCGAGGCGTCCGCTCCGGCAGGATTGCCCGGCGTTCTCGCCTGGGATCCTCCGCAGACCTACGAGGACAGTACTCCGCTTGATCCGTACACGGAACTCGATTACTACGAATTTTACCTAAGGGACGACGACTCCTTTTCCGACAATGACGTGCCGGTCGCCCAGGTGGCAGCGGTGACGGATGTTCTTTCCCCGGACGGAACCGTTACCCTCCAGACCCTTACAACGGAATTCAATCTGCAGAATCTCCAGCCGTTTGTGCCCCCGGGATCGACCTGTTTCCTCTCCATACGCGCTGTGGGGTTGGATGGACTGAAATCGGGATTCTCGCAAGCCGTCGTCTGGAACCCGACCTCGTAACCCTCACTGGTTTCTTCCCCACCCACAAGGATCGCAGTATGATATTCAGATCATGGCACGAAGGGAGGGGCCAGTGCGACCTATTCTCAGGATGGCTGCTGTTCTTGTTATTTCCTGCGGGATCGTCTCCGGCGCCTCTGCCGCCCCGAAAGGAGGTCACCCCTTGGTCCTGCTGGAAACGAGCATGGGAAACATCAAGGTCGAACTGTACCCGGAGAAGGCGCCGATCAGCGTGCGAAACTTCCTCGCCTACGCGAAGGAGGGACATTACGACGGCCTGATCTTTCACCGGGTGATCCGGGATTTCATGATCCAGGGAGGGGGATTCACCAAGGACATGAAGGAGAAAGGCCCCACCCATCCTCCCATCAAGAACGAAGCCGGAAACGGGCTTCGGAACGATCGGGGAACGGTTGCGATGGCCCGGACCGGAGTTGTCGACTCCGCCACGGCGCAATTTTTCATAAATGTTGTGAACAACGATTTCCTGAACCATGTCGACGAGACGCCGCGGGGGTTCGGGTACGCCGTATTCGGCAAGGTGATCGAAGGGATGGAAGTGGTGGACAAGATCCGTGCAGTTCCCACGGGCCGCGTATCGATGTTCCAGGACGTTCCTCTGGAGGCCGTCACGATTCTCCGGGCGACGGTCGTCGAACCATAGCAGAGATCATCGCCCGGGGCCCGTCCTGGCGTGGTCCCTTCCTCGGGTCTGCATGCCGGGTTGTCGTGCCGACGGCCCAAACGTGCTCTCCTCCCGCCGGGGCGATGTTTCGGGGGATGGAACGGGGATCGCCCTTGGGCTCCCGGAGAGACAGGCGCTGCTCCGGTCGGAAAAACGGGACGGGATAAGGGCCGGCCAGGTGCTGGAAGGAATCTCCCTGACGGTGGAGGAAAGAGAGAGCGGGATCCGGCTGGACCGTTTCCTTCGGTTCCGCTTCCCGGGGGTGCCGTCCCGAAGCGTTCGTTTCGCGATCGAGGCGGGCGAAGTGAGGATACAGGGTGGAAGGGCGAAAAAAGGACATCTCCTTTCGGCGGGGGAGAAGGTGTCCGTCCGAAGGATCGCCGAAGCAGGGGACTGGATGCCCGAGCCGGGCAACCTCGCGGGGGCATCGGTGCTTTTCGCAGACAGTGTTGTGGCCGTGCTGGATAAGCCGCCCGACGTACACACGGAGCCGCATCGGCCGGGGGAGAGAGGGACGCTCGCCGGCTACCTGCGCCGGGAATTTCCCTCCGTGGTGGAGTTCTCCTCCTTGCCCGGCCTGACTCTCCTGACAAGGTTGGACTACGCAACGAGCGGAGCCGTTCCCGCCGCGTTGACGAAGGATGCGCTGGGGTTTCTCTCGAGAGAGCGAGAGAGGGGGGAGATCCGGAAAACATATCTCTGCCTGGTATGCGGGCGTCTCGACGAAAACAGGACGCTGTGCTTCCGGATTGACACCGAGGGAGGGGAAACGGTCAGGGTGCGAACGGAGACCCCTGACCCGGATCCAAGGCGCTGGACGACCGTGACGCCGGTGGGAGGGGACGAATTCTTCACACTCGTTCGGGCGGAGATTTCCCGGGGGAAGCGACACCAGATCCGGGCACACCTCGCAGCGGCCGGTTTCCCCGTTGTCGGGGACAGAAGATACTCGGCGGTTCCGCGTGAGGGAGCGGGAAGGAGAAGGCTCATGCTGCATGCCGCAGAGGTGACCTTTCTCCACCCCGTAACAAGGAAACAGATGATGGTGGTTTCCCCCCTGCCCGGGGAGTTCGGTCCTATTTAATCGATTCGAGGCGGGATTCGAGATTTTTGAGCCGTTCTTTGTCGTCGGGAAGCTCGGCTTTGTATTTTTTGTACAGATCCTGGTCCGCCTGTTCGACAACCCGGTTCCGAAGGGGATTCATGGCGAGCGACCGTTTGTCGTCGACTTCGCGTATGAGCTTCTCCTTCGCGGCGATCTTTGCCCTCTGCTGCTCCACCTGCGAGGCCAGTTCCTCCTTTTCTCGGGCGGCATCCTGCACGGTCTCCTCCTCCTTGGAGAGCCCACTCCTGGAGGGGGCGGGGGACTGTCCCCCCGGGGGAGGGGAGGTCTGCAAAGGGGAGATGACCGAGGGAGCCTCGCGGATCAGCTGGGTTGCCTTCTTCCTATAGGCTGGCGGGATGTTCGAGATGTCGTCCGTGAAGTTCAGCGTACCCTGGCTGTCTTTCCATTGATAGATGTCGGCCCTGGAGGGGCCGGGGGAAATGGGAAGAAGGAGACAGGCAAAGGCTCCTGCCATTACGGCGAAAGGGAACCGGCGGGGACGAACGAACCGGGGACGGTATGGTTTCGGTTGCCTCACCGGACCATTCCGACGGCTGGCAGGATTGCGACCGGACCGGAAAAGAGGAAGACGATCGGAACGATGTCACCCGTATCCATGCACCGATCATACAACAGGGGCTCGGCGGAAAGCAACGGAGGTGGCGTGCCCGATTCGACTTGTTTCGGTCGTGCCGTTTGGTAATATTACCGAAATAAAAATCTCCCGATAAAACAGGATCTCCGGGTTTCAGGAACTGTGCAGGAACATTGTTTAAATATTGCGACTGGATTGCGATATTCTATCCAAATTACCAATGAGGGGATTTTTCGGTGACACTGCTCAGGATCGACGATATTCACCTGGCGTTCGGGGGAGTGAAAGCGATCAACGGGGTCTCGATCGATGTGGGTCGGGGACGGATCCACGCGATCATCGGGCCAAACGGGGCAGGAAAGACTTCGGTATTCAACTGCATCTCCTGCGTCTACAGGCCGCAGCAGGGTACGGTGACCTTCCAGGACAGAAAGATCACGGGGATGCTCCCACACCAGATTGCCCGTCTCGGCATTGCCAGGACGTTTCAGAACATCGCCCTTTTCCACCATATGACCGTGCTCGATAATCTCATGCTGGGGCGACATCTGTTCCTGAAGCGGGGCTTCCTGGCAGGGGGGATCTTCCTTGGGCCTGCCCGTGCGGAAGAAATAGAGAACCGGAAGATCGTCGAGGACATCATCGACTTCCTCGAAATTGAAAATATCCGGAAAAAACCGGTCGGAACGCTTCCCTACGGGCTGAGGAAACGGGTCGAACTCGCGCGCGCCCTCTCCCTCAAGCCCACGCTCCTTCTGCTCGATGAACCGATGGCCGGGATGAACATCGAGGAGAAGGAAGACATGGCCCGGTTCATCCTCGACATCAACGAGGAATGGGGGGTCACGATCCTCCTGATCGAGCACGACCTGGGCGTCGTGATGGACATCAGCCACCGGGTGAGCGTGCTTGACTTCGGCGTCAAGATCTCGGAGGGAGAGCCGGGGGACGTGGCGAACGACCCGCATGTGATCCACGCATACATCGGCGAGGATGATGACGTCTTGCGGAAGCTCGAGGCCCGTTGACAAGAATGAAAGAGAGCCTGGCGCTTTACGACACATTTCCGAAGCTTCTCGAAAGGAACGCGAAGAAGTATGGCGACCGGAAGGTCGCGATGCGGGAGAAGGAGTTCGGGATCTGGCAGGCGTTCACCTGGAAGGAATACCACGAGCACGTCAAGTATTTCTCCCTCGGTCTGATGTCCCTGGGGCTCGCCCCGGGGGACAAGGTCGCCATCATCGGGGACAATCGGCCCGAGTGGGTGTGGGCCGAGGTGGCCGCCCAGGCAGCGGGGGCGGTGCCGCTGGGTCTGTACCAGGACTCGACCCTCAAGGAGGTTTCTTACATTATCGACCACTCCGACTCCACGTTTGTGGTGGCAGAGGACCAGGAGCAGGTAGACAAGATTCTGGATATAAAAGACCAGCTGCCCAAGGTCCGAACCATCGTGTACACCGACCCGCGGGGGATGCGGGGATACGAGGATCCCAGCCTGCTGGATTTCAAGGAAGTGGAGGAGTACGGGCATAAGCTCGAGCAGCGGGAACCGGACCGGTACGGGAAAAGCGTCGCCGCGGGAAAGTGGGAGGACCTGGCGCTCATTTGCTACACCTCAGGGACGACGGGGTATCCGAAGGGCGCAATGCTCTCTTTCAGGAATCTTCTCACGATGGCTGCGAACCTGATGGAGGTGGACCCCAAGTTCGAAAACGACGAGTTCGTGTCGTTCCTCCCCCTGGCCTGGATCGGGGAGCAGATGATGTGCCTCTCCAGCGCGCTCCTCACCGGCTTCACGGTCAACTTTCCCGAGAAGCCCGAGACCGTTCAGGAGAACATCCGGGAAATCGGCCCGAACATCATGTTCTCGCCCCCGAGAATCTGGGAGAATATGACATCCTCTGTCCAGGTGAAGGTCATGGACGCCTCCTGGCTCAAGCGGAAGATGTACGCGTGGGCGCTTCCCATCGGGTACGCGTATGCGGAGGCCATATTGCATAAGCAGAAGCCGGATCCCCTCCTCCTGATGAAGCACAGGCTGGGATACTATCTCGTTTTCCGGGCCCTCAAGGACCGTCTCGGCCTGCTGCGTATCCGGACCGCCTCCACCGGCGGGGCTGCGCTGGGTCCCGACATCTTCAAGTTCTTCAACGCGATGGGGGTGAACCTCAAGCAGATCTACGGACAGACCGAGATCTCGGGCATCTCCTGCATCCACCGCGAAGGGGACATCAACTTCGACTCGGTGGGAAAGCCCATTCCCGAGACGGAGATCCGGATTTCCGAAACGGGCGAGATTCTTTCCCGCAGTCCCTCGGTTTTCATGGGGTACTACAAGAGCGCCGAGGAGACGGAAAAGACGCTGGCTGACCGGTGGCTTCACTCGGGAGATGCAGGCTACTTCACGGAGGACGGCCACCTGATCGTGATCGACCGGGTCAAGGACGTCATGCACCTGAACGACGCCACCCACTTCTCCCCCCAGTTCATCGAAAACAAGATGAAGTTCTCTCCGTACATCAAGGAATGCGTCTGTCTGGGGGGGAAACGGGATTTCATCGCCACGATGATCTGCATCGACTATCCCAATGTGGGGAAATGGGCGGAAGGAAGAAGAATCTCCTACACGACCTACACCGACCTGGCGGGAAAGCCCGAGGTCCTTGACCTCCTCGCGAAGGAAGTGGAAAAGGTAAACGCCACGCTTCCCGGGGCCACGAGGATCAAACGGTTCGTGCTCCTGTACAAGGAGCTGGATGCCGACGACGACGAGCTGACGCGCACGAGGAAGGTCCGCCGTGCGTTCGTGGAGGAGAGGTACCGGCACGTGATCGAGGGGATATACGCCGGTGCGACGTCGATCCCGATCGACGCCGTCATCAAGTACCAGGACGGGAAGACTTCGCAGGTCAGGACAACACTCGCCATCCGGAACCTGCAGGAGGAAGAATGACGTTCCAATACTTTTTGCAACTGGTGATCAGCGGCCTGGTCATCGGAAGCATCTATTCGGCGGTCGCGCTCGGTTTCGTCATCATCTACAAGGCGACGCGGGTGGTGAACTTCGCCCAGGGAGAGCTTCTGATGGTGGGGGCATATGTCTGCTTCGGCTTTCTCGTGCAGATGCACGTCCCGTTCTGGGCAGCGCTTATGCTCACCATTCTGTTCGGGATGGTCCTTGCGCTTTTCGTGGAACGGTTGATCCTGCGCCCCATGATCGGAGAACCGGTCATCTCCATCATCATGGTGACCATCGGACTATCCCTTGTCCTCCGGTCCATCGTCTCGGCCATCTGGGGGACGGAGATCCTCGTCTACGAGCCGAAACTTTTTCCGCAGGAGATGATCGAGATCGCCGGGCTCCCCATCTCCCTCGAGTTCGTCTGGTGCTTCGTGCTCTCCCTGTTTCTGCTGGCGGTATTTTCCCTGTTTTTCAAATATTCCAAGGCCGGCGTGGCGATGCGGGCGGCGGCCTTCAACCAGCAGGTCGCCCAGTCCATGGGAATCTCGGTCAAGCACATTTTCGCCCTGTCCTGGATCATCTCGGCGATCGTTTCCGGGATCGGCGGGGTGCTGATCGGAAACATCAACGGGATCAACAGTTCGCTTTACCATTTCGGGCTGAAGGTATTCCCCGCGACGATCCTCGGAGGACTCGACTCGATCCTCGGCGCTGCGCTGGGGGGGATGATCATCGGAATCCTGGAGAATCTGTCCGACGGGTTCTGCAAAACGTATCTGGATTTGAGCGGAGTCAAGGAGGTGGCCCCATACGTCTTTCTGGTCATCATCCTGATGATCAAGCCGTATGGGCTCTTCGGGACAAAAGAGATCGAACGTGTATAGAGGGAATAGCAGGACGTCGTAGGAGACAGGGATCGGTCGGGGAGATACGGGGATGCATTACTGCGGAGATTTCCGGACAACGTACCAGAAAGACATGGAGATCCTCCAGACTCCGTTTGTCAGGGTTTGCGTCACGGCGTTTTTCGTTTTCCTTCTGGCCTGGCCCTTCCTGGTCACGGGCGATTACCTCTGGATCACTCTCCAGATCCTGATCGCATCGATCGGGGCGGTGGGACTGAACATCCTCACAGGGTTCACCGGGCAGATTTCGCTCGGGCAGGGGGCGTTCCTCGGAGTGGGGGCCTACACCTCTGCCTACGTGACGGCCAAGCTCGGCCTTTCCTTCTGGGTCGGGGTTCCCGCCGCGGGGCTGATGACCGCCATGGCCGGCATGGTGTTCGGCATCCCGTCGTTGCGGCTGAAGGGTCTCTACCTCGCCATCGCGACGCTGGCGTCCCAGTTCATCCTCGAATGGGTCTTCATCCGTTGGGAACCCGTCACCGGCGGAAGCTACGGAATCACCATCCCCCGGCCCTCCATTGCCGGATTTACGTTCGCCACGGACCGCTCGTATTACTACATCGTCCTGTTCATCGCCGCAGCGATGATCCTGTTCGCGGTCAACCTGATGCGCACGAAAACCGGCAGGGCTTTCATGGCGGTACGGGATCATTACATCTCCGCCGAGATCATGGGGATCAACCTGTTCAAGTACAGGATCCTGTCCTTCGGGATCTCGTCGTTCTACGCGGGCGTAGCGGGAGCTCTGTTCGGACATTCGCTCAAGTACGTCTCCTCGGAGCAGTTCAACATCGAGGTGTCGATCGTGTACCTCGCGATGATCATCATCGGGGGGCTCGGAAGCATCCTCGGATCCTTGTTCGGGGCCGTGTTCATGATTCTGCTTCCCAAGCTTCTGTCGACCTTGACCGTTGCAGTATCGGCCGATTTCCCGGCTGTCGCCAGGCTGGCAATCGCGTTCGAGCACGGCATTTTCGGCCTGATCATCATCATGTTTCTCATCTTCGAGCCCGATGGTCTTGCACACCGGTGGAAGATGGTCAAAGCGTACTGGAAGCTCTATCCCTTTTCCTACTGAGAGGGCGAAACCCGCAAGGGGAATGGAATGAAAATAAGCGAGGGAAAGGAGGACCGGGCTGGGAAATCAGGTTGTGACGAAACCGTCAGGTGAGGATGTCAAGGGATTCCGGTTACCGGAAAACGAAAAACAGACGAGGAGGGAACCATGGGGAAGAAATATTTGCTGATCGCCGCCGTCGTGTTGTCAAGCGCACTGATTCTGGTCGCGTGCCAGAAAGCGCCGCCGCCGGTCAAGGAGATCAAGATCGGCCACCTGGCCGACCTGACCGGCCCGACGTCGTCCGTGGGGAAACCTTACGCGGCAGGCGTCCAGGCCTACAAGGACCACATCAACGGCAAGGGGGGAATCAACGGCAAGAAGATCGACATGCAGGCGATCGACTATGCCTACGACAAGAACAAGGCGATCAACCAGTACAAGAAGTATGTCGAGGAAAAGGTGATCGCCATCCAGGGCTGGGGTACCGGGGATACCGAGGCGCTCACCGGATTTCTTGCGGCCGACAAGATTCCGTACCTCTCCGCCTCGTATTCGGCGCACCTGACCGACCCCGCGAAGGCGCCGTACAATTTCTTCATCGCGGCAGATTACACAACCCAACTGCGGGCCGGACTCAAGTACATCAAGGATAACTGGAAGGAAGAGAGGGCCCCCAAGATCGTCTTCATCTACCCGAACCACCCGTACGGAATCGCGCCGATCAAGGGCGGGAAAGAGTATGCCAAGGAGATCGGGTTCGAGGTTTTGGGCGACGAGGACGTGGGGCTCAAGGCGATCGAGGCGAACTCCCAGATGCTCTCCGTGAAGAGCAAGGGCGCCGACTTCGGGTGGATCGGCGGCACCACCCCTTCCGCCGCTGTCATCATCAAGGATGCCAAGAAACTCGGTCTCGACACGAAGTTTCTCGTGGACATCTGGGGGAACGACGAGGACCTGGTCAAGATGGCGAGTGACGCTGCAGATGGCGTTCTCGGCCTCCAGGCAGCCGCCGTGTATGGCGACGACGTCCCCGGGATGGCGCTCATCAAGGAGGTCACGAAGAACGAGTACCAGAACACCCATTTCGTCCGCGGATGGGTCTCCATGATGGTCATGTGCGAAGCGCTTGCCATCGCCGACAAGAAAGGGCAGTTGAACGGCCCCGGCGTGAAAGCCGCCCTGGAGTCTTTGAAGGACTTCGATACGGGCGGGCTGACTTCCAAGATCACGTACACTCCGACCGACCACCGGCCCAACATGTCCGCGAAGATCTATGAATACCAGGGCGGCAAGATGGCGCTTAAGGAAACGATCGAGCTTCCGCGAAAAGCGGAGTGGCTCGGGCTCTAAACCAGAAACCGAAGGGGAAACGGGGGAGGGTGTCCATTCTGCCCTCCTCCGTTTTATCCAATTCGGAACCGGCAGGAAACGTATGCTCCAGGTGAACAACATCGAGGTGATCTACTCGGACGTCATCCTCGTCCTCAAGGGACTTTCCCTTGTTGTCCCGCAAGGGCATATCGTGGCATTGCTCGGCGCAAACGGCGCGGGGAAGAGCACCACACTCAAGGCGATCTCCGGGCTCCTCAAATCGGAGGAGGGGGAGGTGACCGACGGGGAGATCCTGTTCGAGGGAGAGAAGGTCAACGGCAAAGACGCGGAGGATATCGTCCGTCGGGGAATCTTCCAGGTGATGGAAGGACGTCGGGTGTTCGAGGACCTGACGGTGGAAGAGAACCTCCGGTGCGGTGCGCACACACGGAAAGACGGGAAGAACGTGAGAGGGGATTACGAACGGGTCTACACGTACTTTCCCCAGATCAGGGAGCGACGGAAGCAGCTGGCGGGATACCTGTCCGGGGGTGAGCAGCAGATGCTCGCAATCGGGCGCGCCCTCATGGCCCGGCCGAAGCTGATGCTGCTCGACGAGCCGTCGCTGGGGCTTTCCCCGATGCTGGTCAACGAAATCTTCGGGATCATCAAGGAAATAAACGAAAAGGAGAAAACGACGATTCTCCTCGTGGAGCAGAATGCCCGGGTAGCCCTTTCCATCTCCCGCTACGGGTACATCATGGAGAACGGGAAGGTGGTCCTGGACGGTGAGACATCGATCCTGTCTAAAAACGAGGACGTCAAGGAGTTCTATCTGGGGATGACCGAGGTGGGGACCCGGAAATCGTACAAGGACACGAAGCACTACCGGCGCCGTAAACGCTGGCTTTCCTGAAACCAGGGACGTTCCTAAGAACATAAGAATGGGGACGTTCCTAAGAACTTGGTGGTTGGGGGATGTCATATTCCCGCTGACTTCTTAGGAACGTCCCTGTTCTTGGGGAGAGAAGGATGATCGACAGGAAGCGTGGGTTTTTCGACGAGGCACAGGAGACGATGCCTCCTTCGGTGCGGGAAGCGTTTGAGCGAAAGATCCTTTACAACACGGTGAGACACGCCTACGAAAACGCTCCGGCGACA
>Ga0209536_100012083_pt1 | contig 12592 bp, 11 predicted proteins | sample DeeMarSeWOR28_12_FD_187461 | JGI IMG/M metagenome (GOLD analysis project Ga0209536, IMG submission 187461) | Marine sediment microbial communities from White Oak River estuary, North Carolina - WOR-2-8_12 (SPAdes) (version 2) | ecosystem: Environmental > Aquatic > Marine > Intertidal zone >...
GACGTCCACCCCGAGTCACACGCCGACCAAAACAGTTACCGCCACTCAGACCCCATCGAGCACGCCGACGGAAACCCACACAGCGACCTCGACCAGTACCCCGCTTCCAACGGGAACGCCTACTTACACGCCAACCAACACAGCCACGCAAACAGCTACCTCAACGCAGACACCTACGATGACCCCGACCGCGACGTCCACCCCGAGCCGTACGCCGACCAAGACAGCTACGGCCACACTGACCCCATCGAGCACGCCGACGGAAACCCACACAGCGACCTCGACCAGTACCCCGCTTCCAACACGGACGCCGACTCACACCCCCACGAACACAGCTACGCCAACAGCCACAGCAACCGATACGCTCACCCAGACAGCTACGATGACCCCGAGCCCGACGTCCACCCCAAGCCGCACACCGACCAAGACAGCTACGGCGACATTGACTCCATCGAGCACGCCGACGGAGACCCACACAGCGACCTCGACCAGTACCCCGCTACCAACGCGAACGCCAAGTCACACCCCCACGAACACGGCCACGCAGACGGCGACGCTGACAAATACGCCCACGGTTACCCACACAGCGACCTCGACCAGTACCCCGCTTCCAACACGGACGCCGAGTCACACCCCCACGAACACGGCCACGCAGACAGCCACGCTGACAAATACGCCCACACAGACAGCGACCTCAACCCAGACACCTACGATGACCCCGACCCCGACGTCCACACCGAGCCGCACGCCGACGAAGACTGCTACCGCCACGCTGACCCCTTCATACACTCCGACTAGAACACCGTTACCTACTGCAACAAGTGTTAATTGCAATCAAATGTCTTTTGTTAGCGATGTGTCAGTGCCAGATGGTTCTATCTTTGCGATCAATGAACCATTTACAAAGACTTGGCGATTGCGTAATGATGGTACTTGTGCATGGACTTCCGCATATCGGGTGATATTTGTTGATGGTGAAAGAATGAGTGCACCCTATACTTTTGCCATTCCTCATGCCGTCGCTCCAGGTCAAACGGTCGACATCAGTGTCCGAATGCGGGCTCCATATAAGTCTGGTATTTACCGTGCTAGTTTCATGATGCGAACAGATGCAGGTGTTCTATTTGGTTCGGGAAAAAATAATAGTGACCCGTTCTGGCTGGAGATTAATGTCCAACAATCTATAACAACTTATGACTTTGTTGAAAGTGTTTGCTCAGCCCAATGGGTTAGTGCTGCAGGAACTTTACCTTGTCCAGGACGGGATGGCGACTCTCGTGGTGTAGTTCTCAGGTTAGACAATCCAAAACTGGAAAATGGCACCGTAAGCAATCTGCCAGGTTTATTGACTATTCCTCAAAGTACACAGAATGGATACATCGTTGGAGTATTTCCCTCTTATCGCGTGCAGCAGGACGATCGTTTCCAATCTATAGTAAATTGTGAATCTGGTGCAGTAGAGTGTTATGTTGTATTCACTCTCGATTACCAAACCAAAAACAATACAATTCAAAGATATTGGGCATTTGTGGAACAATATGAGGGTGTTTCTTACCAGGCCGATATAGATATCAGCTCACTTGCCGGTCAGGATGTCAAATTCATACTCTCGGTTTTTGCTGTAGGATCTGCTGATGGAGATCGCGCAGTTTGGGGCTCTCCTCGAATTGTTCGTAATTACTCTGCTCCAACATCTACCCCTAATCCCTTTTATATCAGATGAAAATCGCAATTTTGAAGGTTGATACCTAACTCCTTTGCATAATTTGCACGTGCTATAATCGAATCAATGGACATTCGTGCGGGAATTATCGCCTCTATCATCCTGGCTGTACTTTTTGCCATCCTTCTGCTGCGGACAGGCATTCGTTCAATTCAGTCAGCACGCAAATTAACCTTCTATCGTTTGCGCAAACAGCGCATGTCAGGCGGTTGGAGGATGCTGGGCATGAGCTTGCTCTTAATATTGCTTGCTGTCTGGCTTGGAGGCTTTGGGGAACAAGTGGCGTATCGCTATTTTCCTCCATCGCCTACGCCTTCGCTGACGCCTACCATTACGCTTATCCCAACCATCACGTTGTCACCTACCATCACGCTGACGCCGACCATCACAAACACACCCTCCGTGACCGATACGCCTACCATCACCCCTACGCCTTATATTCCTCCTGCTATCGAAGCGCTTTTCAATGGTGTCGTCACACCAAACCCGGATGCAGTTTTCAGCCCCTTGCAGTTTTCAACTGTTTACGAAAATTTCGAATGTGTGGCCCCTTCCACAACTTTTGTCAACCCCATCCGCTCGATGACAGCCTGTTTTTCATATAACAACATAACCCCGGGCGTGCAATGGACCGCACTATGGTATCGTGATGGTGAATTGATTAAGTATGATACGCATGTCTGGGGTGACATAATTGGCGAGTCAACAGGTGGGCTGGGCTCTTCAGAATGGGCGCCGCCTCCCCATATGTGGCAGCCGGGTATTTATACCGTACAAATTTTTGTTGGCCTGGATTGGAAAGTAGTCGGGCAATTCGTTGTTTCAGGAGAACCACCCACACCTGTACCGAGCAATACCCCCAGCCCAACCGTCTCGCCAACCATCACACGTACGCCCTAAGCAACACGCACTTCGCGCTCATGTTTGCAACCACTCAAACGCCATAGGAGAGAGATGCATGAACCAGAAACCCTTTCAAGATTACTATCCCGATCACATGGCCCACTGCTATGGCTGCGGACGATTGAACGAACTTGGCCATCAGATTAAGAGCAATTGGGATGGAAACGAATCGGTCTGTTACTTTGACCCCAAACCCCACCATACGGCAATTCCAGGATATGTCTACGGTGGATTGCTGGCCTCGCTGATCGACTGCCATGGGACGGGCACAGCCGCTGCAGCCGCTTATCGCGATGCGGGTCGTTCCATGGACACCGAGCCTGCTCTCCGTTTCCTGACAGGTTCCCTACACATCGATTATCTCAAGCCCACTCCCATGGGCGTGACTCTGGAAATTCGCGGCAAGGTCAAAGAAGTCAAAGGCCGCAAGGTTGTGATCGAGGAATGGATCCTTGCAAATGGTATGGTCACTGTGCGCGGTGAGGTGGTCGCGGTACAGGTGCCTGAGAAACTTGTCAGGGAATTGTTGGAGAACGCAGGGAATTAACAATAGAACCGCCGGGAAATCGGCGGTCATCTTTTACTTTGCGAAATATGCGCGCATGGGAGCAAAGTAGAAATCCTCCCACCCCTGTTTGTACCCGTCTGCTTGCCCTTCCGGAATGTCCGTATGGATCAATGTCAACTTCGTTCCATCCCCAGCTTCTTCGAGAGTAATTTCTACCCGCGAGTCAGGACTGCCTTCAGGGAACTCACTCGTCCGCCAGGCCTGGACAATGCGATGAGTTTGTTCCAATTCAAGCGTTTTGCCCCAAATATAGCCGTCCCAGGCTCTGAAAGCCCCACCAATTTCTACATCGACTTCAGCCGGGCTGCCGGTCATCTGACTGTGATCTTCAGTTGAAAGCCAGGCGTTGTAAATATCTTTTGGATTTCCGGGCAGAGTAACTGTAAGGGTAAAAGATTCCATGTATACCTCTAAATATTTTTTCGTTTTAGCATCATCGCCATAGTTTTGGCAATTTGAGCTGCCAATCGGGCATTGTTCAATAATAGCGACAGGTTAGCGCGTAGCGACCGTCCGCCGGAAAACTCGTTGATGCGTTGAAGCAGGAAGGGGGTCAGGTCTTGACCGTGAACTTTCTTGTCCACAGCTTCTTTAGATGCCCGGCTGATCCATTTATCCATCTCAGGTTTCGGGATTTCGTCCCCGGCAGAAACAGGTTGGGTCACCAGGATGGCGCTGCGCATCCCCATATCCCAATGAGACTGCGCCAGCTTGATGATTTCATCGGGCGTCTCAAGTTTCACGCTAACTTTGAGACCGCTATCGCGCGAATAGAAGGCCGGGAAATTATCTGTTTGGTACCCGACAACGGGCACAGCCATGGTCTCCAGGTATTCCATGGTAGCGGGCAGATCAAGGATGGCTTTCGCTCCGGTGCAAACCACGATCATCGGGATAGATGCCAGTGCTTGCAGATCGGTCGAAATGTCGAAGGCAGATTCTTTGTGAACCCCACCGATACCACCGGTAGCGAACACTTTTATCCCGGCTTGCTGCGCGGCGAACATGGTTCCGGCGACGGTGGTGCCGCCGTTCTCAGCCTTGACAGCGGCAATGGCGAAATCCCGCTGGCTGATCTTGCGTGGCTTGGGATCGTTCGCAAGCTTTTCCATGTCCGCTTCGCTCATCCCGATATGGACTTTTCCCTTCAGCACGCCAATGGTGGCAGGCACCGCGCCTTCCTCGCGCACAGTGGCTTCCATGTCACGCGCCAATGACAGGTTCTGCGGACGGGGCAGACCGTGTGTGACCACGGTCGATTCGAGCGCTACAACAGGCAGTGAGAGATTCAACGCACGGTTGATCTCATGAGAAATTGTGAAGTTGGATAGGGGCATAGATTAGACTAGCAACTGGTCGTAGAGTGCTTCGAGGGATAAATTGGGATATACACTGCCCGGATGCCGCAGTGTGAGGGATGCGGCTGAAACACCCAAGCGGATGGCATCGTCCAGTTCGAGATTGTTGAGCAGTGCGAATAGCACGGCGGCGGTCATGGCGTCGCCCGCGCCGGTCGGGTCGCTTATTTGCGTGCGGATGGCTGAGATATGCCCGGTGGTTTCCGATGTAGCATATACCACACCATATTCGGCCAGTGTGACCAGTGCGATGCGCACACCTGTGTTCACAAGGCTGCGGGCAGCTTCCATGGCCGTTTCGCTATCGGATGCCTCAAATGAGAGACCAGTCAGCATGCCGGCTTCCTTACTGTTTGCGGTGACCAGATAATAGTTGGGTAGAAACTTATTAAGCCGCTCTGCCAGGATAAATGCAGCTGTATCCGCGCAGATTGGGATCTTAGCACGCTTTGCCAGGCTGCTGGCAGTACGCAGAGTTTTGACCGGCAGGTTCGCATCTACAAAAACCATGCTGGCTGATTTGAATAGTTCTTCTTGTTCTTTTAAATAATTTGAGGTGATTTCTTCCAACAGGCGCATATCATCGACAGCGAATTGTAACTGCCCATTTCCATCCACTACGCCCATGTAATAGCCGGTGGGATACTTTTTGCTGCGTAGGACAGCTGACACGTCTACACCGGCTTTGGTGGTGTGTTCCAGAATTTCATCTCCGCCACTGTCTTCGCCCACCACGGAAATCAAACGCACGGGCTGACCTAAGCGCGCCAAATTCTCAGCTACGTTGCGGGCAACGCCCCCGAATGAACGGCGGATGCGTGCCGGGTTCGAGGTTGCGGGCTTGAGGTCCGATTCGAGGCGCCCGACGACATCTATCCCGGCTGCGCCCAGCACAAGGACGGATTGTCCTGATTCAATGGTTGGAAAACTTTCCTTCATTCTTTGAGTTATACCAGAAATCTGCTCTTGATTTTACCTGAATCTAGAATACAAATTTGCTTAGAGTTACATAATTATACCCACTCCAAATTGTTCAAAGAAGATGATTTAAACAATTATTTCCATCAGTTGATCCAATGTAATCGAATTCGGTTCCACGTTAAAGCAGAGAAGATTCTTGCTATTACATTCGCTTGACAAGCGAGTCCGTATATGTATATACTTCTTCTGTACTTAGATAATCTGAATTAGGAGGAGGTTTAAGTGAGGGAAGATATCCATGCTCCGATTAATAAACCCTCTGAGGAAGAAGATACATTAAATCGGGGTGACGTTGCGCGTGACATTCTAAAACGTTTAGACAAGAATGATTGTCCAACTTCATTTGGTATCTATGGCGGTTGGGGGACAGGCAAAACAAGTTTATTAAATTTATTGAAATACATAAGTGAACATGAAAATATAACAGCAAAAAAAATACGTTTTGAGATTATTGATGCCTGGCAATATGAAGCGACAAACAGCTTATTTGTTCCTATCATTACACGGTTGAGAAGTTTAGCTAAAAAACATCTCATTGCACCCGGAGAAGCAAAAACATATTTTAAACGAGTGGGAACTGTGTTATTGTTGGCGAGTTCAGATGTAGCTTTGAGAAAATTGGGGATAACTCTAGATGATGTAAAAAAATATCGAGAAGAGATTCATAAAGAAATCAGAGATAATGAAAGCATTTTGGATTGGGAAACACTTGTAGATGATGTCGAACAAACCAAGCATGCATTTACCAGATTGGTTCAGTTAGTCCTTGATGAACAGAAGACAGATCATCTTGTACTCTGCATAGATAATTTAGATCGTTGTTGGCCAGAAAACGTCATCAGCTTGTTAGAATCCATTCAGAATTTTCTATCTGTTCCACAATGTACCTGGATAATCGCTGTGGATTCGAATGTAATTGCAAGTTATGTAGATCATAAATATGGAAACACAGACATTAATGGCTATAGTTATCTGGATAAAATAGTTCCAGAGCAATATCACCTTTCGCTTGGTGAGAATATGGATAATTTTGTTAGTAAAACATTTACACCGGAACTACAGAGAATGGTTTTTTTTGATTGGAATTCTTATGCACATATCCCACAGGTGCTTGCACCACGCAGACTCATTAAGAGTGTAAAGAAATTCGAGGCTTATATTCAACATCCAATAATTAGAAGTCGCGACAACTTCGATTTAGTCTTCAAGCTTATTTTGCTGTATCATAGCTGGCCAAATTTCTATGAGCATTTTTCATCTAATTCGGCAGAGCAAATTGGCAAAGTTTTGGCTAATTTTATGGAGAAGCTTAAACTAAATGATGTTGATGATATTGGATGGAAATCCCTTCTCGATCTCCCCACCCCACTAGCACACCAGTATAGTGATGATCAGGAACTAATATATTTCCTGCAACAAGCCTTTTTGATTCCCACTAGAGAGTCGAATCTCGAACCAGAGGGTTTAACGCGAGATATATACCTGGCGGTTACGAATTTACGGCAGGTCGGGTTGCCATAGGGAAATATGAAATAGCAATGGAATCAGATAGTCTTTTTAGAACTCCTAAATTCAGGCGTGGTTTACTCCGCACGCTGCTGTTTCTTATGTTTATTGTTTCGTTTAAAACAGAAATAATAATTTCTATTAAGTTTTTATGGTTTGTGCTGGGTCTAATCGTGCACCAACCCTTTGCCATCTTGCTAAACACCTCGATACGACAGGCGGCTTTTACAGAGATTTCGAATGTAATAACCTATGATGTAATTCGATCCCTGTGGGTTTTAGCGGCAAATGCCGGGATGTACTTTGTTCTTTTCATTGGCAGTATGTTTTTGGTTGCTCAATTTGCCCTGCCGATCCAAGAACCCAAAGATCGCTGGCCGGCCTTTTGGCGGTTGTTGTATTATCGATTTAAAAGGCACGGGGCAGCATTGTTTGTCAAGGAGGGCCGAAGAATAGCGCGTCAAAAAGAAGATGAAAGCTATTTGCCGGGGGTTGTTCTGGTTGACCTAAATAGTGCCATTGTTATCAAGCGGCAGAAAGATAATCGAATGCAGCCATTTGATGATTCTCGCAATGAACCTGCGGGATGGAAGGTGCCTTTACCAGCTTTTTTGGAAAAAATGGATTCTAGCCAGCCATCCACAGACACTCCGGTAAGTCGAGCAGAAGGACCTGGGCTGGTATTTACCGAGTATGGCGAAACCATTTACGGGGAAATTGATCTGCGCAAACAGATCCGGGTTGAACCCGGTGTCCAGGCATATACGCGAGATGGTATCAAGGTTCGGGCAAATGTAATTGCGGTTTTCACTCTGGGAGAAGCGCCAGAAACGTTATATGTAACGTACCTGGGCGAACGGAAGGCTGAGAATCTGCGTGCGATTCAAATCGGCGAGAGAACCGTTTCCGAAGTTCCGCTGAAAAAACAGAAATTTATCCAGGACTTTTATCCCCTGGATCCCAAAGATGCGCAAGAGATCCACCAGGCCTTTCAACGCGGCGATCTGAGATCGGATTCTACGATAACGGAAACGGAGTCGAAAGCCGTTGATACCTTCAACCCGCCCTATCAATTCGATCCCGAAAGGGTATCTTCCGCTGTATATGCGAGTTCCTATGACGCGGAGGAAATAGATATAGAAAGTTGGACTGACCTGCCCACCAAAGTTGCGACCGAGATGTTTCGGAATGAAATCGCCTTGTACACGTATGATCATTTATATAAACTGGAGGATGAAAAAGAATATCCATTAATGGAGTATAAGGCCGATTTTGCCCGCCGCATGCGCTACCAGGGAGTGATGTCATATCGATTAGTGTTGGGAAAGCATCGGCCTCCGGAGATTGGCATGGCTTGGGACGAAGCCTCACTGCTGATGTTATCGGCCAGAGAGTTGGTTGGTTATAAGCTCCTGCGAGATTATGGCATCAAAGTAATCCATGCCGGTTATACTGAATTGGTGCCCGAGGATCGGATTCGGCAAAAACGCCTGGAAAATTGGATGGCGGGTTGGGAAAAAGAAATAGAAATCACCAAAGCTGAAAATGAATTAAGGGCTATTCGGATTAAAAATAATGCCCGGGCCCAGGCGCAATCGGAGATGGCTTCCAGCTTGTCGAGTTTGTACAGGAGTGCGGAAGCATCCCCACAGGCGATGGCTTTGCGCGTTTTCCAGGCGCTGGAAACGGCTGCGACTGATCCGGTCACCAGCCAGCTCTTACCCAAGGATGTGATTACCATGATCCAGAATTTGCAACGCTGGTTGATCGTTCAACGAAGAAAGAAAACACCGCCTGCGCAAACGAATCAAAAAAATGAGCAAAAATAAGGTGTTGACAAAGGATACATTTTATAACGCTGATAATAAGGATTTGTTTGAATGAATAAAACCACTGGCCGCATTTCCTCTTTGATTGAACAAATTCTCTTCGCAGATGGGGTCTGGGGTGTGCTGCGGTTATTCCTGGTTTTATTTGCCATTTTTGTGTTAGCGCTTGGTGGGGCATTCTTTGTTGAAACACCTTTATTCAATCTCCCAACAGTCCAGCTTTTTACCCAGTTATTCCGCTACTCGCTCATCCCCGTTTCAGTTGTTATAAATGTGCTCTTGCTGGGAGCGTTGTATATTCAAGATATTTACGAGTTGGAAGAATATAAAGATGCGCGGCGTTTTCTGCTTGCAACTCTGTTTTCGATCGGGTATCCGAGTATCACGATCGAAGATGGGAAGGCCATTGAACCGGATGGGCAAACAAACCTGCTCGAAAGCGTCGGCGGCCCCGGTTGGTTGAAGGTCATGCCGGGCAACGCGGTATTGCTGGAAAACCTGAAGCAGCCCACGCGCGTGCTAGGACACGGGTATTACTTCATCCCTCGTTTCGAAAAAATAAACGCAATCGTCGACCTGAGGGATCAGGAGGATACACGTTCAGATACAGATGCAGCCACAAAAGATGGGATGGTAGTCAAGGTTGGTAACATCCGTTTTCGCTACCGGATCGATTCCGGTTTGGAAGAGAATCGGTTTACAAGACGTTCTTCCAGAAACCCCTACCCGTTTTCAGAAGAAGCCGTTCTTAAGTTTGCCTATGCGCGCAGCGTCGGCAAAACGGGGGTGACCGATTGGCATCGCATGGTTTGGCTGGCAATTGAAGGAGCTATCACGGGGTACATCAGCCAACATAATCTTGACACCATAATGGCGCCGCGCGAACTCGGCAGTGACCCGCGCGATGCGATCAAGAAACAGGTAGATGCGGAGGGCGTTCACGCCCGCCTAAGAGGGATTGGCGCCCGGTTGCTGTGGGTGGATATCGGTTATCTCGAGGTCGAGCAACCGGACGTCGATCGAAAACGCCGGGAGTATTGGGAGGCCAAATGGAGTGGGAATGCGGCTGTGATCCGCGCCCAGGGCGAGGCCGAAAGGATCGCGATCCAGGAACAGGGCCGGGCGGAGGGGCAGGCCAGCCTGTTAACCAGCATCGCGAATTCACTCAAAGATGCCGGTATTCAAGAGACCGATGAAAACCTATGGAATATTGTGCTGGCGCGCACGGCGCAGATTCTCGAATCAACCACCTCGATCTATCAACGCGAGGAAAAAGCACCCAATGAACAGGAGGATGAGGATGAAGGATAAGGGAGCAGTTGACCTATGGATCACATTGTGCCATGAGCAATGGCTTCATAAATATGGTGAGCACAAACATTTGAGGGAGACAACCAAGATCATTGTGGATAAAATGTGGAATGAGTGTGCAGGAAATGAGTACGAGCGATCCTGGAAATGCATCGAGCGCCTGCAAAACCGAACCGAAAGGTTTGGCCAGGACAGGGGTTTGGGGGGAGGCTCATCCTATGAACAGGAAGCGGCTGAAGTAAGGTTGGAGTGCGCCTTGGCCGCCTATAAGATGGGCGATTTGCTCAGGGCGGTTCAAATGTTGAAAGACGCAGCTCAAAAATACCACACCGACCACCATTGTGAAGCGGTCACCAAATGGATCCTGGGCTGCTTGGAATGGGAAAACGATCATATCGATGAAGCCCTATACTTTTGGGAATCTTGTAAGAACTCATTTGCGCTTGAAAAAACAAAAGGACCCAATGATCAATTTAGACAATGGTATGCTTATTGGGAGATTGCATTGGGCAACGTTATCAACTCTGCCATTGAAACTGAAACTTTAGCCGCCCCGCCTCCCGAGCCAGACTCCACAGCTCCGATCACACACCCTTTACAGGAAGCTTTCCTTCAACTATCTCCGGTCTACAATGAGATCCCTGCCACCCCAATCAATCGCGCCAAACCCACGAACTTGTCGGTAGCAGGCTATCTTCAAACTGATCAGGTTTTCATAAATGACAAAGCATTCAAACTATACAATTTAAAATCTGGCAAGGGCAACATTCTGAAATCTCCCAACCCCAGAAAATTGTTGGTAATGAAAGTGGTCGGTGACAGCATGAACAAGGCCAATATTTATGATGGCGACAGCGTAGTTCTAAGGGCTATCCCGGCTCATCTGAGCGATTTTGATCATTCTGATATTGGAGTTCAAATGCCAATCCCCTCAAATGGGGATATTGTTGCAGCCGGAATTGTGGATGAAAATGAAGAAAACTTCGCCACTTTGAAAAGATTCTACTTGCGAGGAAAGAAAGTCATCCTGAGTCCCGAAAGCACAAATCCCGATTACAGCGAGCAAGAGTTTGATGAAAACAGTAAAGATTTCTATGTATGGGGGATCGCCCTGGCTGTTCTTAAACCAGTCCCAAATTGATATATGCGCTCTGTTGAATTCCACTGCCACACCATCTATTCAAAAGATTCCCTGACAACTCCAGAACGATTGGTGAAAGCTTGCCGTCGCAAGGGCATCGACCGTGTGGTCGTGACCGATCACAACACGATTACCGGCGCGCGCGCGGCGCAAGCACTGGACCCTGAACTTGTGATCGTGGGCGAGGAGATCAAAACCACCCGAGGGGAGATCTTGGCGGCATTCGTCACAGAAGAAGTGCCCGCTGGCTTGTCTTCCCCACATAACTTGGCTAAGAATATCCCCATCAGGATCGTTACCAGTGTATAGCGCTTTCCCTTCGCCTTACGCTTATCATGCAATCCTTGAAAACGATCATATAAACTGATCAAATTGAATACTTGCCCTGTGTTAGACTCCATCTTGACTTTCCTTGTGTTTTCTTTTGTGCGCTACACAAAAGCATAACCAAGAAAGGTCTCTTTTTCTACCCCTTTCTCTCCTACTTTGAGAGATACTGTTGGCAAACCTTAGGAAAAGCGGGCAGGGGCAAGGTGGTTGGTAGGAAGCATGACTAAGCTGGGTTCAAAGTCCAGCTTTTTTTGTTTCTCACTTGTGGGCGGTCACCTGCCAGCCAGAGTGCGGTGCGCTTTAGGTTGGCAGCACAACCGGTGAAAACAGCCTGCAAGTTCCGTTTTCTCTGTCCGATGTATCTGCTGACCCGTATTCCGTTTCCACGTACCAGTGCAGACAAACTGCCTTCCACACCACTGCGGTGTTGGTGGTAATCTTTTTTAAAAGTTTCTGTTTTTTGTCGAGTGCGTGCCTTTTGCACGAGTTCATAGTGGATATTCATGCCAACCGTACGTCCACCTTTGCCAGTACAACAACGGGCACGCAGTGGACAGGCCGCACAAACCTTTTTGGGGAAATGGAAACTCCAAGTATTCCCGGTCAGACTGGGATTGTGGGCCTGGTGTCCTTGAGGGCAAGTCGCAATTTTCTTTTCTGGGTCCATTTTGAATTGAGTCTGTGTGATCCCGTCTGGTAGCAGATCTTGCGGGGTCACCACTTCAGGTAATGGCCCACGCAGATCAATTTCCAAATCCTGGCTGTAAGCCAAATTGGGGCCACTCATGTAGCCTGCATCCACATAATGTTCGCTTGGCCGACATTGGCGCTCGATCAACCGCATCTGAATGAGTGGAAGTTCTTCGTAATCCGTCTGGTTACTATTGGTTGCCACCATATCTGTGATGATATGTGGATAGCCCTCATCCTCTGTTTCGGTCA
>Ga0209536_100012084_pt1 | contig 12592 bp, 12 predicted proteins | sample DeeMarSeWOR28_12_FD_187461 | JGI IMG/M metagenome (GOLD analysis project Ga0209536, IMG submission 187461) | Marine sediment microbial communities from White Oak River estuary, North Carolina - WOR-2-8_12 (SPAdes) (version 2) | ecosystem: Environmental > Aquatic > Marine > Intertidal zone >...
CGGTGACGACATCCATACCACCGATCTTCGAGTTCACATCCAAGACCAGGCACTCCCGCGTGTGATTGTCCACAACGACCAGGACTCGAAGCCGACGCCTGTCAAAGAGCTGATCAGAGACAAAGTCCATACTCCAGCACTCGTTCCGGCTCTCGGCCGTCGGCTGGATCTCTCGCCTCACGCACGCCACTCGGCGTCGGGGCCTTTTCCGCCGTATTCCCAAGCCTTCTAGGCGATACAGCCGGTAGACTCGTTTGTGGTTCACCGACCAGCCTTCCCGGCCAAGGAGAACGTGCAATCGACGGTATCCATAACTCACCCGGACAGCGGCGAGTTCTCGCAAGCGCATCCTGAGCGCCTCCTGCGATGCCGCAACACTCCGGTAGCGGTGTGTGGAGCGTGCCCACTTCAGGATCTCACAGGCCTGGCGTTCGCTCGTCTGGTAGGTCCTCTGGACCTCGCCAACGATCTCCCGGCGTACGGCAGGCCCTAAAGCTTTTTTGACAACACATCCTGCAGGATCTGCTTGTCGAGCGTCAGATCAGCTACCAGGCGCTTCAAGCGCCGGTTCTCATCCTCCAACTCCCGGAGCCGATGAATCTCCGATACCCCCATATCGGCAAACTGCTTCTTCCACCGATAGAAGGTCTGGTCACTGATCCCCATCTTCCGGACGATGTCCGCCACTGGCGTCCCCGTAGCAGCTTGCCTCAAGGCAAAGGCGATCTGGGCTTCGGTGTAGCGCTTCTTCATGGACTGCTCCTCCTCCCGGATGTGCAAATCTACTCAAAAAAACAACATCCGAAATGGACCAAGATCTGGGGAGCAGAACCTCGGAGCATAGGCGACCGTCTTCCCACTCACAGACGAGTCCAACTGTGGCGGAGATGTCAGAGAGTCGCCAAGGTCGCAACCGCACAAGACCGTGAGGAAGAGTAAGAAAGCGCGGATGGTGGGCAATAGATGTCTCATGTAAGGAGTCCTTCTTTCCGCGACATGCATTTTAACGATGCCGTCTCGCGAACTTCCCCATCAAGTCAGATCGCGCATTGTGTGGGGCGGAAATGCATCTCTACCCTTCTCCAAAGTCAAACACACATTGGCTTATCGTGCGTTGCCGGGGATCTGCGAGAACAGGTTGCGCTGGATATCCGTCAGGAGCAAAGATCAGGTTCGGGATTTTGTCGCTCCACATTTCCCAACTCAAACCGACCGATTCGAGGTGTCCCGCAAGGCGAGACTAATTTCAGTCTCTCAAGATCGCGCCGAGACTCACGATGATAAACCTTACGATGACAGTTGCGACAATGTGCGGCCGCGTTACTTCAACAAAACAAGCCTCTTCGATTGGACGAATTCACCCGCTGCGAGTCTATAGAAGTACACACCACTCGCAAGATTCGAACCGTCAAATATTAGCTCGTGATTGCCCGCCTCCCGCCTCTCATTCACCAGCACTGAGACCTCACGACCGAGAAAGTCGAACACACTTAACCTGACATCTGACGAGGTTGGCAACTCGAACATGATTGCCGTCCTCGGGTTGAAGGGGTTGGGATAGTTCTGCCTGAGTATGAACTCAGTTGGTGCATAGACAAAATGACCAAGCCCGACATTGGGGTCCAGCCGTGCCAGCCTATAATCATCGATATACCATTCAGAGGGACCCGTATTTGGATAGATACCTCCCATAATATCAGTGACCGAAAGTTGAAGAGGACAGGTACTATCCGACGAAGAAGTCCACTGCCAGCCGTAAATCAGGTTGCCTTCAAAATAGAACTCAGCCCAATCAGTATTTAGGTCTACTATGAGTTCGTTAAGCATCCATGAATCGTATGAGAAAGGAAATTGTGCTGCATCCCATACATCTGCATTGATAGTACCATTTCCGTAGGGATTGAATCTCGCATAACACCCCCACCTATTCGCATTAGGAGCTGAACTGACAAACGCTGCGAGTTGACCCCAGCTTGCAGTGAAGCCGGACGGAATATATAGCTCAAAACGTATACTGTATTTTCCGCTTGTGTAGTTTGTAATAGGCTTAATCAAATCGTTCCCTTGCTGAATCCACACCGACTTCAATCCACCGAATGCCACATTAGTGGTTACGTGAGGGTCTTCCACTGAATCACATGGAATTGAGCTCCATGTACCCCAGTTTGTCGAATCTTGGCAGACCAATCGCAGACCAGGAGTGAATATTTCAAAATCATCTGCGAATATGATTTGAGATTCCCCCTGTCCGGCTGCCAAGGAAGGGATGAGGAGCACAAAAACAGCACTCAGGCTCAGTACAGACAATTCGTTGGACATGGCGTCCTCCTTAAGAATTCCTTATGGGCATCTCTTGTTTGAGAAATCGAGGCTACGGGAGAATATCAAGTGACGTTCGACAGATAGTGCCGTGCCAGAATCGGATTCTTCTTGACTCGATGAACGACATTAGGCAACGTCATCGTCTCCGCTTGCGTAACATCACGTGCGATCGTTTACGACTGCTGTCAGCATCATCACACTGTCATCCTTCTGGCAAAACAACCTGCGCAGTGAATGACACCGCATGATGCATTCACCACACGGCGCTTCGTTTGGAGAGCTCCAAGCCAAGAGATTGCCAACAATGAATGCGTGAGTCGAGACTCGTGTACGAGGACAACGGCGACGTCACGCCGATACGAGAGCATCGGGCTGTAACGCTTCTTGTGGGAATGACCAGAATCCTAAGTGGTGGAGAATCAAAACGGGTGAAGATCACACAACACTACTGTGGTTTGAGGAAGGACTCTGTGGGTCGTCGGGCAGCAGGATGAAGCAGAAACACTCGGCGGCGCACCGACTCCTCCGTTCTGTCAGAGCGCTCAATGTGTGTGACGCGAAAATACATCTGATCTTCACGATAGTCAAGCGAAATCAGAATAATCCCTGGTTGTACGGAATTCCACACCTTTCATGTCCGACAATTGATGAGGGTATTCGCGGGTGAAGGGTCTGACACCTGTCGGGAACGTGTTGCCCCTCACTTCCCGACGTGATTCAGACCCTTCCCCAATGATTCGAGTTGTAGCGAATCGGGATTGCTTCCACTTTGAGGTAGGCAAGGGAAGGGACATCAGAAGTGTTGACACGGGTGTTGACAATGAGGACCGACAGGCGGGATAACAAAAGGGTGCCACCCTTCAAAGGCGACACCCTTCAGTGGACAGGGACGGAATCGAACCGCCGACACATGGATTTTCAGTCAAAACGCTCGTCACTCTGAACACTCAATACCCGATATTCCCGACTTCTGCCTGCATACAAGATTGATGACAACCGGGGGATACAGATGAAGACCATGACGAAACTCTACCTCACCAAACTGTCAAACGGTGTATACTACATCGGGTGGATTGAGAACGGAAAGAGACGTTGGAAGACCACGAAACTCTCCACCAAGTCTGGAGCACTCCAATACCTCAGGGAGTTCAAGGGTCAGACCCAAGAGACTGAGACCATCCCCACCACTTCTGCACTCATCGTCCGGTTCACAGAGGTCAAGGGTCATTCGGTCAGACCCTCCACCCTCACCCTCTACCGGTTTTCAGTCGAGAGATTCATCGAGGTGTGTGGAGACAAACCGATAAACACCTACACGGTGTCAGACGTGGACAACTACAAAACTGCACTTGTCAAACGCGGGGTCACTAAAACCACCGTCAACATCTGGTATCGGAGTGTCAAAGCAATTTTTGGGTTCGCAATCCGCAACGGATGGATTGAAAAGAGTCCTTTCTCTCGCACCCAACAACTCCCGATTCCGCAAGAGACCCCACGTTTTATCACGAAAGATGAACTCAGAGTCCTCCTCGAAAAGGTCAAGGAACCGGTTCTCCGAGACATCTTCCTCTTCGCATCATTGACTGGTTTGAGACTATCGGAAATCCTCAGTCTGACGTGGGACAAGATAGACTTCACGAAGAAACACATCCTTGTTTCGAATACCGATACGTTTGTCACCAAAACGGGAAAGGTGAGGTCGGTCCCGATGCACGAAGTGGTGGAGAGTCTACTGAGGGGAAGATTTCGGGGAAATGGATACGTGTTCTGCAAAGAGAATGGTTTTCCCCTCTTGGGAGGATACGTGTCACACCGGTTCAAGGAGTATGTACGAGAGTGCGGATTGTCAGAGAAACTCCATTTCCATTCACTGCGTCATACTGCCGCATCTTGGTTGGTGGATGCCGGAGTTAGTCTTTATGAAATTATGACGATTCTCGGACACTCGAACATTAGTACCACCCAAATTTACTCTCACCTCTCGCAAACCACCCTCCTTCAGAGTGTGAACAAGGTCTCTCTCTAATAGACTTATTCGATTTGATAGGTCTGATAGGGATTCCTCAATTTTGCTACCCGAACACATGCCGCGGACTCACCCTCTAAGTGTCACAATGCAACTTTTTTTTCGGTGCGCCCTGGAAAACCCGCTTTTTCGGGTTCGTTCTTGATACTTATTTGTAGACACTGAACGGTTCCATTTTCTCGTGCACGGTCTGATATTCAGACCCTCCCCTCACAAGACATCAGGTAAATCGTATGCTGTGATACACTCGGTCAGTCAATGAAGTCGGAATTGCAGACCCCAATTCTACGAAAGGTGTTCCGAGTGCACCGAGTAGTATGATTGGGGTCTCTGCTTATGGAGGTTATATGAAACCACAGAAATACATCAAATGCAGCAAACGGTTTGCGGAGGTCTGGGGTCTTGATGTCGCGGTCGTAATGGAACAAGTGAAGTACTGGTTGGTGCGTAATTCTGAGAAAACAGAATCTCTGCACCAAGGAGTGGTATGGTTTTACTGTTCCATCCGTGAGTTGACGGAGAAGTACTTTCCCTATTGGACACCACGTCAACTCACATCGTTACTAAACTATATGGTCAAGATAGGACTCCTCCGGGTCGGACGGTTCAACAAAAGGAAATACGACCGCACCAAATGGTACACAGTCGTTGATTCAAGGATTCTTGAGGAGGACGACTATGTACCCGAACGGAAGACCGTGACGAAGAGACGTGCAACAAGTCATACACCCGTGTGCAGTCGAATGCACGCAGAAGTGAAAGGGTCGGACACAGATGCAAACGGGTCTGACCCATGTGTCAAAGGGTCACACGCAGGTGTAGAAAGGATTGTACCATCGAGTAGAACCTATACAACAACTAAACAAGAACCAACAACAGAGGAAAGAACAAGGAAAGAACAACTAAATATATCTACATCCTCACTTCGTTCGGATGTCGAGGGTGAAAAAGAATCACCCTCGAATCAGTACAACCCTCTCTTTGAGGATGATAAAACTGGAGGGTATATTCTCCCCCTTCCGCACACCGAAGGTGTGACCACGTCTCCCTCCGTTTCTGGAGGAGGAACGCAACCTCCATTGCGGAGGGAGGGTACTCCGATTGCAGGGAGTCCCTTCGATGGACTGTTTCCATCTGAACCTCCCGCGAAACCCTCAAAGAGACCTACCGGGGAAGAACTCAGTCGGATGTTTGACGAACTGTTCAAAGAACCTGAAAAGAAGAACTACACACAGAACAACAAATCACAAACGGAAAGGATACAGTTATGAGTTATGACGACTACTGCAACGAAGAACAAGAAAACGAGTACGATGACAGATTGGGTACCGCATACAACGGACTGTCCCACTTCTTCGCAGAAATAGACCTTGCATTCCCACCCGATGAAAAGGGAACTCATTCAACAAGAATGGAAATCCTTGCAGACGGGATGAAGTCATGTTATGCGAAGATGATACAATCAATGGGTCGAAGATGCACGGTTGAAGAGTTGATGTTCCTCTTCAAACGAACATTCGACTATCCCAAGGATTGACAACAAATCTCGAATGGAACCTCGGTGCCCCCACACCGGGGTTCTTTGTTCCCCTCCCCGACATAGGGGGTTGCGGTCAAGACATGAGTCCCGACTCATTGCCTTGGACAATATGACATCAGTTCTGTCAACACCTCCCACCAAAACCCTTTGCCCCGTTCTGCCTTGCGTGGTTCCCCACTAATCCTAAATCAGTGGTGCGTTTCCGAGGGTACCCCGACCGTGGTTTCTTCAACTCACACAAACCGACCTCGACCTACCACCCGCTTCCGCGCCCTTGGTCGCCAAATGACCGAAGGAGGGGTTCCCGCGCCGAGGGGGTGTTCCACACACCTCCTGACTGTTCGACCGTCTCAAATCGTGTCTCCGTTCGAAATCCGAACTACTTCTCGAATATCAACCAATCCAGTAGGTTAGATTTGATACCCTGCAAGTTCTGTCGGATTACCCACTACCCCTATCAGACCCCCTTCCAGTGTCGTGCGCGTTTCGTGTGACCAGACGTGCCGAATCCGGGAGACCCCATGGGAGTTATTGTGAATTCCAGAAATTCCAGTTCGATATAGTTTCTGAGGAGGTCTTTCTCAAATTGACCTTACCCGAAATCAGCCGACGACCTATTTGTTTGCCAAGATATTTATGCGAAGAAGACTAATCGTGGAGGGAGGAAATGCCATCAACGACAGAAAACACATTTGAACAGATACCTTATGACCACCTCACACTTGTGGGAAAGAAGATTGGAGACTATGGTTCGAGAGAATACGAATACCGTGGTCAGTTAGGAATCTACCGCCTCCGAATCGGGGAATCCATCACTGATGACGGACAGGTGGTCTACGTCTATCAGAACGGTAGGATGTTCTTGAACCTTTACCCGACACGGACACCGTTGGTGTTAGTGGGAAAGGACGAGGAGGAGGGTGAATTCTATATCTTCCGATTCAAGGGGAACACCGTGGACGTGTTCAAGAGGAAGTACGAGATTTAGATACAGCTTGTGAACAATGTTGCCAATACATGCAGATGTCAATACTTCTGGACTATCACGATGTCTTGATAACTCGTGTACTCTGTTCTTCCACACCAACCCCCATAGTGAATATTGCCGTCTACTTTCAATCCATTCTTGCCACAAATGCTTGTGAAATACCTCTCCTCATATCCAACTGCGCTCTCAGGTATGTTTTGGTCTTTGGTGTACGAGTGTTCGTCCAGTACATAAACTAGACGTTGGGACGATTCCCCTTTCTCGATAAATCGCTGGGATTCTTCATTGATTAGGAAACAACTTATGAGACACCTACTGCCAATCTTCATGACTCTGGAGATTTCGCTCAAGTATCTATTGACATCTGGAGTCAACATATGGGTAAAAACTGAGGTCAAAAACACGAAATCGAAGAAATCATCCTCATAGATGAATCGGTATTCCGAAGATTTTTCCCTGCCCCTGGGATTATACATCTTGTTGTAGACATCGGAGTGGTGGTAGTGAAAATTTGGATATCTGCTTGCCACATTCTTATTACACCAGTCAATTCCCATCTTCACAATGTCAAAACCGTAGTATTCCCCCCCCCCGCCAGGTAGGTCGTGAGGGGTAATGACATCCTGCCTATCCCACACCCGACGTCAAGTACTTTGTCGCTCGGTTTCAACTTCCCAAATTCCCTGAAGTATACGAAGAACTCATTGCCAGCCTTCTCATAGTCCCCGTCACCCACAAAAATCATGCTCCGGGGGGGAACTAAGGGATTTCTACCTCCTCGAATCGAGTCAAACAAGTCCACCAACTTGTAGAGAACGGGTCTTACCATCCTCCACATCGGTCGCAACGCACGCTTCATGGGGGGTGGAATTTCTCTCACGATGCCTCCAAAGTACCCATTTGCACTGACTGAAGTATGTGACAATTCATTACAGAATCAACCGACTCATATGCTGCAGATGCACCGACGGACGAAATCCCAATGCCCATCGGTTCCCGACGCATCCGGAACCACTCACACCGATTGCTCTTGCAGGAAAACGGGTTTCCAGTTAGGTTGATAACAGAAGGAAAGGACAATGAAAGTGTTGACACAGGTGTTGACAACAGGGACAGACGGGTGGGAAAAGAAGAGGGTGATACCCTCACAAAGTGTCACCCAGTGTGGACAGGGACGGAATCGAACCGCCGACACATGGATTTTCAGTCCATTGCTCTACCAACTGAGCTACCTGTCCGTCTGCCCCCGGCTCAACATCGTCAGGAAGTTGTGCCGAGAGGACAAAAGACAAGAATAAATAAACCAAAATCGATCGGAAAAATCAACGCACGCATCGCCCGCTTCACACGCGCCCGTTGTGCTTCAGGACATCGCGGGCAATCACGACTTTCTGGATCTCGTTTGTTCCCTCGAAGATCCGGTTGATGCGGGAATCCCGGTAGAACCTTTCAATCGGCATCTCACGGGAATAGCCCATTCCACCGTGGATCTGGACCGCCATGTCAGCGATGCGGTCGAGGCCTTCTGAACAGTAGAGCTTCACAGATGCGGCATCGCGCGAGATGTTCTTTCCGGCATCGTAAGCCTCGGCCGTCCGGTAGATCATGGATTCCATGCCGTAGATGATCATTGCCATTTCGGCCAGCATGAACTGGATCCCCTCAAACTGCGCGATCGGGACGTCGAACTGCTTCCGCTCCTTAGCATACTTCGCCGAGAGCTCAAGCAGCTCTTTGGCCCCTCCGAGGCAGGCTGCCCCGAGGCCGAGGCGGCCCGCGTCGAGGGTTTTCATTGCCACCAGAAAGCCGCGACCATCCTGTCCGATGATGTTTTCCTTGGGAACGCGGACGTTGTCGAAGGTAATGGCATTGGTCGTGCTTCCCCGGATACCCATCTTCTTTTCGGCCGGGCCGGCGCTGAAACCGGGCATCTTGGTCTCGACGACAAATCCCGTAATACCACGCTCGGTTCGAGCGAAGACCGAGATCACATCGGCGATCCCTCCGTTGGTGATCCAGATTTTTTCGCCACTGATCACCCACTCGTCGCCATCGAGCGTGGCCCGCGTGCGCAGATTGAACGAGTCCGAACCCGCGAGCACTTCGGTGAGGGCAAAGGCGCCAATCATCTTTCCCTCGGCCAGCGGCACGAGGTACTTCTTCTTGAGCTCTTCGTTTCCTCCGATGTAGATGGCATTGGCGCCGATCGACTGATGTGCCCCGATGAACGTCGCCGTCGATAGGCACCCGCGTCCGATCTCTTCCTGCATCAGGCAGTAGCCGACCTCCCCGAACCCTCCCCCTCCGTACTCCGGCGGAAACGCCGCCCCCAGCAGTCCGAGATCCGCGATCTTCCTTATCAGCTCGGGCGGAATCTTTTCCTCTGCATCGATCGTGGCCGCCACCGGCTTGATCTCACCAGTGACAAAATCCCGCACCATATCCCGGAGCATTTTCTGTTCATCGGTAAACTCGAAGGCTGCCACAGGTTTCCTCCAGTTGATCAATCAGGAATGTCGATGGCATCAGACCGAATGCCAGAAGCGTAAAGAGAAGGCCTCAACGGCGGACGGGGTTACTCATGATGGTGGCCCTTCTGCCCGACGAAACTCACCACATCCTCCCCGCCATCCACACCGATGGTGTTCCCCGACATCCAGTGTGCGGTGTCATCACTCAAGAGCACGATAGCCTTGGCAACATCCTCAGGCGTTGTGAGCCGTCCGGCAGGGTTCTTTGCCCGCGCGACCTTCAGCATGTCGGTATTTCCCGGGATCTTCCGCAGCGCAGGTGTATCGGTCACGCCAGCCATAAGGGCATTGGCGGTGATCCCCAGCGGACCGCACTCCATGGCGAGCTGCCGGATGTGGGATTCCAGTGCAGCCTTTGCGGCAGAGACCGCTCCGTAGCTCGGGATGACCGTGTGGCCTCCGGAACTCGTCATTCCGAAGATCCGTCCCCCCTTTTTCATCAAGCCGCGAACGATCAGCCCCTGCGCCCAGTAGACCAGACTGTTGGCCATAACATCGATGGTCATTTCCATCTGGGCCTGGCTGATGGCCTCTTCCTGCCGTTTCGCGACGAACGGCTTGAGGGTACCGAATGCCAGCGAGTGCACTAACACCTTGATGGTGGGGTGACCTGAAGCGGCCGCGAAACGCTCCTTGATATCTTCAAGGGTCTCGGTACGCTTGATGGCGTCGGCGGCATTGATGTTGTAGAACACGGCCTCCCGCCCGGCATGCCTGATATCCTTGATGATATGTTCCACGTTGGTCATGGTGGCTTGCCGGTCGAGATGAACGCCAAAGATACTCAGACCGGCCTTGGCCAGCTCGACTGCCGCGGCGCCACCGAAGCCGCTGGATGCCCCCAGGATCAGGGCCCACTCGTTGAGCTTGAAGCGTGGTTCTTGCTTCATAGGACACTCCGGAAGAACTCGTTGGTGAGTGAAGCGTGATTCGTGAAGGGTGCAGCCGGGATCACTCCACCGTTACGCTCTTGGCCAGATTCCTGGGCTGGTCCACATTCGTCTCGCGTGCCACGGCGATATAGTAGGCCAGGAGCTGCAGCGGAATTATGTTCAGAATCGGCCCGAAGAACCCGTAGGTGCGCGGCACCCGGATGACAAACTCCGCCATCGATTCTATCTCCTCATCATCCTCGTTGGCCACCGCGATGATGCGGCCTTTCCGCGCCCGGACCTCCTGGATATTGCTCAGGATCTTGTCGTAGATCGCGTCTTTCGGGACGATGCACACCACCGGCATGTTCTCATCGATCAGGGCGATGGGGCCGTGCTTCATCTCCGCCGCAGGATATCCCTCGGCGTGGATATAGGAGATCTCCTTGAGCTTGAGCGCGCCCTCCAGGGCCACGGGGAAGTTGGCACCGCGTCCGAGATAGAGGAAGTGCTCGGAGTGCTTGAACTCCTCGGCAATGCTCCGTACCTGCTCGGCGTGCCGCAGGATGCGGGCGACCTTGTCGGGGAGTGTCTCAAGTTCCGCTGCCAACACCGTTCCCCGTTCCGCATCCAACCCCCGCGCTCTCGCTATCAGGAGAGTGATCAAGGCCAGGACGGTCAGCTGGGAGGTAAACGCCTTGGTCGATGCCACACCGATCTCCGGCCCGGCATGGATGTAGACACCCCCGTCGGACTCGCGGGCGATGCTGCTCCCGACTACATTGACGATGCCCACGGCCGTCGCCCCCTTCCGCCGCGCCTCCTTCAGTGCTGCAAGCGTATCAGCCGTCTCCCCGCTCTGACTGATCAGGATCACGACGTCGTCGATATTGATGACGGGGTTGCGGTACCGGAACTCGGAGGCATATTCGACCTCGACGGGGACGCCGGCAATCTGCTCCAGCATGTATTCGCCGACCAGCCCGGCATGCCACGATGTTCCGCAGGCCGTGATCAGAATGCGGCGCGCGCTGAGGAGTTTTCCCAGAATATTCTGCAGCCCGCCCAACTTCACATTCCCCTCCTCGATGAGGAGCCGTCCGCGCATTGCATTGCGAATGGTCTCGGGCTGCTCGTGGATCTCCTTAAGCATGAAATGATCGTATCCTCCCCGCTCGATCTGCGAGAGTTCGAGGGAGATCTCCTCGACCATCTTTTCTACTTCGACATCGTCGATCGTCAGCGTACGGATCCGATTACGGCTGAGCTCGGCCAGTTCGCCATCTTCCAGGTAGACGACATTGCGTGTGTGCTCAACGATCGCGGAGGCATCGGAGGCAACGAGGTATTCGTCTTCCCCCACGCCAATGATCAGGGGACTCCCCTTCCGTGCCACCACAAGGCGGTCGGGGTCCTGAGCGCTCAGGGCAACTATACCGTAGGTACCATCGACCTCGGCGAGAGCCAGGCGCACGGCGGTGCAGAGATCTCCCGTACGGTCGAACATGACGCCGATCAGGTGTGCCAGCACCTCGGTGTCGGTACCGCTATGAAAGTGGTGACCTTCGCGAGCGAGCTTCGTCTTGATGGCCAGGTAGTTCTCGATGATGCCGTTGTGGATGATCGCGATCCTCCGATTGGCATCCCAGTGGGGGTGGGCATTGACGTCGTTGGGCTCGCCGTGTGTGGCCCACCGCGTGTGGCCCATCCCCAGCGTTCCCCCGAGCCCGTCGCCATAGCTGGCAAGGCGCGCGGCAAGGTCTGCGACCTTGCCGGCCTGTTTCTCCACAAAAATACCGTCCGGCCTCAGCAGGGCAATACCAGCCGAGTCGTAGCCCCTATACTCGAGCCGGCGGAGTCCTTCGAGCACGATGGGGACGCAATTCCGATTACCGATATATCCGACAATGCCGCACATAATCCCCCCCGTTTAGCGAGAAAGAGCCACAATGTACGTAATAGGGCACAGAAGTTCAACGAACTCGACCGGAGATGGCGGAGCAGGATATATTGTAGCTACGGAGCGAGCTTCTGGACTCCTATGACGGCCATCATGCGCCCAGATCGGGGTCCGTCCCGGCGATAGGAGTGGTAGAGATCCGGCCGGCAAATGGTACAATCCCGACTGGATTCGATGGAATGCGGGGAAACCCCGCACTCAAGAAGCTGGAGTTCGTTGGCTCCCCTGATGTCAAGATAGTGCCTGCCCTCTACCGTTCGAACGAGGCGGTCATCGAAGAGCTCGGCGACCTCCCGTCCCACTTCATAACAGCAGGAACGTGCCGAGGGACCGAGGTAGGCAACCATGCAGGA
>Ga0209536_100012085_pt1 | contig 12590 bp, 8 predicted proteins | sample DeeMarSeWOR28_12_FD_187461 | JGI IMG/M metagenome (GOLD analysis project Ga0209536, IMG submission 187461) | Marine sediment microbial communities from White Oak River estuary, North Carolina - WOR-2-8_12 (SPAdes) (version 2) | ecosystem: Environmental > Aquatic > Marine > Intertidal zone >...
ATATCCAGACGATTCTGTCGTTGCCCTCTGCCGGCTCTTTTGTGGCGCAGTCAATGATGGTCCAAATCCAGAGGATGGTCCCGCCAATGCCAACAAGGGCAACAATAGGAACAACCAGACACGATAAGAATTCCATATTGCAGTTCCTCCAATCTGGCGCGGCGGCTGAGCTAACCGCGCCAGCGGGTACGCTCGGGCCGCATGTCATAGGACTAATTCTGCCCTACAAGTCTTTTAGTCTTATGTCTTTATACAGGATTTCATATGGCCCACCGGAATGTGCCTGCAGACAAATATGTCCTTCTTTGGGGACCCACTCTTCCTTTTCTAAATAATTCACTGTTGAAATACCGTTGATCAAGATTTCGATCTGGGACCCGTTCGCTATGATCCGAAATTCACTCCAATTATCTTTGCTTACAATATTCTCTATAAGTGATCTGTCCGGCATATCCAGAAACACTACCGGAGCAAAATCTGCATTTGGATATCTCGAGGTATTTGATCTGTGTTCGTCAACCAGAATTCCCCATAAAGGATAGGGACTATTCATATCAGATGGAGAAAGATCAGAAAATATTGGGATGATATCCGGTTGTATATACCCCATATCCGCCTGATATCCTGCTACCTGAGTTGAGTTTGGCACACGTCCAGCCCTGAAACTAACACCGGCATTTTCATATGTACCTTTGTTTTTGAACTTTGCTTTAAGTGTCAATTCAAAATTGTCGTATTTCTTTACCGTACACAAATAATAACTGCGATCGAGAGGTTTATCCATGCTACCGCCAACAATGCACCCATCTTCCACCCGGAATACACTATCTGGACCTTCCCAACCTTCAAGTGATTTGCCATCAAACAAACTGAGACCATCAGAAGTATTGCATGACGTAAAAACTGTAAATGCCAGCAAAACCGTTATTCTAAGTGAATTCAGTAAATATCTCATTGTCAATTCCTTTCAACGGATGTTAACACAATATTCTGCAGTCTTTGTGCGATATCAAAGGAAGATCAGCTTCGCAGCGCGCCTATGCCACATTACAAGTTAGTTTCTAACTGGATACCGTCACTATTGTAATGATATAAAGAAACCGGAGTTTCTTCAAATGATATGTGTGCCTGCTGAATTACTGAGACAATACACCCGTTGGGAGAACTCCATTATCCCTTCCATTATTCCTTCTCACTTATCTCCCATGTCGATCGGAGCCAACAAGGATCGAGTAAGATTTCAGGAAGAAAACAAACAAAGATACAGGGACACACCGGTTACTGTTCGATATCGTCGAAGAATCTCTCCGAAATCCATGCTCCGATGAAATCCAGTGCTGCTGGTGCAAAGGTTTCCTCAATCTGAACGTATTCCTCCATTGCGCCGGTCTCTGCGGTTTGAAACAGATGGTTCAGTTGGGGCAGCTCATGAACGAGATAATCGGTATGGCCTGCCCGCCTGAGAGTATTTTCCATAACGGTCAGGTTCTCGGTCGGATCGACCTGAATGTCCAGTTCGCCGAATAAGGCCAGGACCGGACAGGTAACCTGCGCCAGCGTGGGGCCGGGATCGTACAAGATGAAGAAACGCATCCAGGGGGAGGTCCAGACCTGGGCTTCGGCGTCCAGTGACTCCTGGGAAACGCCTTGTCCATAAATTTGGATATACGTTTGCCTGATCTTCTCTTTGGCTATCTCGTCATCCGTATTGTCCTCAAGAATCTCAAAGACACGATTCAGGTATGTGGAGTTATTCTCTATTGCCTGTTCCAAAGCACCTCGAGACCGGAGAATATCCGCGGTCTGAACGAGTGATATCTCTGAACCCGGAACGCCGGGGCCGGCGAGCAGAACGATCAAGGCGATGTCTTCAATTTCCGTCGCGACCATCGGTGCGATGAGCCCACCTTCACTATGGCCGATTAATCCGATACGGTTGGGATCAATGTCCGGATGATCCAGAAGGAATGTCACTGCAGCGACAACGTCACCGGCCAGGTCTGCTGAGGTTGCCTCGGTCTGTGAGTTGGTTGAATCTCCGACGCCGCGATCGTCGTATCGAAGGACAGCAATACCTAATCGGGCCAGATAGTCCGCTATTACCCAGAAGGGTTTGTGCTCGAATATATTGCTGTTGCGGTCCTGCGGCCCCGAGCCGCTGATTGTGACCATAACCGGGAACGGCCCCGTCCCTTCCGGAATTGTAAGAGTGCCCGCCAACTGGATGCCCGCCGGGATGTTCTCAAAAACGACTTGCTGCTGCTCGTACGGGAAAGGGGGCTGTGGGTCCTGGGGACGGTTCGGCCTGGGAACCTCTTCAACCGGTCGCAGGTCCAGCTCCAAGGTCAGACCAGACTGCAGCCAGTGGCCGTCGAAAATAACGGAGCTTCGTCCTTTAATGAGTCGCCCTTTATAGGTTGACTGAACTGACTCGCAAACCAGAGTGAGCTGATTGTCTTCGAAAAGAACTTCGTCGATGGGGATGTTGTAAACAGCTTCATCGACACTGTGTAGAGACGCACTCAGGGTTCCGTTCGGATCGGCCTCGATTGTGTAGGCCATACGTACTTCCGTGTCGCCGTAGCTGAGAGTGCCCATCCAGGAGCCGAGGATGTCCTCTGTATTGGCCCATGCCGAAGATGCAATGAAAATCAACAGGACCAGGGCGCGTGAAATAGTTTTGCTATACCTCATATTTTTCCATCGCCTCTTATGTTAGCTTGGCTCCTCCGTGGGCTTCTTTCTATGAAGAGACTATCAGATTTATCTAGGAAGGTCCATATTGCAGTTCCTCGAATCGAACGCATGGCATCAGCAAACTGACCTGCGAGGATACGACTCGATGCCGTTGCTAGGATGTTTCTATTGATTCAATAAACTTGTGGCCACATTTGCTCAAACATGAAACAGCTTTGTCAATGTCCTTGGCGTTAATCAAGACATAATCGGTATCATAGGTCGATACGACAAATATACTGATCTTGCTCCGAGCCAAGGGTTTCGAAATACCTGCAATGACGCCGATTGCATCGAGATCAAAACTGCCTTCAACTTTGATGCACTTCCAGTTCTCGCTCTTTTGGCAATCGCCTGGGATTGTATTTTCATCGCATACGATGGTAGTCTCTTTAGCTGTTTTAGTAATCGAGAGAATAGAAGATGTGCCAGGCAATTCAGGAAACGCACAGTCTGGAGGAAAAGAGCAGATAGCATATGTCTGAGGCAAAAGGCTCAGTTTTAACTTGGGATAATTCATGGTTTGATTAGTATCCTAACAAGCTGATCAAGTTCGACTTGCTAATCACTCGCGACTTATCCGCATCGTCAGGTGATTACTGAAATATGGACATGGTCTTCATCAATTTCAAATTGTATAAGATCCTCTTGTTGTTGCTCTTTATGCGTGACAACAGGCAATGGATTACGATGAGATATGAGTTCTTTACAGCGCGCCACGATGTTGTCAAAATTAATGCGTGCGGAATCAATGTCATATTCTGGGATACTAGTCAGATTTGATCTGCTTATCTCAATCGTTTCTTTACGCTCGATAGCACGAATGATAAAATGATTGACATAAATTGACTCTGGCGTTGGAGTCTCAGGCTGGTACTCAATCATGCTATATGGCTTTGGCCGAAATAATCGTTTTAGAAAGGTAAGCGCAGCCCCTGACGCAGGGACTGAGCGGCGGCCCGAGATACGAGGGTCGGAGGGCATGCTGTTGTTAGGTATTTGTTCCTTTACATGCGTCATCTCTTCATCAGAGAGATGACTTAAGTCTATCCGTAGATGTCGGATGTATGCTGCCCTGTCAATGATCTCCAGATCCGATATAGGGTATCTCCTAAAGAATTCATCTATCACCAAACCCTTTCGGCAATTCATATAGAATGCAGCTGGTTTCATAGCGATAAAGAGAACCAGGGCTGAAGCTGCGAGGCAAATTCCAACAAAGAGATATGAATCCAACCGGTTGAACGCTATGGTAGTAACAATAAATAGCGTGAATAATTTGACCACACAGTCAGACCACCGCTGAGGCCTATAAACAGCGACCCCACGCTTGTAGTGCTTGACCCATCTCATCACATCTTTGTACCCAACATAATGTTCCATAGTTTCCGTACGATGCCCAAGGTAGATCAGCTTGGCAGTGCTCTTCTCTCACATTAAGCTTAATCTCTAACTGGATACCCTGGATATTGTAATGATATACAAAAACCGGAGTTTCTTCAATCGATATGTGGGGACTTACTGAGACAATACACCCGTTTGTTGGGAAATCTTCCAATCTGTATTTCTAACTGCGAGTAACTGGAGAAGTTCTCCAGATAGTGTCACCGCTAAGACATAGTTCTTGAGCAACTACGAAACACGCGTCGCGACAGGCGCGAAAGAATTGAAGAGCTAATGCTGTGCTGTCTTTTTCGCGTTTTTGGCGCCTTTCGTAGTTCTATTCTGTTTCTTGGTTCAGTCCGAAGGACCTCCGAATCACAATATCGCAGATCCCGATCCATCGGGAATCAATAATCAATAGTCAATAGCAATGCTTGTCATTGCACTATATTTTGATCAGGATCCTCTTGCGATACATCCACCACATTACCAGCCAGAGGATGGCAAATCCGGCCGTCGCATGAATCAGGCCGCTCCAGTCGCCTAACCGCTGGTCCAGGCCGGTTAGGAAAATGTCGCCGATACGGCGAAAATCAAAGTGCCGGGCAATGGCGCCGCGGGTCATCATGTATACCGCGATTGCATTCGAACCGATGACAACGAAACCGAACGCCCATCTCCTAAAGCTCAACACGTCGATGACAAGATAAAACACACCCAGAAGCACATAGCAGATACCACCTGAGAGAAGCACGAAGGAGCCTGTCCAGATGTGCTTGATTATGGGAAAAACCAGATGCCATAACAGGCCAACCACAATGCAGCCGGCACCGATTCCCAGCAGCCATAGCACCTTTTTCATTGCGTTCTTCTTCGAGCGCAGCAGGTGCCCTGCCATCACTCCCTGCATTACCGTGCAGGCAAATCCCATACTGCTCAGGATCCACGTGTAAGGCGGGTCGGTTCCGTCGATGAAGCTGCCGAGAATGGCTCTGTCGATGTAGATGGCGAGATTGCCTTCCGGTGTCAGAACACCGGCGCCATGGCCGGGCACCGGGACCAGCATCATCAGGGCCCAGAAAAGGATCAGCAATGCCACTGTCGCCATAAGCTGCCGCAACAGATCAAGATTGAGTATCAGTATCGCGGAGATAAAATATCCTGCCGCGATTGCCTGGAGGGTGTTACTGAGAATGTGCAACTCCGACAGGTCGTATTTGAGCAGGTTGCCCTGGGCGATCATGCCGAGGACAAATAGAATCAGCGTTCGCTTGACAATGTGGCCGTAGAGTCGGACCTTACTGTCGCCCCTCGCGACTCGTTTCTCGAAGGCATAAGGCATTACCGCCCCAACGATAAACAAGAACAGCGGCATGATCAGGTCTTCAAAGCGAAAGCCCTCCCACTTCACATGAGTTAGCTGTGTACTTATCCATGCTGTGGTGGGATTATCGAATACATCGTGGAGGCTTCTGAAGATTCTCTCGCCGCCGATGATCCAGAACATATCGAAACCGCGCAGCGCATCGATCGACATCACGCGGCCTTGTGGCACGGTTTGCTGTTGATTGTCCGGCTCGTTCATAGGTACTCCGTCAAGAAATCAGTAATCATCCATTACGTTTCTGCTGGCCACGGACAAGCTGGCTGATTTCGTGGCGTATTCTAACACAGTTAGTCTGGCGGCGCAAGAAGAATCGTGCCTATCACTCGACTGCGAGCCCTTCTGATGGTATTCTGTTAGCATAATACTACCGAGAACATCTTGTGATGACCTCACGAGGTCCTAGAGGAGCATAGTTATGAATGTTATCAATAACAGATCCGGCACACTAATCGTCATGATTGGTCTTATAGGAGCGCTTGTCTGGACGAGCAGGCAGACTCTTGGATGCTCGACTATTCTGGTCGGCAGAAAGGCGACGAACGACGGTTCGGTTCTGATGAGCAGCTCGTGTGACGGTGACATCATGGGTATGATCTACGTCATGCCTGCGCAGAAGTATCCCAAGGGCACGAAGCTGCCAATGTATTGGAATCTCCCCAGACCCAGAACGCACCAGGAGTACATGGCCAATCTGCGCAAGGGCTACGAACTCGTAGGTTATCTGCCGGTTGAGCAGACCTATCGAAGCATTATTCTGGCCGGCAACGTCGAGAACATGACCACGGGCGGCATGAACGAGCACGGCCTGAGCATTGCCATAGAATTCCTGCCCATGCGATCTGGCCTGGCGTCCAAGCGCGGCGTGGTCGGGCCCAACAGTAACCACTGGACGACCTCGCTAATAGCCAATGCCTTGATGCGGGCCAGGACCGCAAGGGAGGCGATCAAGGTAATCGGCGCGATGGTTGAGCGATACGGATTTCAGTACTACCGCGCTCCGCATGCCGGCGTGGCCCTGCCGATCGCAGACGGCAAAGAGGTCTGGCTCATGGAGATCTTCGGCCCCGGTCAACATTGGACGCCTGAGAGCGGCAAACCCGGCGGCGTCTGGTGCGCCCAGCGGATACCGGACGGCGAGGTCGGCTGCAGCGCCAATCGCAGTCGTATCGGCAAGGTCGATCTGGACAACCGTGACATCTTTCTGGCATCGGCCAACGTCCATTCGTTGGCGCAAGAGCTTGGGTTCTGGAAGAAGGGCGATCCCTTCGTGTGGCATGACGTCTACGGCGATCCGGGCAGCGAGTACAATAGTCTGCGCGAATGGCGGGCCTTGAGCCTGGCCGCCCCGTCACTGGGCCTGAAAGTGACGGGCGATCCAAAGGCCGATCGCTACCCGTTCTCCGTGAAGCCGGACAAGCCGCTGGCGGTCATGAAACTCATCTCCATCATGCGAGACGGCTACGAAGGCACCGAGTTCGATCTTACCGAGCACGCCGCGTTCAATCCAGGCGGCAACAAGAGCCCTTTGGCGCGTCCCTGGGGACCGACGGAGCTATTCGATCTGTTGGAGATCAAGCCGAAGCGCGCCCTTTGCACTCCTACCAGCGGATACGTCTTCGTCGCACAACTGCGAGACCGGCTGCCGAGTTCGTTTGGCAACTGCCTGTGGTTCGCCTACGGACCGGCCTACACGAGCTGCTTTGCTCCCATCTACGCGGGAGTCACCGATCTGCCGGACGAATGGGATCAGGGGCCGGACTATACAAGGATAAGGCGGGACCAGGCGCCGTGGAACTTCCGGCTTGCGTTCAGTCTGGCTAACAACCTGAGATATCAGGATGCGATGCGTGACATTCAAAACGTGTTCGAACCGGCGGAAGAGGCATTCTTCAAGATCCAGGTGGATATAGAAGATGCAGCCGCCACGATTGCCGCCGAGGAAGGCGCAAAAGGTGTCGAGCAGTTCTTGAACGCCTATGCCGACCACTGCCTGACACAGGTGGGCTATGCCTATCATGAGCTGGTCGACTATCTGATGTTTCGATATCTTGTGGAGAATTGGGAGGTGGCGCCGCCGAAACTCCCTGCCGTCGGCGCGCCGGTTATTCCAGCGGCGCCCGAAGGCAGATGGTCCGAGGCCGTGTCGGAAAGATCGCAGCAGGATCTGGACAAGGAGTTCAAGTAATGCTCAAAGAGAAATATCTGAGCCGTCGACAGCTCATCGCCCAATCGACCACATTTGCCGCGATAAGCATTGTTCCGAGTCATGTCCTTGGCGGAGCCGGCCGCATCCCACCGAGCGATCGGTTGAATGTCGCAGTCATCGGTACGGGTGGTCAGGGGATCACAAATATCAAGACGCTTCTGACACACAGTGATGTCAGGGTCACCGCGATCTGTGACGTGGCCCAGTTTTGGGACAACAGCGATCTCTACTACCGGCACAACGGCGGTCGCGGTCCCGCGATCAAGGCGATCGAGGAGCACTTCAGCCGGACCAAGACCGAGGGACATAACAGCTGCAAGGTTTACGTCGACTTTCGCCGGATGCTGGACAAATCCGACACCGACATCGACGCAGTGGTTGTGGCGACACCGAACCATGTGCATGCCGTGGCCAGTATGGCGGCGATCCAGGCCGGCAAGGGTGTGTACTGCGAAAAGCCGCTCACGTATTCTGTCTACGAGGCCCGCAGGATCGCCGAGGCGGCGCGTCAGGCCAAGGTCGCCACGCAATTAGGCAATCAGGGCCATTCCTCCGACGACATTCGGCGTGCCGTCGAGTGGGTCCGTGACGGAGCAATCGGCAGGATACGCGAGGTTCACGCTTGGGCCGGTGAGAACCGCATACCGGAGTATACCGAACGGCCCACAGAAACGCCCCCAGTACCGGAGGGTCTGCACTGGGATCTGTGGTTGGGACCGGCCAGAGAGCGGCCGTATCATCCGGCATATGCGCCGCTCGTGTGGCATTACTGGTGGGACTTCGGCGGCGGCAGGCTCGGCAATTTCGGATGTCACACGCTGGACACCGCTGTATGGGCCCTGGATCTGGAGCACCCTACCCTTGTCGAGTCCAGCTCAACACAACTCAGCAAGGAGACAACTCCCCTGGCATCCACATGTCACTACAAGTTCCCCAAACGCGGCGCGCAGCCATCGGTCGATCTCTTCTGGTACGACGGCGGAATCAGGCCGCCGCGGCCCGATTGCCTGGAGCCGGGACGGGAGCTGCCGCGCAACGGCGGATCGCTGCTGGTCGGCAACGACGGTGCCATTCTCTCTGGCGTCTGGAGTGCGTCTCCGCGGATCATACCGGAGAAGAAGATGCGGGACTACGAGCAGCCGAAGCCGACAATTGCTCGCTCGGCGGGCCATCATCGTGATTGGATCGAAGCCTGCAAGGGCGGGCCGCCGGCCAGCTCGAACTTCGAGTATGGCGCTCGGTTGACTGAGATCGTCCTGCTTGGGGTAGCCTCGCTGAGAACCGGCACCACACTGAACTGGGACGGGCCCAACATGAAGGCGACAAACGCACCACAGTTGGATCCCGTCATCCACGGTCACTTTCGCAAGGGATGGGAGATCTAACGACATGAAAAGGTCAAAAATGAAATATCAGACTTTGGCAACAGGGATGGTCATTCTCGCAATTGCCGCTTCAGCAGACGGTGCGGCGAGAACCTCAAAGACCTACTCCTGGGAAACGCAGCATGCCAGGGTCCTGCCTTCCGGCGATCTCGAGTGGGCCCCCAAGCCGTTCGCATTCGAACCGGGCAGTTCCATACGGTACATAGACTTCGAGAAGGGCAGCGACACCGCCAGCGGCTCGTCGAAGGACTCCGCCTGGAAGCACCATCCGTGGGACAAAAATGCAACCGCAGTTGCGGCCTCGTGCACGGGAGTTCACACCTACGTATTTAAGAGAGGAGTGTATTATCGCGGAAGCTTGAAGATACAGGAATCGGGAGGGCCCGATGAACCGATACGTCTGACAAGCGATCCGGCGTGGGGTGAGGATCAAGCCGTTATCTGTGGTTCCGAAGCCCTCACGGGAGGATGGAAGAGGGGCGCCGATCACAGAGATATTCCATCGGCCTCGAGCGTCTGGTACAAGGATCTTGATTTTGCCCCCCGGAATATCTGGATGGTCGACCGAGGACAGGTGACCCGCATCCCTCTGGCCCGCACACCCAACTGGAAGGTGGTCGATGAAGACGACGTCAAGAGCCAGTGGTGGCATTGGGATTATCCCAACATGAAACACTTTGACAATTATACAAAGAGCCCGAACGGCAGGAAGCTCCACCTGGGCGTCGACTCCAAGCATATCAAGGGCGATCCCGCGTATTTCCAGGGGGCCGTAGTGTGGTCCGAATATGGCTGGGTCATGGGATGTCCGTATCCCTCATACGTGGGGGTTGTCGACATCGCAAGAAACGGCATCGGCTTCGGCGGTCAGTACGGGGGCGTCGGTTCGATCAAGGTCGTACGTCACTGCCGCTATTTCCTCGAGGACAAGCCTCACTACCTCGACGATCCCGACGGTGAGTTCTGGTTCGACAAAAGGGGCGCCGGGGGCAGGTTGTATCTCCGGCTTCCGAACGGAAGGAATCCGAACACCGCACACGTCGAAGCGGCAAATATCAGGACGTTGATAGACAGTACGACCATGAACCACATCCACATCACCGGCCTTGCGTTTCGGTTTACAAATGTGGGTTGGGATCTGACGGCCGTGCCCTACTCCGGAAGCCAGATGAGGATTCGAGAGGAGACCGAACCGGCCTGCATCCGGCTCGTAGGCGCCGGCAGGGATATCCGTGTCTCGAACTGTCTGTTCGAACATATCAACCGTCCGGTTCGCATCGATACCCGGGATGGAGGCAACAAAATCGATCAGGTGGTTATTTCTGATAATGAAATAAACCACACAGATCACGGCGGCATCTCCATTGCAGACGGCCACCGGTGGGGCCACGTACTTGACAGGATGGGCAGGCTGTACGACGTCAAGGTGCTCAGGAACAAGCTCTACCGGATAGGCCTGCGGCCAACGAGGTACGAGCAGGGAATTGCGATTGATGTCGGCAATGCGCAGACCGCTGAGATCGCGGGCAACATCCTCTACCGCTGCTGGGGACAGGGCATCAACATGCGCGGCGCCAAGTCGAACGGTCACTGCGGCGACCGGCCGCTTTCGCGCGTGATCTGCCATCACAACAAGGTGGTCGATTCCCTGCTCAATAACAACGACTTCGGCGGGATTGAGACATGGCAGGGCGGACCGTTCTATGTCTACAACAACATCGTAGGCAATCCCGGAGGCTATCAACACTGGAAGTATGTTATTCACGGCGCCGAGGGCAACGGATGCCGGTTCGGCCACGCATACTATCTGGACGGTGCGTTCAAGAATTACCACTTCAATAATATCGCGTGGGGCAAGTCCAACGACCGGTTCGGTCCTCTCGGCAATACCGCCGCGTTCCAGGAGATCTATTCGTATCAGAACACGTTCTTCAACAATACCGCGTACAATTTTCTAAAAGGTACCCGCAGGCAGGCGCCGACCGGCGGCCGCAATAAGTATCTCGGCAATGTATGGCAATCGTTAAGTGACTGGGTGTTCTGGCACACGCCTCCTGCAAGGACGGCCAAGGATGGTAACGAACGCGATGCCGGCCCTCAGGCCGAGCATTACCCGCTCGAAACGAACGCTTATACACAGAATATCTTTCACGACATTACGGGCAAGTACGCCTCTTTCAAACCGTCGGGCCAGTGGCACCAGACATTTGGCGACGCGCAGAGAACGCTCAGAGAGGTAAACGCCATAGAACATGATATGGGCCAGGTGACATCGTCGTCGCCGCTCAAAGACCCGGAGAATCGCGACTTCAGGCTTTCGAGCGGTTCGGCGGCTATTGAAGAGGGTGTGAAAGTGTTTGTGCCGTGGGGATTGTATGCGGTGGTGGGTGAGTGGAACTTCTACGCGGCCGGCGACGATCCTGCGCGCATCATGGATGAACACTGGTACATGACCGAGTATTACGTCGGCAGGGAGGACTATTACCGGCAACCGATGTTTGCTCTGACCGGAGTGAACATCACAAAAGACGATTATGTGGAAGGTCCTCTCGAAGACTGGATAAACGGAGCCCTGAGATTCAACGGACGAAACCAGTACGCAGTGTGCCCGAACAGCAAGCTGGATCAGTCGATCACCTACTCGGTAAACTACAGGTGGTTCAGGCACAATGGAAGAGACGGTGAGCGACGCACGGCTTCGGGCAAGCGGTTCAAGAGTCCTCAGGTCCATGACAGCAATTTCCTGATCGAGGCCTTCTTCAGAACCGCACCGAATCACACCGGTGGCATACTGGTGCAAAAAATGGACCGGGCGGGTTACATCCTGGAGGTGGACAACAGCGGAGCGGTGGCATTTGTTGTCAGCGGTGGCGTTGAAGAAAAGAACGTCCGGAGCACTGTTGCCGTCAACGACGGCAAATGGCATCACGTGATCGCAGAATGCGATCGGCAAGCGCACAGCCTTACGATCTACGTCGACGGCAAGAAAGACGGCCAGGGGCCCTGCATCGGGATGAACCATTCCCTGGCCAACAGCGGCGACCTCTATGTGGCAGGAACACCGCAAGGCCGGTACTTCAATGGGACTTTTGAATTCCTGCGGATATGTCTCGGAACGCTTGCCGATGCCGGGACCGATATCGAGGAACTCTACGCATGGCAGTTCCACGGCCCGTTCGGCCGCGACTTTCTGGGCAATGAACCAAAGGGCCGCAGAGACGCCGGGGCGATTGAAAGAACAGACTGATCCACATGAAAATCCAGCAGCAGGGAGCTATGAAGATGAAACGATGCGAATTTCCCAAACGAGGTAGTAGGCTGTCTAAGGTGACGTGTCTCTTTGTTCTGCTCACAAGTCTTACCGGTCCACGGACGGGCGTTGCCTGGTCCGCCGGTACGAATGTGTTATTCATCGCGGTCGACGATCTCAACGACTGGGTCGGATTCCTCGCAGGTCACCCTCAGGTCAAGACGCCGAACATGGACCGGCTTG
>Ga0209536_100012086_pt1 | contig 12587 bp, 8 predicted proteins | sample DeeMarSeWOR28_12_FD_187461 | JGI IMG/M metagenome (GOLD analysis project Ga0209536, IMG submission 187461) | Marine sediment microbial communities from White Oak River estuary, North Carolina - WOR-2-8_12 (SPAdes) (version 2) | ecosystem: Environmental > Aquatic > Marine > Intertidal zone >...
CTGATTCTCTTTCAGTTCGGCGGTTCTTTCCTCAACCCGAAATTCAAGTTCGTCATGGGATTTCTGCAAAGCACGACTGGCACGCTCCTCAATGATTACCGCGAACACCAGTGAGCCCAACGCCAGAAAGACCGTAATTCCTAACACCGTCAGGATAACCGCCCGGGTGGTGAAATAGGGGCCGAGGGCCTCGGCTTTATCGATTTCGGTGGCCAATCCGAGACCCAGTCCGTCATCCCACAACCAGGCACCATACGCCGGCACGCCCCGGTAATCCCGGTATCCGGTCACATTCAGGCCGGCTTTGCCCTGGGTCGCCTCCTGAGCCATAAGGGTCAGCGGTTGTTGGTATCTGGGGACTGCCGGTACATAACCTTTGGTGATATCACCGCCGGGATCCCTTAGGCTGACCAACAAAATGCTGGTTTCGTCCTTGGCGAGTAGCCCGGCATCTCGCAAATCATCATCGAAACGACTTTCGGAAAGCAGCTTGCCGTAACGGTCGAAAGCATATGTTTCACCGCTTTTGCCAAGGCGCCCCAGCTGAATCAGCCGCGTAAATTCCCCGGCAGGATCGATTTGTTGGGCAACTGCGGCAATGATTTTGTCCTGGATATTTTTGACGGGTGCCGCAATAAACATGGTCGGCCTATTTGGGAACTTACCATCAGAAACTAAGCTCAAAGCGTCATCGGACCAGATGGGCGGCACCATGACGGCCGCGCTGCGAAATGCGCGGTTGAGATAATCCAATGCCTGGTTGGCGATTAAATTTTTGGCTCCAATGTTCTCATCACGTATGGATGCGATATTAACTAAATCCGGAGAGATGATAAAAAAAATGCCAGCCTGCCCGAATTGATCTTTGCGGTGCCAGAAAAAATTGCGCAAGCCCTGCAATGCGCCGCTGTTTGACAATGCCTCTTTATTGCGGGGGACACTCAATTGGCGTTCGACCAAAGAAATCAATCGCGGATCATTGGCTAATTGTCTGACTTGAAATTTGTTGGAGTTCACCCACAGATTCAGTGATTCCTGGGTGGTTTGCAAAACGATTTGCAAGGCCTCGCCGGCATCGGTCTGAATTTTGGTTTTGATCCGCTCCAGGGCAAATCCGGCCAGGACGGCGACCAGTACAATGAAACCCGTCGCCAGAATTAAAAGAACGCTGAATTTTCGGATAGATCCGAATTGAGATGAGGGGTGATTTTTTTTGAAACCCTTCAGAAGCAACCGGGACATAATATGCCTCAAAATAGAACTCTGAAAGACTGGGTCAGCTTCACCCTGGTCGTTAGCGTTTATTCGTCGCTCAGGCTATAGCCATGCTTGCCTGCGCTTTAATAAAAATGGTAGAGGTATTTACTATGGAATCGTGAAAGCAGTAGTTTTATCAATAACATTGACCCGTGATTAGTTCAATAAATAATGAATCCTGATCATGAGCGGAAAGATACGGTGCAGAAGGCTCACTCCTGGCGGCTGGTAACTGGCTTCTGGCAGCTGGTTTCTTGCTTCTGGCGGCTGGCTGCTTGCTCCTGGCTTATGGTTAAAAGATTCAGTCACAGCTGAATGGAGCCAGAGGCAAGAGGCGAGCGACCAGAAGCCAGAGGCTGTACTTTAAAACAGATCCTCCCCTTCCCCGCCGGGCATTTTGCCGTGTTCCTGGAGATATTTCTGGAGCAGCTCACTTTCCCGTTGCGAATACATCTTTTCTTCTTCGTATGCGAACCGGGAAACGTTGGGATGATCTTCCAGGGCTGATAGAAGGTCCTGTCGCAAATTGGCACTGCCTTTGATGCTCAGCACATGGTAATCGGCATCCAGCAGCTTGAAAACCCCTTCAGACTCAGGGACCTGGTTGATATGCGCTTCATCATAGGGCAGCCACGACTCCGGCGGTGCGGGATTGCAGCCCAGCTGCAGCCGGAGGTCACACTGCAAGCAACGCCGGGCTTCCCGGATCGCCTGCTCATCACTGTAAGACTTTGCGATCTCATCAAATCCCTGGATGCGGATGGCAGAATCCAGCTGGGGTACGTTTTCACGGGCCCAGCCGGCAAAACCGTCATCCCATCCCAAAAAGGGGTCCGGATCGCCGCGGGTAAACAAAACCTCGTCGATATCGCCGGACCCGCCTAAGGCCTGATCAATGGATGAGGCTGCCTGTCGGCCGGCGGCAATGGCGTCGATGATGGAAGCCGGTCCTGTGGTGACATCGCCGCCGGCATAGATGCCTTGAATATTTGTTTCCATAGAATCAGGGTGGACGAGAATTAAACCGCGATCAGTCTTTATGGTACCTTTATCTTCTAAAAATGAAAGCTCGGTAACCTGTCCGACGGCGATGATGACCTGATCCACCGGAATGCACTCTCTGGTTTCGCTAAATTGCGGACAGAATTGGCCCTGCTCGTCAAATACACAGGAGCATTCCTTCAAATCGATGGCAGCAATGCTGCCATCGGCGCTGATGATACGATCCGGTCCCCGGGACGGCATAATTTCAATGCCTTCGGCGCTGGCTTTCTCCAATTCCCATGGGCGAGCGGGCATCTCTTCCGCTGATTCCAAGCAGACCATTTTGACATCATTTGCCCCGCATCGCCGCGCCGTCATGGCCGCATCCACGGCCACATTGCCGCCGCCGATCACGACCACATTGTCTTTAAGCTTGACATCCTCGCCTTGGGCCACACGGCGTAAAAATTCGGTCCCCTGAATCACACCCGGCACACGACACCCGTCCAGCGGGATGGATTGGCTGCCCTGGGCGCCAACAGCTAAAAAGACGGCATCGTACCCGTTGTTGGTTAGCTGATCGAGGCTTAAATCTTTACCCAGCGTCCGGCCGGTTATTAATTCGATCCCCAGGTCCAGGATGTCCGCAATTTCCCTGTCTAATATCTCTCTGGGCAGCCGAAACTGCGGGATACCGTAACGCAGCATGCCGCCGACACGCGGGCTGGCATCGAAAACCGTAACGGTATGCCCTTTTTTGCGCAGATAGAATGCAGCGGTCAGCCCGGCCGGTCCGGCCCCCACAACCGCCACCTGCTTGCCGCTGTCGGCCGCAATCTCATGTGGTTTTTTCCACAAGCCCTTTTCACCGTCGGCGGCATAGCGTTTAAGCGCGCAAATGGAGACGGGGTCATTGACCTCGCCGCGGCGGCAGACATCTTCGCAGGGGTGTGGGCATACCCGGCCCAAAACGCCGGCAAACGGCACTTTTTCTCTAATAATGGCATGCGCTTCATCGCGTTTACCTGCAGCGCACATTCTCAAATAGCCGGGAACATCAATATGGGCCGGACAGGCGGCTGTGCACGGCAACAGGTCGGCTTCGCGGGTGGCCGGCACAACGGATTTATCCACCAGAGCGCCGGTGGGGCACACCGCCACGCAGGCCGTACAGAATTTGCAGCCCGAATCCTCGAGCGTTTCGGCAACCGTACCCACCTGAACCTGATCATTTTCATCAAGGACAAAGCCGAGGGCCTCGATGCCCCGCAGATCGCGGCAGGCCCGCACGCACCGGGTGCAGCCAATACACAGATTATAATCGCGTTCAAACAGCGGATCGTCTTTGAATACCGGATAATCGGTGGGCACCCATCGGGGGGTTGTATCCGGAATGCCGACAAAATTGGCTACCTGTTGCAGCTCGCAATGCCCGAATTGTTCACAGCAGCGCTCATTTTCCGGCACGTCGGTGGAGCACGGGGACAGGGAGCATCCATCCCGCTGGGCGCATGTCAGGCAGGCATGGCGATGGCGGGCCATGATCGATAGCAGGTTCTCCCGGCGTTTTGCCTCGATGCGCTCATTTTGAGTTGTCACCACCATACCGTCAACTGCCGCCGTTGCACATGCGCCTGCCAGCTCGCTGTTGCCGGCGACCTCAACCACGCAGATGCCGCAGCCTTTACCGGATTGTTCCGGATGGGCATTTTCAATTTTGTGATGGCCGTGAAAAACGGCTTCAACCGCCGGGTGGTCTTTGGCAGGTGGCAGATCCGGATGAAAACACAAACTGGGGATATAAATGTCTGCCGTGCGGGCAGCCTCCAGGATAGTGGTACCCTCTGGAACCTCAATTTGCTGCCCATCAATGGTTAGTCTTATCGTATCCATTAAAAACGCTTTATGGTTTTAGTTATTGGTTATCTGTTATTGGTTATTTGAAAAAGCCGAACAATCCGACAGATCACTAGAAACGAATAACGAATAACCAATAACAAATAACGATCTACCGTTTGCGCCGGCTTTTTCCTTTCTGGCACATCTTTAATCCGAAAAGAGCGGCGCCGACAGCGCCGGCAATCTGGCTATCCCATTGCGTCTGCAGACGCTTGAGTCCGACCATGGGCATCAGACGATCAATGACCCCACGGTTTTTGGCCATACCGCCGGTAACCGCAAATTCGGCATTAACGCCCAGGCGTTCGATCAGCTCATAAATTCGCTCGGCCATGGCTTTGCAATAGGCCGCCAGCACCTCTTCGATGCTCCAGCCCTTGCGTAACAGGCCGGTGGCCTCTGATTTGGCGTAAACCACACAGGTATTTGAAACGGCCTCAGGCTCTTGGCCTTTAAACTCAAAGGAGCGGTCTCCAACCTCCATGATCGGCACACCCAACAAGTCCGAGAACACTTCCATGCCGCGACCGGTTCCGGCCGCACATTTATCATTCATTAGAAAGTTAACGACCTTGCCCTTTTCATCGCACTGGATGGCTTTAATATCCTGTCCGCCAACATCTAAAACCGTCCGCACCCCACTACCGTACATGAAATTGGCACCGCGTGCATGGCAGGCGATTTCGGTAACCGTTCGATCCGCAAACGGAACATTGACCCGTCCATAGCCGGTGCCCACACAGTAATCCAGGCGGTCTTGCGGCATGTCGGTGCTCTGCAGAGCAAAATTAAACGCACGGCGAGCACTGTCGGAACTATTGGCGCCGGTGCGCATGTTTCCATAGGCAAAAATGTTTCCATCGGCCATAATAACAGCTTGAGAGCTGACGGAGCCCACATCAACGCCGACGGTTATAAACTGGGCATCATTCCAATGGATATCCGCATTTTTCCAGTTGGATTGAGTCCAGCGCCAGAATTCCGGTTTCTGTTCTTCAGCCATACCGGTTTTCCCAGATGAAGAAAGTTATTGGTTATGGGTTATTCGTTATTTATTATAGGATATCGGGTACTGGGTATTGGGTATTGGGTATTGGGTATTCGTCATTGAGACATCGGTCAAGCTAGCTGTTACGATTTTCGGCTATCCCTACGGTTTAGGTGTAATTCTAATAACCAATAACGAATAACAAATAACTATATTTTAGCGGCTTCGGCCGCTAAAATTGCGGCGCCAACGGCAGTGCCATACTCCGGATCATCCGGGATATAGATGGTTTCGACTTTCAATTCCTTTTTCAGAGCCGCTATAAAGCCCGGATTGTATCCTACACCGCCAACCATGACAACATCTTCATTGATACCGATGCGACGAACAATGGATGCGATCCGACTGGCGACCGCATCATGAATGGCTTTGCTGATTTCCGGTTTGCCGGTTTTGGAATGAATCATTTCGATCACGTCTGATTCAGCGAAAATGACACACTGGGCATTCATGGAGATTTTCTTGTCGGACTCAAGACACAGCGGCCCCATTTCTTCAACGGTCACCTCCAGCGCGCGGGCCATGCCTTCAATAAAAGCACCGGCGCCGGCAGCGCATTTTTCATTTATGGCATAGTCCACTGGATTGCCCGTTTCATCGATTTTAGCAGCCCGGCCCTCTTCGGCGCCGATATCCGCTACGGTGCGGGCATTGGGAAAGAAAAAATGGGCCCCCTTTGCCATCGCCTTAATGTCATTGACAATATCATCGGCCATTTTCACCCTCTTGCGACCCGAGCCCGTGGCATAAATTTTCAGGACCGCATCTTTTAAAATGCCAGCATTTTCTACGGCTTGCATCAGTGAATCTCCAATGGCTTTTTCCTGATCAAAACCGGTCGGTACCTTGGCTTTGCCGATAATTTGACTGTCTTTTAAAATGATTGTCTTGGTGTTTTTGGCGCCACAATCGATTCCTGCTGTTATCATTTCTGCTACCTTTCCAACATAATAGTACCTAAAATGCCTAAAATTGAATCATGCTCAAATAATACTATATACGAAAATGCTTTTTTCAATTAATATCGTATTTAGTGGCGATGGGGATGTAAATCAATGAATTATATAATGGGCCCTAATATGAGCGGTTTGACGGTCAAATGGGATCGGATGAACATCCAAAAATGGGCTGCCCATCCTGCTGAAAGTTGCGATTAGGAGGTCGGAATCGGATCGAAGCCTAAACATTGTGCGTGAACGCTGAATTGACATACGAAGCAGCCGTGTCCTGCTGCAGGATTCGCCAGGTGGATTCAGATGGCCGGTCAATTGTGATTTAATACCTTGTAAAGCCAGCGATTTTGTGTTACAAAACGCCTGTTCCATCTGTGGAATTTAATTTGAGAAGGGAATGATAGGTTATTATGTCCGAAAAGCATCCTGAATGTCCGCTTTATAATCCTCTCAACTGCAAAGAATATTATAATCCGAAATTGTGCGCTTTTGTCAGAAAAGACAAAGATTGTTTGAAGAAAAGAAAACCCAAAGCGAAAGCCAAATCTAGCCAAGCCCGTCGCTAATCACCCAAGTTCAAATCAAGCGTGACCCGCCCTGTCGGAAAGCAATCTCGGATCGATTCCCACCTTCTTGACCGCCTCCTCCCAACGATTTTCCACCGGCATTTTAAAAATGTTTTCCTCGAATACCGGAGCGGTTAACCAGGCGTTTTGTTTGATTTCTGCTTCCAGCTGCCCCGGACCCCAGCCGGCACATCCGATTGAAATGATAAATGATTCCGGCCCGTTCCCCTTTGCAATCGACTCAATAATATCCTTTGTATTGCTGAGAGCAACCCCGGGAGTGATCATTAAAGAAGCCTCCCAATCAAACGGTGGTCCATGAAGAACAAAAATTTCGGCAATGTGAACCGGCCCCCCGAGGTGAATGGGAATACGCTCAGCCCGGGGTGAACAATGAATGCTTAGCTCTTCAAAAATATCTTTCGCTGTTAAGGCTTGATGGATCCGATTGATGACCACCCCCATAGCGCCTTCGGCGTTGTGTTCACACATACAAGTAACCGTCTGGTGAAAATTGGGATCCAATAGGCCCGGCATGGCCATCAGAAATTGTCCTTTTAAAAATCCCTGATTTCCCGAATCTTCCATGTTTTCCTCTCCATTACCATCCCAAATGCGCTGCGGCGGATCAACGTGATTTGCAGATGCTTTCCGTCAAGCATCAAAAATGCTGTCAGCTGGCAAATGCCACCCATGTTTATGATATCAACGCAAGCAAGAATAATGACGACATCCTAAAAAGTGCTAACGCGCAGCAATCACATAAGGCTTGCCGGGTTTCTCACCAAGCAACTCATATACTTTCATGTCGCCGAGTTCCTCAGCAAGATCAGTCGATGTTTTTATTTCACCGACATGCGGGCGTGTTCGTGCCGCCCGCAACGTGTTTTCACTGATTAGAATACCATTTGGAAATGATTTCGTTAGATTCTGTAATCTGAAGACTATATTAACGGGATCACCGATGACAGTGTAGTCCATTTTTTGCTCAAAGCCGATATTACCAACCACGACCTCACCCGTATGAATGCTGATGCCCATTTTGACAATAGTATCGTATTTGCGCTTTAAATATCGATTAACCGCATCGAGGGATTTTTTCATCTCAAAGCCTGCAGCAATGGCATTATCAGCGTCCTTGGTGCTGGACACCGGTGCACCAAAGAGCGCTAAAAATCCATCTCCTAAATATTTATCGACAATGCCGGAGTGTTTGAAGACCACCCCGCCCATGACCGAAAAAAAGCTATTGAGGAGCGAAACCGTTTTCTGGGAGCCAATTTTGCGGGAAAGATCCGAAAATCCGCGAATGTCAATATTGAGCAACGTCACTGTTTTTAGCTCTTCTACCACCGGCTTGTCATTTTCAGAATCATAAATGATTTTATCCAGAACCTCTTTGGGAACAAACTTCTGAAACATATGCCGGATATCGCGTTCTTGCTCAGCCATGCTAACTGTTTCTTTGTAAAGACGGGCGTTTTCTAAAGCAATGCAGACAGAGGTTGCAATGGATTGCAAAAGATCCTTGTCATCCGTATCGAACTCCCCGTTTCTCTTGTTAAGAACTTCGATAACACCGATAACCTTTCCCTGGGATACCATGGGCACGCATAAAGCCGACTGGGTCTTAAATCCGGTGGACTCATCTACCATTGGGAAAAAATGGGGCGATTTTTCAATATCATTGACCAGGATTGATTTGCCTCTGGCGGCCACATAACCCGCAATCCCCTGCCCGATTTTGAGGCGGAATTTTTTCATGGATTTGATCTTGATATTAAATGCAACGGCAATTTCGAGTTCATCGCCTTCTAAAAAAAGCAAAGAGCCCGCTTCGACATTCATCACTTCGCGGACCATATCCATTGTGTATTTTAATACTTTGCTAATATCAAATGTGGATGACGCCAGCGCACTGCCGACCTGCCGAATCGTATCCAATTCCTGGTTTCGTTTGACAACCGCTGCAGACAGCCGATTACGTTCAATTGCCAGCGAAAGTCCATTAGCAATCCAGGTAATGAGCTTGCGCGCCTCGTAAAACATCTCTGAATCATGAGCAACCAACGCTAAAACCCCGGTAACACTGCCGTCACTTTTTATAGGCGCCAACAAACAGGAAGTGCAGCCCTGGTCGGCAAAAAGCTCACGATCCAGTGGATTGGCCATCATACAGGTATTGTCTACTAAAAGACTGCTTTCTTGCTTAAATACTTTTTCAAGAATTGAGTCCCTGATCGGATAGATGGTGCCCCTGGCCAGGTTGGAAGGCCCACTGATAAGCAAATCGGAAATCTTCAAATAACCGGGCTTGGCTTCATCCAGAGTGAGGACAAATGCGAGATCGAAATGAACCAAGCTTTGAAGCTCATTGAGAACCGCGTGCAGCAACTCGGTGTCTCTGAAGCTGGAAGTCAATACTTTAAATATTTTTTCAATCGACCTCAAATACAGCGTATTGCGCTCGTTTTCTTTGATGAGACGCAGATTTTCGTAAGTGAAGGCTGCATTGCTTAAAAGCGGTGTCAAGACCTCAACGTCCTCCTGGGTATAAATACGATCCTGTCGCGAAGATATCGTCAAAACCCCAAATATCTCCTTGCTGGTTTTAATCGGCATGCAAACAAAGGATTTGGTGCCATAATGCGCCTGATTGGCTCTGCCAAAACGATTGTCCCTTTCGATATCTTCTACCACCAGGGGAGATTTGTTGATGACGGCATATTTGGCGATGCTGGTCTCAAAATCAATGCGATCACCGGCTTTGACAAATTTGCCGAGGCCAACAGTGGCTTTGACCAGAAATGTCTTGGGTTCGACTTTATTGAGCGTCAGAATCGATCCCAGGTCCGAATTTGTCAACATCAGCGCGCGCTCAAGCGTTATGTGCAGAATCTCCTCCGGATCAAAAGTGACGTAACATAACTCTGAAAGCTCTTTTAAAATGGCAATCTCGGATGCCTTTTTTTCAAGCGCGTGAAAGGTGTTGCTAAAGCGCTGCTCGATGGCACCAAAAGAATGAACGATTTTTTGCAGCTCGTCGGTGCCGGTGGAAAGCTGATCGTCCGGAAATTCCCCTAGATAGTTGGAAGACATTTGTTCGGATATATTGGAGATTTTATCAAATAGCTTTTTGAGAATGGTAAATCCGGCAAATGAAAAAACCAGAATGCCCAGAAAGAATAGCGGGACATATTTATCCGAGAGCATGTTGTATTTAATGCTGAAAAAGATGAATCCCAAAACCGGAAAGAAAAAGAAAAGACCGAACACCAGGTTCAGTTTCGTATAGAGGTTTTTTTTCTTCAAATGAGGTTCTCCCAGCCAATCGCAAACACGGGCTTTTACCTGTTTGGGAATTTGACCTGATTTTTCAGCCAGGTTAAATTTACAACGTGTGACGGCAATTGGCTATTATTTTTTAATAAATAAAAAAACTTAATTAAATATATAACTTATTTATAACTTAAAAGCGAATAATCTTCAACCAATAAGAATTTATCCGTCCGGTGCGAGCAGTAATTCAACAACCGGCGGGTAATAACAGCATTGACAAAAATAGTATTTTGACATACATGCCGGCCTAACGTAAAGGATAAATTTATTTTTATCTGTTGGTTGCAAGCAGCGATTGTGCGATAATATCACAATCGGCACACAGAATCGCTTTTTTTATTTTTCTCACATTTTCAGTAAATTACAATCTGAATCGGGATTGTTACAAATGCGTGCCGTCATTCAAAGAGTTCGACAAAGTTCGGTTAAAGTCGATGGCCAGATGTTGGGGCAAATCGGATGTGGTTTACTGGTTTTGCTGGGGGTTGCCAAAAATGACAGCGCCCAAGATGTCGACTATCTGGTGAACAAAATTATCCACCTCAGGATTTTCGAGGACGCAAAAGGCAAAATGAACCGATCGTTGCTTGAAACAGGGGGTGAATTGTTGGCTGTTTCCCAATTTACCCTGCTGGCCGATTGCCGCAAAGGTCGACGGCCGTCCTTTATTCACGCGGCTGAACCTGAAAAAGCCACCGAACTTTACCAAACGTTTGTCGACAGGGTGCGCCACCACGGTATCAGGGTTCAAACCGGCCGTTTCGGTGCAATGATGGCAGTTGCATTGATCAACGACGGCCCGGTGACCATCATCATCGAGAGTCCGGAGTGATCCCAATAGTCCATGTCACTATCGGTTAGATTCTGTCATCATTCGCCAAATTTTATTAATCGGGATTTGGCGCAGCGACGCTCAACGATATGGCTTATAGCGCTCACATAAATTCAACCATCCGCAATCGAACCGCATCTATACAACCCGTCGCCCAAAATCAAAGACGTTTTACCCATATAGTGGTGTGGCTTTTGGTGCTCGGCTTTCTGAGCGTTTCCGTTCGGCTGCAGGCCCAGGATTTTAGCGAGCTAAATGCTTTGATCGGCAAATCGGATTCCATTTTGGTTGCGGATGCCCAGGGAAACATATTATTTTCGAAAAATGCCGATCAGAAGCGGATCCCCGCCTCGATTCTAAAAATTTTCACCTCCCTGATGGCCCTGCACTATTTGGGTGACGATTACCGTTTTCCGACCGAATTCTACCTGGATCAGCACTCAAATCTGAAAATTAAAGGATATGGTGACCCATTGCTGATTTCCGAGGTAGTATCAAAAATCTCACAGATCCTTGCCGTGCTCCTGAAAAAGTCAAATCCTTTGAACGATCTGATTATAGATGATTCCTACTTTAGGCAACCGTTGACCATTCCCGGTATCACATCTTCTGCCCAACCGTATGATGCCCCCAATGGCGCCCTGTGTGTCAATTTCAACACGGTTGCCTTTAAACGCACCGCAAAAGGATATGTCAGCGCTGAACCGCAAACGCCGTTATTGCCCTTTGTGATTAAAAAAATCAAAGCTTCAAAGCTAAAAGCGGGTCGCATTGTTTTTTCGCATCACCAAGACGAAATATCGCTCTATGCCGGCCAGCTTTTTCAATATTTCTTAAAACAACACGGGCTGCGCTTCAACGGCAGGATCAAGCTGGGAAGGATCGACATAGAAACCGATCGATTAATCTATCGATACGAATCCTCATCATCCCTTAATCAGAATGTCGTCAGGCTGCTGGAGCATTCCAACAATTTCATGACCAACCAGCTGCTGATTGCCACCGGCGCTCAAATCATCGGTTCCCCGGGCACCCTTGCCAAAGGGGTTACCATCGCAAACGATTATGCAAACCAGGTATTGGGTATTGCGGATATAACCATTGTCGAAGGATCCGGCATCTCCCGCGATAATAAAGTGTCCGTAATTCAAATGGAGCGTGTGCTGCAGGAATTTTTGCCCTACCATTACTATATGCGGCGGGCGGGCAGAGAATACTACAAGACCGGAACCCTTTACGGCGTCAGCACGCGCGCCGGTTATATTCGAAGGGCCAACGGCCAGCTCTGTCGCTATGTCATCATGCTCAACACCCCGGGCAAATCCACCGAACCCCTGGCTCTAAGACTCCTGCATATCCTGAACTAATCTGCAATATAAGGTTAGGCTTCTTAAAAAGGCACACAAGTCCCAATAAATTCATCTCAAAGATGTTTTAGACTTGTGCAAATATCATTTGACATTTTCTGATACATTGTGGTGAAAAACCTGAATTTTTTTCGTTAATCTAACCATATTTACTTTTTTGTATTTTGGGAAGGGAGGTTCATAATGCCGGTAAAATTTAATCCATACTGGACCGTAATGCCAAACCAAATCAAAGACTATAAAAAATATATCGTCAGTGATTATAGCGGTTGTCATAAATATGTTCCGTTTGTCATATTCGTTAACAAGCAGCAGAGTAGTTTGTAACGGCTTGAAATTATT
>Ga0209536_100012087_pt1 | contig 12587 bp, 20 predicted proteins | sample DeeMarSeWOR28_12_FD_187461 | JGI IMG/M metagenome (GOLD analysis project Ga0209536, IMG submission 187461) | Marine sediment microbial communities from White Oak River estuary, North Carolina - WOR-2-8_12 (SPAdes) (version 2) | ecosystem: Environmental > Aquatic > Marine > Intertidal zone >...
CCTGTAAACTGCGAAGTGTACTGACCCTGAGCACAACAAGCCTTGATAACAAGAGCAGTTGCCGCCCATACCTCGAACGAAACAGCAGTACAACCAGGAACAAGATCAGTCAGGCTCAAAGGAACTTGAGTAATCTTGTAAACCAGTTTTTCTCCGTTGTGAGTGAAACGCATAGGCCAAAGTGAAGCCTGAAACGCCCCACCACCAGCATTTAGTCGCTCAAAGTTATTGTCAGCAATAACAGCCAGACGACCAACACCAGTATTCACAAATCCAGCATAGTTGTAGCCTGGAGTAATCCGGCTACCATCATTGAAGTTCACAACTTGTGAACCCTGGAAACCAAGCTGGAAGTATGCGCCCATCATTTCCTGAATCGCTTGCGGATGACCAAGAATATGAGTAGGCTTTGCACAACTTTCGCTCAAGAAGCGATCAAAACCAATCGCTGAGAACGAGCCGGAAGCGCTGTTGTCGTTAGTGTGCATTGTGCAGGACATATTGGTTGCCCAATTCTCGATGCCATCAAACTCCAGCGAGTTTGAATTGGTGTCGCCCTGTACAAGCAGTCGATCCCAACCATTCATGACCAGCGTCATAGCAAGAGAAATTTCTTTCTCCTTGACATTGGCAACCATGCGCTTATCCATTGTCCCAGCATCAGAACCACCAGGAAGACCTTCCCCAGCGGGGAACGGGCCATTAAGAGCATTGATACCATGCCAATTTGCTCCGGCAACGGCTGCCGAGTGCATAATGTCACGATATGATAGGGTTTTCTTAGCACCAATATTCTTGAGAGTAAGGGTGCTGTTTGCGCCATCGTGGGTATATTCTTCTGGGCATTCGCCATCTGCAAAAGCAACATAAGCAGACCCAGAAGTAAATTCCAACGAAGTCATTTCACGCCACAGGTGAGCATTGAGTGCAGTTGATTCCTCTGGAAGCGCCTGTAAAAGTGTGATTTCCTCACACAAATCCAGGATTTCGGTTGGATCAAGTGGCGTGGGATATTGGGCAGCAAAATCTGCCGGTTGTGCGTAAGGCTGCGGAAGAATTACAGGATCGGTAGTTTTCTGAACGTATTCGCCAGCACCTTCGCCCAAGTTTAAGACCTTTTCGGACATCGTAAAGATACCTCCAATAAAGTTTGTTCTTAGTCCGACATCGCTCAGGCGACTTTACCGAACACGTATGTAGTTATTAATTATAACCCAACAGACTTTTCAACAATGGATCGCAGTTTCGGGAACTGAGATTTTTGCTCTGTTGGTTGTAAAACAAGTTGCGGTGGTATGCTGCGTCTTTGAGGAACTTGCTCAACTTCTGCTTTTGGAGCAGATTTTACAGCAGCAACCTCTGCACGTAGCAAACCGATTTCTTGGCTCATGCTTTCTTTGAAATCAGCCAATAATTCTGCGATAGAAGATTCAGCGGATACAGGTTCTTCAGTAACCTGCTGTGGTTCTTCTCGAACCAGGTTATCCTGAATTGAGCGAACAAGAAATTCAAAAGGTTCTTGCATAGTTTGGAGAGCAATTGTGGAATCATCCATCTCAGAGGCAATGTCATAAACTGACTTCAACTTAACAATCGCTTCATCAAGCGGGTGCGTTTCAATCGGTTTGTTCATACCGGATTTAATTTCTGTCAGCATTCCCAGCATGATTTCCTCAAAATCGGATTTTTCCTCTTTCTTTTTCTTTTCTTCCTCGTCATCTTCTTCCTCTTCATCTTCCATCATTTTCTTATCGTGCTTGCCTTCTTCTACGATAATTTCTTCGGCAGGAGCTTCTTCAGTGGAAACTTCTTCTACCACTTCTTCATCATCTGCCTTGATAACTAAAGCTTCAGACTTTCCAACCATCTTACTTTCAGCCTCAAGTTCTTCAGCTTGTTCTTCACCAATGATGCTTGCAGCATCTTCTTTTCTGGTAGTCATGGAACGCTCTACCTCCATTTGTGTTCTGGTATTCACCGGCACTCGTGTCATGGCAAGGTGAATTAAATGTCCTCGTAAAAACTCTTTGCCTCCAGACTCTCCCTCAAGGAGTTCCTTCAAACATTCAGGACAAAGCGGGTTTTCTTTTGATCGCTCAAAAACATACCCAGATGCTTTGTGCTTATGCTTGTAGTCCAGGAAGGCAATAGAGATTCTGATCCGTTGATCTTCTGGAATGGGATCTTCTGAATACAAATCTTTGCAGATCGATTCAAAACATGCCCTGCCTATGGGTGTATCATCAAAGCGACCAGTAGATTTCAGCCTGTTTCCATCAATGTAAATCGTATCCACTGGCCCTGGAACACCCTTACCATTCAAATCTGGGTAATGAGAAACAGAAAGATATGGTTTCCCTCCGCTCCAGAAGTCGCTTCTAAAATCCTCCGGCGGTGCTTCTTCTGTCTCAATCCTGTCCATAAAATCACTGAACAGCTCAAGCGACATACTATCTTTGTAAGAATCTTCTTCAGTATCAGAGGCTACAGCTCTCCAACGCCTTGTGGCAGTTGCCTTGTCATACGATGCCTTGACAATTGCCATAGAAAATTCCTGGACATCCGCTTTCGGAATCCATTTACCGCTGGCATCTTTTTTGTATTTGCGTTTAACCGCACTCCATGCGACACGCGCCACACATTCATCTTGACGTTCGCCAGCGTCTTTACACGTAGTTTTCTTTGCACTTTCTTCCGCTGCTAAATATATTTTCTTCGCCTCAGCGGGTAAGTTTTCAGGAGGCATATCACCTACTCTATTATTAGGTTTTGAAATTTAGCGTTCCATCCTACCGAAAAAATGTGAACAACAAAGGTCGTTATTGCGCCAGTAATGAATTCTGACAGGACTGGAACATCTACACCAATCAAATCGAGATCGAACAAAAACGCTAAACCGAAATAAATCCAAAATCCAAGACATAAATCACACGAAAATAATTCCTCCAGAAGTCCCCCATCTAAAAATAATTTACCAATAAACGGGAGTTTGCTTTTGGGAAACTTCTGGAACAGGAAAACAATAATCTTACCAGTAAGAGCAAATACCAAAAAATTTAGTATCATGCGTCCTTGTAAAGAACATAAAGCATTTGTTCGCTTATCACAGCAGTTCCTTCCTGTGACATATTAGTGCGTAAATGCTGTACGTGTACAAGTTTATATCCCTGAGCAAAATATGACCGGAGATAATCATTGATTACCTCTACAGGCTCAGAGCCATCCTGACCAAACTGGTTTTGAGCATTTATACCGCGAATAATCTGCTTTATATCTGAACCAGCGATTTGTGGTTTAGGTTGTAAAGGTACTGATTCTTGTTCTACATCTTCTTTCTTCACATCTGCTTGCTTTGGAGGTAACACCATTTTATATCTCCTCTAATATCTCATTTATAGCTAATGCCAGGCTGGATGCAAATTTCTCTATAACTCTTTTACTCAAAGAAAATATCTCCTGCCTGACGTTCATAACTGTCTTATTATCATGCAAAATTCCACGTTCGTCAAGAGATTTTGCAAGAACTTCCTGATCTATCAAAGTTTTTTTAGTTCCAGAGATTATTGAATTTATAATGCCCCGCTCCATCATGTCATCACACCCATCCAAAATCTTAGAAACTTTGTCTTTAAATTTTTGCTCATATTCTATCTCATTTATATCTTCTCCAATCTCGCCAGAGACTTTATCAATTTTATTTTTCAATACTTCTGAAAAATCTTTATAAACATCGTCCGGCGTTACTTGTAGTTTCCACCAAGGCTTTATCTTATCCATCAAACTGACCAGTCGCTCTTTAGATTCAGATAATGTAATCATGGTCAATTCTGGAATCCCATCATCCTTTTCATCGCCCCACAATATTTCATCGAACCATTGATCCCAAGCAATTATTTCATCATCGTTGAGATCTTCAAGCATTTTTTGAGTTTGTATGCTGATGGGTTGAATAACTGATCTTATCATCTTGCGAATTGAAGCATCGCTGATATTATTTACACGGTGTATATCTTCAGAGAATACATCACCACGAGGCAGGACTTCTCCATAACCGCCCTGAGATGGAGCAATTGGTTTACCAAGCATTCCTGGTCTTTCTGGGCTTGGTTGTTCCTGCATTGGCAATTCATCTTCTGGTATTTCTTCTGGCACAGAAACGGAAATAAGACCGTCTGCTATTGCCTGTAATCTCATTTCTTGCGGAGTAAAAATTCCTTTGTCAATATATTGAGATGCAGCAGTAGCATTTGCTAATCTTGCCCTACCAAGGGCAACAGACAGTTCATCATCCATATCGATGATTTTGTATTCAAGAGTTTTTGGAAGCATGAAATTGAAAAATGCGACCATCTTTTTCTTGAACCTGGCAAACCCAGTTCTCCTCGACTTACGCTCATCCCTGATAGAACCAGCCAGAGTATCTCCTCCGCTGGTAGTGGTTTGAATACCAATGTCAGAAAGTGAAATACCATAACCAGCAGCAATAATAGATGCGTACTTTGCAGTAATGCGGTCAAACATCAAGTCTGTTGGTGGTTTTCCAAACGGCATGAATTTGACTTCGTTATTATGTTCATACAAAACCGGAATTTTCAATGGGTCTATACCACCCAGCATGTTCCTGAACGCTTTTACCCATTCCTCTGCCGATGCTTTTGACATATCCCCCAAATCCAAAATACCTGCTTCCGGCGTATCAAGAAGCAGATTGGCATAATACACATCACCCCTATTCAGAAGCTCAAGCGCCAAATATATCTTTTCTGGTGGAGGTACTCCCCACCCTTCCATGTGAATATTAGTTCGAGGAGAATAATAAATGCGATTTATAGCGTGTCGTGGGAAAAACACTGGCTGCATCGCAATCTCTTTTAAATGCTGATAAACAGGCCAATCTGCGCTCGGATATGGATATAACGTGGCAGCATCAAGGAGTTCTATCCATACAACCTTGCCTTCTGGGTTATCCCGTTCTCTACCAATCTCTGCCGCCCCACCAAAAGGAATATCCAGCAAATCAGTTCCTATCCACTCAACAATTGTGTCATAACTGTATTTGCCGGTATTCGTGAAAAATTCCGTATAATATTCGATCTCGCTTTTCAACTCGTCCCGCTGGTCACTATCTTTCGGCTCGATTTTCCAATCAAGAGAAATATAATTAGAAATAATAGTTTCACGACATAATTCTGCTATAGGTTGTCTGGCAATTATCTGTCTCCAGGTATTGCCATTTACAAGAGCATTAGGATTTGACCAAGTGGGGAGTACGCGAACGAAATAATCTGGAAGATCTAAACTCCTTTGACCTTTTTCACGGGATGGTCGTGGAGCTGTAGTTTTTACTTTTGGCATCGTTTACCACCATTAAGAAAATAACAATTATTATTGAATTATTATACCTTGTTTTCAGTTTGAATTTCTTCATCGATACCAATACCAGATAAAGACATAAATGGGATGGTAGACCAAGAAATAATTGGTGCTACTTGTATGCGCGCACCACTTACACTGTCCACACGGTCATCATATGGGGCTTCGGGGAAGTTATCAACCTGATTTAGAAATTCCTCAATCCATGAGCCGTTGATTAAATACACATTACCATTTTGTGCGTCTTTGAACCAGATGTCAGCTCTTTGTATCTTATCACCTTCCGGTCTATGACCAGTAACCTTGTGATATGGAAGCGGATTATGAGTATCATCGCCTTCCCTGAAAAACTTTTGTATGGCAGCAATCTGGTTTTTACCACCAGAACCAGGTTCTTCCTCGATCACGATTTCAACAAATGGGCCATCTCGCATAGCAGTCATGTGCATCTGGTGCAGTATCCCATCATAATTCCAACGACCTGCTACCTGATCCTCGATATAAAATAATTCACCATCCCAAGACTCTCGTGTTCCCACAGTCTCATCTGGGTCTTTCTTGCCTCTACGTTTCTTTTTCAATTTTCTTTCGCTTGCAGCCAAGTCCCAATATCTGACCCGCTTCCTAATTTTTACATCCGATGGAACTTTATCAATAATTTTATCTTTGAACCAACTTCTATCACCCCTAGCGCCTTCTGGGGTAACAAATAAACCTTCAAGTTCTTGTTTTCGTAAACTTTTATCATCCTTGTAAGTATAAAGCAATCCAGCAAGAAACATCTTATCAAGATGGTTTTTATTGTCCTCGATTGTCCCATGAAACCATTCAACAAGATTTCCTGTAAATCCGAGTTCTTCTAGTGCCTCATAAACCTCATCAGGTATATCCTGCTCCACAAAGAAATCAAACATCCAGTGATATTTACCAGCCGGAGTAGCAGTTACCCATGCCTGGGGGTTATCACCAACACGCACACTAGGGACAGCGATTTTCCAGGAATCTCCAGTTGGATCTCGTTGTGCCTCATCCATCCACAACCAATTGATGTTTGGGCCACGAGCACTATCTGGGTCTTTGACACCTTTACAGGTAACTTTTACCCCGTTCAGAAAAGCAAGTTCAAATGGTTGATGAGGCAACCATCCAATTTCCTGACGATAACGCTGGTTAGGAATAACCATTTCCCAGGGTATCCAGCGCCTAAATTCAGGCCATGTAGATGTTTTGAAATTTTCAAAATCGGGGTTTAAAACCGCCCCATCTCCCCCCTTAGCAATCTTCCTTAGTGCTTTTTGAGCACCACCAGCGGATTTACCAGATCCTCGGCTACCAATAAAAGCGGAAAAATATGCTTCAGAACGAACAAAAGATTCTTGATTTTCGCTTGGTTCATAAGCAGATCCATCAAATTTGGGAAGATACCCTCGACTATCAATAGGCCAGAGAATTTTCGTGCGACCTATTTCATCTTCGACTTTTATACCTCTACGCTCAAGTTCGCCCTTTACAGCCTCGTAATAAGCGATTTGCTCTGGAGATAATCTCTTTTTGCGAAGTTTATTTGGAAGTGTCATCAGTCGTCTAATATCTCAACTTCAGCGCCGCCAGTGAGTTCTTTAATTTCTTCCAGTAATTGCTCATCTGTTTTATTGATCATCTTTTCAATTGCTTGAGGTATGCCCCTGCTTTCCCTTTCCACACGGATACCCTCTACCAGAAGACGGACAGCCGCGTTTGATGACAATTCATCTTTATGACCGCGAAGATATGCTATGGCTTGATCCTGCATTTCTACCCCAAGTTCTGCGTGTCGAGAAAGCATTTCAACTTTCTCTTTAACCATGCGACCTTCAATCTCTTTTGAAATTGATTCATCCAGGACTTTTGCCTGTTCCTGAAACCTGTCGCTTTTCAACCAACCATGTATAGTTGCTGCCTGGGGTTTATTATCCCCCCAACTTTCAGGGATCATGTTCCAGACAGATTGAGAGCTTGGTTTACCGTTGTTGTACCACAACAGGAAAACCTGATATTTGTAATCTTCAGAAAAGAATTGTGAAACCAAGTTCTTTCAACCTCCGCTTTCGTAGTTTTTGAAAATATGACATAAAGTTTCTCGCCCCACGCCTATGTATATCTTCGTGACAGCGATTGCAGAGCGGTATCAAATTTTCTTCCACATCCTGCCCTCCAAGAGATCTTGGAACGATGTGGTGTATATGATTATAACGCCTGAAACACTGTATGCAACGGTAATTAAACTTCTGGATGATACTTTGGTGTAAGTCCGAATTTTTCTGCATAGATATAATCATACCTCAAAGCCCAGGCATTTGCTTCCAACCAGGTCATGAATCTTGGTTTGCTGCTGGAAAGATACTCTGTAGCAGTTTCAACAATAAACCTTTCCCATTCTTTATCTGATATATCTACACCAGCGTCTTTCCATGCTTTGAGCAATACTGGTTTAGCATCTTCATGGTTTGCAGCAATATAACGACAGGCAGCATGACGAATAGCAAACCCAGAGAATGGCCTCTTCAGGCGAGTATTGTAAAACCCTTGAGATTCCATGCGTTTTGCAGCCCTGACAAGTGATCCTGTTTCCATCCAGGCTTCAAAAGCAGCCTTCTCATCCATACCCCAAGTTCGAGGTACAATTGAGCGATACGTCTTATCCACATTTTTGAACATTTTGTCCTCCAGACATTAAAACTCGATTAAAAGTAACAAATTACATCTTGACAGATATTATACTAAAAGAGTATAATCCCTGCAAGGGTTATATAAAACAAATATTTAGTAATATGTTTACTTAATTAAATTATGATAACTGGTAAGCTATATCTAATAACAAGTAATAAGAGTATAAGAGATAAGATTAAATACTTAATAGACACCTACGGTGTTGTTAAAGATCATATATTATATGTATTAATTAATATTAAATATGCCGAGAGTGAAAATTTGAAAAATGATGATGTGGTTCATGGCATGAAAATAAAGCTCTCCAGCGATGTTATGGAGAACTATTTCTGGTTTATAGTGGAAAATAAGGATGAAAAATATCAAAATTTGATAAAAATAAAGGAAATAAGTGAAAATTCAGCAAAATGAGAACTTTATTGATTATTCTTACCATGCAGTTAGTTGCTGTCGCTAAAATATTCCTGGCATATTTCAATCTCAGAGAATTTTCATTATATTTCAAGTGGATGAACTGGCTGATGCTTATTGTTTATGGAATCATGTTGAGCACAGCCTTTATTTTATTTTTGAAGGAGCAAGCAAATGGAAAAAATGTCCGTACCGCGTAATGTGAAAGCAGAGTTCTTAGCAAAAAAGAATGTCGTGGGAGTTGGGATCGGGTATAAAGAAGTTGCTGGGGTTTCTACTGGATCTCCAGCGGTTGTTGTACTTGTTGAGAAGAAAGAAGCACCCTTCAACTTGAAATCTCATGATGTGATACCAGCATATGCTGAAGGCTTGTTGAAAACTGATGTTATAGAAGTCGGTAAAATTGAGGCGCTATCATATCCTGGGAAATATCGACCTGCTCCTGGTGGTGTAAGTATTGGTCATTACAAGATTACAGCCGGTACGCTGGGTTCAAAGGTTACTGATGCTGTAACGGGTCAAGCATTGATTCTTTCCAATAACCATGTGCTTGCTAACAGCAATAATGCAAATTTGGGTGATCCTATACTTCAGCCTGGGCCTATCGATGGTGGAAGACTTGGTATAGACGAGATAGGTACTTTGAGAAATTTTGTTCCTATCAACTTTGGTCAGGATGAAGGTACTTGCCAGATAGCAGATTGGTATGAGCGTTTTGGAAATTTTGCTGCACAACTGGTCGGCAGTAAGCACAGGGTAAAGTCATATTTTTACAATCCACAAGCCACGAATGTTGTTGATTGCGCTGTTGCAACACCATTTAAATCTTCTGATTTATTACCAGAGATATTAGATATTGGAGAAGTGTCTGGCACAGAAGAAGCATATCTTGGAATGGATGTGCATAAGACCGGCAGGACAACGGAACACACCGAAGGAAAGATTACCCTGATCGGTGCAACAATCCAGGTTTCTTACGGAGACAACAAGATAGCGACATTTGAAGATCAATTGGTAAGTGGTTATATGTCTAAGGGTGGGGACAGTGGATCGCTTCTTGTATCCAAAGCAACAAATAAAGCGGTTGGTCTGCTGTTTGCTGGCTCAAACCAGGCAACTATTTACAATCCAATCAAGTATGTTGTTTCGGCGCTGAATATCGTAATCTAATGCCTTATAAACATATTAATAGATTTATTCAGAGAGAGAGAGATACGTGAAGCCAAAATCTAATCGCAAATCTGGGCCGTTGGATAATTGTCAAACCCCTCCGTATGCGCTGATGCCCATTTACCCCCATATAGATACTCATTACGTTTGGGAATGTGCTGCCGGTAAGCGTTCTATTGTTCGGCAATTACGAAAAGTCGGGATTCCTGTAATAGATACAGATAAAAATGATCCCGCTGGTAACGGGGATTTCTTTGAAATTTCTCCAAAAACCCCCGATTATACAATTATCACTAATCCTCCATATTCTATCAAATATGATTGGTTGGCACGCTGTTATGAACTTGACCACCCATTTGCTCTTTTGCTTCCAGTAGAAACTATCGGGTCATCAAAAGCACAAAAGATGTTTGATAAGTATGGGATGCAAATAATCTTGATGTCGCCCAGAGTGGATTTTTATATGCCAGAAAAGGGGTGGGATACTGCTGGAGCACAGTTTCCTACAGCGTGGTTTACCTGGAAGATGAATTTACCCAGCGATATAAATTATGCTAGGATAAATAAACCAAAGAGAAATGAGTTAGAAGAATATTGGAAGGAGGCATTTGGACAATGACTATATTTGGAATTTGCTTGATAGTTTCCGTTGTACTTTTTATGTGGGGTGTATATCGATTCAAGAATTATGATTACCTGTTTGGGTTTGTAGTTGGAGCATTTGTGATGTTTCTTCTCACGATGGGTTCTGCCGCTGCTGGTATGTGGTAATAATATGGGGCTGAACAGTTGGGTAGCCTGTGGTCAGTCGTTATTGTCTGAGCGACAGGGATGCGAGTTCGATTCTCGCCAGCTCCACTATGACAAAAATACGGTAGATTTAATTAATGTCCGTAGATAAGTCAAAGTTACTGAAAAGGAATCTGGATGTTTATTATTTTATGCTCTACAGCATCATAGAGTTTCCAGGGATTTCAGACACAGATCTTCGCCAGTTATCTTATGACGAATTTGGTTATGAGAGATTTGAAAAGAAAACTTACGAGGTACAAAAATTAGCCCTACATGCGTTGAGTGCAGCGAAGAAAAAAGCATAGATAATTTTCACAGGAATGGGCGCTGGTATCGTACTACCTGTAAGGAATGCAGGAATGCTATGGACAGGCTGGATTACTATCACAAAACCCATACTGCTTTATTATCCTGCGAAAAGTGCTGGTTTGAGATGAGATGCGTGGACAGGATATGGGATATGAACTGGTGGCCTTATTGTATGAGGAAAAATGGAAGAGAACCGAGATCCACTGGCTAGACTTGCCTTATTCCTGGTTATAGTGCTGATGATACTACTGGCGGTACTATTATGGTTGAAAGTATGAACATTGGCGATTACTGCGCCGAAGGGCGCGAGTTATACACGACCTGGAAACAGTGTAGCGGAAAGGATGGTGAGTGATGCCTAGTATGGAAACGTTGTTGGATGCGATGCGGTATTCGCTGGTGCAATGCGTTAACTACCAAACGCTGCACTATCTTGACCCATATTATCCGAGAGCAGAAGTGATGAAAGAGAAGCGATTACGCCAATACAACGCCTTCCGTGAGCGCATACTGCGGATGGATGCGGAGAAGGATGCCAAGATTGCATTATTTAATGTGTGTCGTGGCTCATACGATGCATTGTTAAAACAGCAAATTGAACTTGATCAAGAAAACCAGCGATTGCGGGAGTTGCTGAGGAAAATGCCAGAGTGGGTTTATGACAAAGACCAAGAATGTTACTTCTGTGAAGTATGCGGAAGCAACAAAGATTATGGACACCTTAAAAACTGCGAACTGGCAAAGGAGTTGAGTGATGAATAACAATTGGAGAGTCATTCCGGCGGAGATAGTAAAAGAAATGGCAATCAAATTTGAGATGGACGATGGCGAACTTTTGTATTTGATTGCTAATGATGAGCTATCGGATGAAATGGAAAAGCATTTGGAAGAGAAATTAAAAGAATGGGAAAGGATGGTGAGTGATGAGTAAGAAACTGTTTGGTGCTTTTTTTCTGATGTGCGGTGGTGCGATAGGAGCGTATGGCACACTAATCGAGCAGCGGCTCTTTTGGATTGTGGCGTTTATACTTGCCCTTGTCGGCTGTATAGCCATTGGGATTTTTGATGGCGAAGGAGTTGAGTGATGAGTGACAATATTTATGGTCATAACTTTCATTGCCCAAAGTGCGCTACCCATTTGACAAGTTTATTTCTCTGCGGTGAATGTGGTATTCGCTATGATGAGTGGTTTGCAGCGTGGCAAGAAAACCAGCGGTTGAAGGGGTTGCTGGCTGAGTTATGTGATTTGGTTATGGCACATGCTGAACAGATGCCAACGGAGGTGATCAATTTGGCTATAAGAGCTGGACAAGAGGGAGATGAGTGATGAGTGAGAAGTTTAGAAAGAAACCGATAATAATAGAGGCTATTAACGCCAATAATTGCAGGTTAGCAAAGGAGTTGAGTGATGATAAGGCCAAAAGTGTGGTAAAATAGTTTCAATCCTTTCATTACTCTTTTCCCCGAACCCCCTGCGTTACAGCCGATAATGTGGGGGGTTCAGCATTTAAGTATTTACCAGCAATAAGCAGCAAAACCACCGGCACTAATATTCTAACCAGGAACATGAATAACAACCATACCATATTCATATTATCCCCAAAGAACGTAAATAAGTAAATACATCACTCACCCCATTCTAACCCCACATTAATCTTCCATTAATCACCCCATACTATACTAATAAATAACCACACAACAAAAGAAAATAAAATTACCTCTATATACACATATAGAGTGCAATCTGCAAACTTTTCGGGGGATATTTACACAGTGTAAAATCTAGGAGTTTCAAAAAATAGGTTACGTTTTAAATGGGCATT
>Ga0209536_100012088_pt1 | contig 12587 bp, 10 predicted proteins | sample DeeMarSeWOR28_12_FD_187461 | JGI IMG/M metagenome (GOLD analysis project Ga0209536, IMG submission 187461) | Marine sediment microbial communities from White Oak River estuary, North Carolina - WOR-2-8_12 (SPAdes) (version 2) | ecosystem: Environmental > Aquatic > Marine > Intertidal zone >...
TTTCATAGTCTGCTGGAATAAAGAAGTGTGTATCGATATGATGACCAGCAACCAGATTTTCAATTCCTTGATCAAAAACACCAAAACCTGTTTCATTGGTTGTGAAGTAATGAGGAATTCGCTCATAATCTCCATCTAAATAGTACCATAATTCAAAATCCATATTTACTACTGGTTCATCATCATTATCTTTTACTTGAATAATAGCACTTAATTTTGTAAACGATGGTTCTCCTGGATTGTTTCTATATTGACCGAATAAATCTATGTTAAACCAGCTAATATCTTCTATTTGTATCTCAAGTGTGGTGTCAGCTAAAGAATAATCATTTACTTTTGCTCTTAGTATGTAATTATCTGGTTCCAAAACAAATTGATGAGTTAAGAATGCTTGTCCGAATAGATTCGTAACTGCAGAACCAATTGTGACCCAATTTTGCGCATCCAAACTAGCTAGAAATGTTACTGTTTTTCCTTCTGCAGGAGTAATTATATCATATTTAACAATTGCTTGTAGTAAGGTGGGATCATTATACTCTGTAACAACTGGTTCTATAGAAACTAATAATATCTCTTGTGAAGGTATGATGGTTCGAATTGCTGAACCGAAGCTTTCTGCATTGAAAAGTGATCCTTTATACCAAGCGATAAAAGAATGACTTCCTTGATTAGTAGTAGTCCAGGTTGTTGATGCATAACCATTGAAATCAACTGTAACATCCTCAATAATTGTATCAATATTAGTTATTAAATAGAAATTAACATCAGTCATAATCTCTTCATAGTTGCCGTTCCACCATTCGTAAACTTGTAAATCATCTGAAATATCCGAGGATTCGCCTAACTCAAAGAAGGTATCTGAGGTTGAAATTGAAGGTTCTAGCAAGAAGTAGTAATCAGTATTGGCTGTTAATACTAGAGGTGCACTTCCTCCACAATATTCGAATGGAACATGCAATAATTGGTTAGTTGTATGAGCACTATTAGCAATATAACCTGTTACTGAACCTGCTCTTAGATTTGTCCCTGCCAATGTGTTTCTGATGTAAAAATTAATGTCTTCCCTAGCTGTTGGAGTGATATCTGAGAGAAAGCCGTAAATGGTTGTAGTTTGTGGGAGATTTATTTTAACAGCGTATCTATTTGAGTAGATTGTATTTGTAATTGTATCATTATCTATTGGTAGTAATTTTAGATCTTTAAAGTCAATTTCTCCGGAAGAGACTCCATGACCCGAGGAAGTAGTTATACTTGTAAGTGTTATTTCTGTACCTTCAATAATTGGTTCTTCTTCTGATAGAGTTAAATTTGTATATGATGGTGTAACTAAATCTTGAGGCTGCAAAAATTGATTTATTGGCTGTGTACCTTCTTTTTTTACTAATTTCTTAACGATTTCAAAATTTTGTTCAAAACCACTATCTTGGAAAACCAATTGGTAATCTTTGATACTTTCTTCTGAAGTGTTTTCAACATTAATTAGATGTATAAACATTAAAGAGAAGTATAATCCAATAACTACTAATGCTTTCTTTTTCATTATACAACCTCAAATTAGCTATTTCACTTTCAACTGATTCTCAAGGAATTTTGTTTTTAAAAGTCTAAATTATCAAAATAAGAATCGACAAAAATGATTAGGTCATGTTATGCTCTTTGAAGAAGAAATTTAGTCGATCAATCATTTTATTGGTATTTTTACATTCAATTGCTCTCGGAAAGATATTCATATAAGAAATTCGATTATCGAGGATAATCCATGCGCCAACATCGTTTTCTGACCGTATCATTCTTCCCAAGCATTGTTGCATTGTTACAACTGCTTGTAAATAATTCATATAATTTGCAGCTTGTTCATCGCCCCAAAATTTACTGTATTCTTTTATTATTTCCTTAAGAGACCTGGATGGTGGAGGATATGGCAATCCTGCTATGATAACCGCTGAAATAAGTGATTGCTCATTTTTCACAATTTCAATTCCTTCAGATATCTTTCCTCTTGCAGGAGCAACAATAGTAGCTTTCGTTTTACTATTTTTCACTTCATTAATTAGTTTAGTAATTGGTTGATTTGGTCTTTCTTCATATTTTGTTTTTAAAAGATTGGCGAAAACAGAAGTTAGTTCATAATTAGGAGTGAAAACTAGTGTGTGCCCGGGAATTGTTTTTAATAATTCTGTTATTGTATCACAGTAATACAGATAGCGATCTCGTGATCGGTCTGTGTAACGCATTGTTAATTCTGAATCATTTGTAGTGAGAATTACTCTATTTTTTCCTATTTTCTCAGATAGAACAGATATCTTCTTAGCATTTGGAACACCAAGAAAACTAGCGAAGTATTTCAATGGTTTAAATGTGCCTGACAACAAGATTAAATGCTTGGCTAGTTTTACGGAATTTAGGATTGTTCTTGGATCTTTTAGATAAAGGGTATATTTTTTATCAGCTGTTAAAAAACACAAGTCATGATTACTCAAGAATTCACTAACTTTAATTGTATCACTAATTTCTTTACTTCCTTGATTGAAACGTTTTAGGAGATATTGACGTCCACAATTATTGAGATCCTGAATATCTTTATCTTCTAAATCTAATATATGAAGACCTTCTTGGTCCCGAAAGCTTTGGAGAAGATTTAACACTTTATGAGTTCCAATTTCATTTATCGCACGAAAAAGTGTTTTATATGATAAATTTCCAACGTTTCCTTTTGCTAAGTTGTGTGCTTCATCAATTATGATCGTTGTATTAACCAAATCAATATTCATACTCTCAAAAAGAATTTCTCGAAGATTTCCATTCAAGAGAAACGGATAAGTTGTAATAACCATTTCAGCATCTTTCAGAGCTGTTTTTAATGCCAAGTAAGGACAACCTAAATTCTCGAGTTTATTTTCAAGCATCCATAGAATTTCTGCTAGTCCGACCCCTTTCTTAATGTTTTCAGCAATACTAGCCTTGACTCGTCTTGAGAGACCATAAAAATTTCCGGATTCATTTTGCATGAAATGATACTTCTTGAGATGATTACAATCGAATAGACTACAACCAATTTGTGAAAATTGATTTCTTGTATATTTTGTAACTAAAGGACAAATGTGAGTCTTACCAACTAATGGAACTAGAGAATAGACTTTCTGCCCAATTTTCCGATTATAATCATTTATTAAGCCAAGTTCGCGGAACCAGGCATCCATTTGTCCGAGCATTTTAGTGAAAATTAAAATTCTTTCATCCTCTTCTTTCCTACTTAGAACAGCTGATAAGACAGCAGCTGTTTTACCACTCCCAGTTTCAGCATCTACTAACAATGTTTTATTAGAAGCTTTTTGAATTGCTGTTATGATTGAGAATTGTTCTTTGCGATAGTTCAAATAAGGAAATATATCATTTAATCGAGCCCAAAAATTAACAAAATCATCTTGATCTTGATTACTCTCAGAATTCAATGTTTCAGCAATTCCTTTGATAGATTATCTACTTCAATGGTTAATCACTATTTTTTCTTTTAAAACAGCTAATTAGAAGAATTTGTATGATAATCAAGAACTAATTATAAGAAATCATCTAATGATATTTGCTTTTCAGCTTTTTCCTGTGATTCTTTTTTCTTTTCAGTTTCTTTCGCGGTCTTTTTTTCTGCTACTTTTTTCGTTTTTCTTTTAGCAGCTTTACCTTTCTTTTCTTCCTCTTTCAGTCTCTGCTCTTCTGCTAATTGCTCTTCCTTCTTTCTCTGATATTCTTCTAGTATTTCTGTCCAATCTTCACCAGTGTCATTAAAACTTGAAAATTTTAATGCTCCCATTTTAGTTTGTTGTTTTACTTTCTCATCATCATAAGCTTTCATAATCTTCTTAATCTTACGAATAGACTCTGGATTCTCAACAAATGCTTTTAATTGATTGTCATCCAATTCTAACCAATAAGCCATTTGTGCTGCATCACCAATATTGCTGTTGAGAACTTGTTTTACTAGATATAGGGAATCTGATCTAGCAGCAATTTTTGAAACATGTGTTTTCTCAGCCATACTTGAAGCTATTGAGTCTCTTAGTGCTCTCGAAAACCTAGTTTGAGCATACATACCAATTTTCTGTGGGAAAATATATTGCTTGATTTGCTTTGAGGGTTTGTCCACTTCAACAGCAACTCCTCCGGATACTAAGTCGAAGAAGTAAGCAAGCAATTTCCAATCTTGCCGTCTCATTATTCGTCCAAGAAAACGATCTGCAGAAGCAATAGTATCATACACATCAGCAAGTTGTTTTTTGGAAGTGTGCATGTAAGCATTTTCAAAAATCCAAAGAAGTAACTCATCATACTTCATTTTTACTCCATCAATAGCTCGTTTTCCTTCTCTAAATTCTCCTGAATTAAATAAATCAACTAGTGCTTGCTGTATGTCTTTTGTTTGATCCCTGTAGGTGTGAAGCAACTCAATATCTGTTACCTTCCCTGATTTCATTTGTAAAACTGTACCTTCGAGATCATTTATTGCACTTCTTAAATCTCCTTGTGCATTTTCTGCTAAGAAATCTAAGCTTTCAGCAGCGAGTTCAATTTTTTGTTCTCGACTTATTTTCTTCAAAACTTTCAAGATTGATTCTTCATGAACGGGATAATAGGGAATTACCTTAGAGACTTTTCGAAGAGCTTTGAGCTTCTGATCATAGGCATCATTTGCTGTACAAATGATAGGAACGGAAGCTTCTGAAATTACATCTACTAATGATTTTACTCCTCCTCTATCTTCTCTTCCTGTTATTCCATCAACTTCATCGATTAGTAGAATTCTTTTACCTTTTGCTCCACCTGTGAGGGTTCCTTCCTTTGCTGAGCTTCCAGCAATTCGAAGAATTGCGTCTTTATTTCGAGTGTCACTTGCATTCATCTCAACTAGTTCATATCCTCTTTCTTGTGCTAAAGCGAAAACACTGCTTGTTTTTCCAGTACCAGCTGGTCCGTGTAATAATGCTGCTTTCTGTCTAGTATTTGGTGCCCATGAATCGAACCATTCTCTTAAAGTATCCACTGCAGATTCATTACCAATAATTTGTCCAAGATTTGTTGGTCTATATAATTCAGTCCAGGGAAGAGTTTTTTCAGACAATCTAGTTTATCCTCATAGGTATTTTATTATTCAAAGGATTTTTTTCATTAATTCTCATTAACATTTAGAGAATAAAAGCTTCACTATTACCTTTGAGTTTGAAAAGAAAGAAAGAAATGAATCAGCATAGAGGTTTTCTTATAACCTTTGAGCTGTTTCAATTTGTAACCCATCTTCTTCTAGATTTACTGGATAAAGTCTGGTATCATAAATTGCTTTTCTCATTTTTCTTACTCGAAAAGTTCTTTGTAATTGATCTGATCTTTCTCGTAAGTAGAAATCTATGACACCATCTGCTATATGGCTAAACATGACTTCTGTTTTGGGGTCATGCATTCCTTTAACCATTAGTACAAGATGAACGCCACCTACTTTTCTAACTACATTTGATGAAAAATTCTGAATTAATTCTCTTACTTGGTCTTCATCATAATCTAAAAGTAAATGTGAAATTGTATCAATTGTCGTGAATGGTTGAGCTGCTTTAGCTACTGTGTTCACGAATTTAGTTCGTAATAAATTCAACAATCCTTTATCCCAAGCGATGACTGGTGAACTATCATCACCTGCATATTTTGCTCCATAAGCATCGATATAAGTCCAAGAACCTAATTGTTTGTATGTATCAATATTCCATCCAAAAGTCATCATTTCTAATTCGACTTCTGAAGGTGGTTTGTCAACTGATACATAAAATATTTTTTTACCAGCTTTTGCTTGACTTTGAAGCATTTGTAGTGCGAATATTTCATGTCCTGAACCAGGTTCACCTAGTAATAAAATAAGAGAACCATCAGGTATACCTTTTCCGCCAATTGCTACATCAAAACCAGCTATACCACTCTGTACAAATGTTCCTCCCAAAACTTCACTTGCTGGTGATTTTGTTGGTATTCTTTGAAAATCCATTTATTATTTTCTCCAATTTAGCAGTCTATCTTCTATTTTCATCCTACTCATTTGAAAACCTTTGTTATTAGGCAATTAGTAGTCATCTACTTTTTTTGCTCGATCCATCATATGTTTTACCATATAAAAAGGACCATAGGAGACGTAAAAAATCGTTAAAGCAGACATAAAGACAGCTGGATAGATAACATAGGTAAAGGGTGTAACTGCACATGCAACAATTGTAACAGCTGCTAAACCTAAAAGAAATATTTCTAAGAAATTTTTTGGTAATTTTGTTGTTGGATACTTAATTTTGACTATCATCATTGTTCCTGTTAGAATCATTAGTATCAATCCAATAATTGGTGTTATAATTGAATCTGAACCAATTTGAACTTCAATAAATAACTTGATGATAATATAACAAGCAGCTGCACAACCTGCTCCTGGTGAAGGTATCCCTTGAAACCATTTTTTACTGGGAGTTTTTGTAAATCGTATTAATCGGAATATAGTACAGAATCCAAAGTATAATCCTACTAAAACAGAAAACACCCCAAGAATTTGGTGTGCGGTACTAATTGTATTTATTAATGGTAGACTTAATGCAATCATGACTGCTGGTGCTAATCCAAATGAAACAGTATCTGCTGCCGAATCAACAAATGTTCCAAAAAATCCTGGTTTCTTTTGAGCTAATCTAGCTGGTATACCATCTGTGAAATCGAAAATAATTGCTAAAAGAACCAATCTCCCAGCCCAAAGGACTAATTTGTAATTGTCAAGTTCTATACCTAAATAGAAATTCCTAGAATTAATAATTACTAGAACTATGGCTGTAACACCACTAGCGAAATTTAGGAAAGTTATTGTGTTTGCTATAATTGCTAAGATAATACGAAGAAAACGAGGGAATTCAGGTGGTTTCCATTTCTTTTCTTGTTCTCTAGCTGTTGGTTGAGAAGTTGCTTCTTGATCAGATTCGTTTGATGTTTCAGACATAAATCTACTCTCTATTTAATAACAAATTCAATTGATTTGATGATTTCGAGTTTAAAGAATATTTCCATTTCTAGACATTTATCTCTTCAATTATTTTCAGAGCTTCGTCCACATGCTTCTTTGGGTTGAATTGTGAAATAAATATATGTCGAATTATTCCTTTCTTATCGATAATGTAAGTCACTCTTCCTGGTATTAATCCAAAAGTTGCTTTTACTCCATAGTTTCTTCTTACACTATTGTCTTCATCACTTAAGAGAATAAATGGAAGTTTGTATTTTGTTGAAAAATCTGTATGAGAATCAATGGAATCCCCGCTGATTCCTATTACTTCCGCATCAGCTTTCTTAAACAACTCATACCTATCTCTAAAAGTACAAGCTTCAGTAGTACAACCAGCGGTCTCATTTTTAGGGTAGAAATAGACAACAAGAATTTTTTTCCCAATATAGTCCTTTAGGTGGACTATTTGCCCATTCATATCTGGTAAGGAAAAAAGCGGAGCTTTGTCTCCTACTTCAACTTTATTCTTTGAATTTTCAGCACTTATGGTTAACAACTCCAGTTGAAAAAAATCAGTCAACAAATGAAATCTCGAATTGGCAGAATTTATCTCCTAATCCATGACACTTCGTTTCGTTGACAATACAATCTTTACTTGTCAAAATTTGAATTCGTCCCGCAATATAACCTGCCATAAAATCACAGAAGGTTGTTTCTGAGTGTTTTGCACCGGAAGACATTGCACACTCAAAGATTCGTATTTTTAACTCGCCATCTTCTTCGATTATTTTAACATCAGATCGTTCTTTTGCTGCTTGTATCATACCGAAATGGAAGAATTTGTTTAAAACATGCAGAGATTGATCTATTGTAAGTGGCCAAGAGTAATTTTCATCTTCTAGATACCGTTGTAGGATATCTCTTCCGGGACCAAAAATTCCTAATTGTCTTCCTGCTGCATAAAGGAGTGCACCAGAGAATGGATCAGCCATTCTTAGGTTTACAATCGCTTGTTGTAGTTTTGTGAAATGCACTTCATTTCCAATATTTCCTCTTTGAAAAACATCTTTTGGACTGATAAATGATTCATGTAATCTGGTGGAGATGTCATGAAGAATTCCTTGGAAGTGCTGACTACGATCTTCGACGATATATTCAACTTGGTATTCTTCTTGTGTTCTGGTAATTTTCTCATCAGAGACCATAATTTCAAATTCACAATAATCATGACCTGTTCCGATGCATTTACTCTCATGAACGACTGCGTGTTTTCCAGTCAATGCTTCTGTAATACCAGCCATTTCGCCTGCACTGAAATGACACAGAGGTTCACCAACGAATGGTGCACCACAAGCGCTTGCCAAACCATTGATGCGTAGAACAGCCATATCATCATTTAGTTTTACAACTTTAGCAGATTCAGCTAATTTCATTGGAATATTGATTGTTTCATTATCTGAAAAGTATTTGACTAAACCAGTCATTACTTCTTCAAATCGTTCCTTTGCTCGAAACTCAGTCCCGATGCTTGGATTTAGAGTGATCATTAAATAAGTGCCCACACCATACAATCCAACGTCTCGTCCTGCTTGATACAATAGATGTGGCACTAATTTATCCAAAGCTACAAGTGAGACCATCATTTGTTGCATAACGCCTACATGCAAGTAATCTCCAATATTTGGTCGAATAAATTCTTCATTCATTATCGAATCAAAACTATTTTTACTAATGGTTAGGAGAGTTTCTTTTCTAGCATCAAAGGATTCCTCTCTTTCCATTATGGAGCCAGTAACTCTTTGCCATAAGAGATCTTGAATATCGCTTTCTGTGACGAGTCCTTGTAGGACGATCTCATCATCAATCATTACTGTTGGCAAACTTCTTACATTATATTTTTCTGCGACTTTTGGATATTCAACGACGTCAATAGTACTAATATGACACATGTCAGAATAATATGTACCTACGTGTTTGTGAACAATTCTCTCAACATCAGGGCATGCATAACAGTCTGGAGAAGTGAACACAAGCATTCGTATTGGAACATTAATATTATCTGCCATTTGTCCTAAATCAACTCTTGACTAATTATTCTATAGTACCATAATTAAAGTAATGAGGTCTTTCTTTAAGCTTTTGCTTGACGAAATTCGATTATAAATAATAATAATTTGCTATTAAATTTAATTCTTCTTTTCAAAAGAGCATCTATCAAAGTACCAAAAAATATCGTTCTACTTTAATAAATTGGAGATTGGAACTTGAATTCAGAGGGGGAAAAAAAGACCCTGAGAATCTAAGCTCCTTCTGCTGTTACTTGTTCGAGTAAAGCTATTGCATCCATCAATTCACTTTGAAGATCAATTCCAAGGAGACCTGCTAGAGCTAAAGAACTCATTACTGTTTCAAGTAATTCTTCTTTAATATCTTCTTTTTGTTCAGCCAACATTGAATCCGATATCATTTGTCCTGCGAACATGTTGAGCATTTTTTCACCAATCATTCGCATTGGGCTTTGAACACCAGGAGTCATTATTTGTCTTACAGACAATCGAGAATTTATTAGATCCAAAAGCTTGTTTTGGGTTTCTTGTATGGTTATCATTTTGTTTTTACCACCAGATTTACTTTGTTGGTTGTATATATAATGAATTACTTATTTAAAAGTATATACTATCTGTGTATCATTTAGATATTACCCTATTTGTATAGATAAACCGTAAAACTTTTAGATAAGTAGTTATATAATATATTTAGGCAATATAAGCGCAGTTGTCCCCATAGATGGAAAACCGTTAGTTTCGAGTTCCACTGGAAATTAAGGGGAGGGGGGCTAGGCGAATATTGCAATATGGTAGCAGGTGAAAATGCATGACAACTATAGTCGAAATGCCCTTGCGGTTTGATGGTACTATAAAGAAAATTATGGATAGTCGAAATGAATTCAAAAAAAGAATCAAAAAGAGTCAAATTATTACTTATTCCATTGAGTACTTCTCTAGTTGTTTTCTTGACGATCCCAGACATATGAAAGCTATTCATATTCGATTGTACAACCTACAGCAAAATCAACGACCAGAAATTAACAACTATGTGATTTCTTGGGAAGATACCCCTAGAAATGAGGAAGAGGATTGGAATGCTTTTCAATTACGAGTTAATGATCAGTTGGAAGATTTTCTTTTTGAATTAAAAGAGCATGCGAATGTTGTTGAAGGATCTCTTTGATTGTTGCTGTTATTTGTAACAGGGGAATCATCCTACTGGAAATTGGCAATTTGAGTTGTAAATCCAGCGTTAATTTATACAGAAAATTGTGTGCACAACAAAAGAAGATGATATCAGGTGAGTTGACCAAAAGTATTGGTTTTATCAACAGATGAATATTTTTTATTCAATAACTTTCAAGAGCAACAATCGTTTCTCAAATCCACCTCGTTCCGCTTTTTTATCTACTCGCATCTTTTCAAATTTAGAAGGATTTATTCCTCTAAGAGATAGAAGAGAATAAATGAGCTCCATAATATCCACTAATTCTTCAATTTGTTTTGAGTCAAAATATTCTTTGGATTCTTCAATTAATTTCTTCCCTAGATATTCTTCGAATTCTTTATCGGAGATTATTTCTTGAATTATTGGTTTCTTCCCTTGCTCTTGTATAATGATTGGTATTCTGTCACGTATTAGTTTATTATATTGTTTTTCGGTCAAAATAATTCACGAAAATAATTACTATTGATAGAATTAAAACTTAGTTGCCTTTTTTTAAACAAAATTCTCCGAGTGAAGTTTTGGAAAAATTAATAGTTAATAGGATAAAATTTACTTGTGAGGATGAAAACTAATGGGTGTCACAAAATTAGGAGATTTATTCGAAGAACGTCAAGAAGTTACTTTTGAATATTTCAAAGATAAGGCTGTTGCTTTTGACGGGAATAATATTCTCTACCAATTCTTATCACGTATTAGGCAATCTGACGGCAGTCTTCTGACAGACGATCATGGAAATGTAACAAGTCATCTCTCAGGATTACTCTATCGTATTATAAGAACCATTGATAGTGGTATGAAAGTTGTTTTCATTTTTGATGGCAAGCCACCCGAAGAAAAGCAAAAGGAAATATTACGAAGAAAAACTGTAAAAAAAGAAGCTGAAGTTGCTTATGAAGAAGCTTTAGAAAGAGGAGACATGGAATTAGCACAGAGATACGCTCAAAGAACTGCAAGACTAACTTCTCCCATGATAGAAGATGCTAAACGGTTACTAAATCTAATGGGTGTTCCAGTTATTCAAGCTCCAACTGAAGGAGAGGGACAAGCAGCTATTATGGCTAGAAAAGGAGATGTTTGGGCAAGCTGCTCACAAGATTATGATAGTTTATTATTTGGCACCCCAAGACTTGTTAGAAATCTTACAGTATCAGGGAAAAGGAAGCTGCCTCGAAAAAATGTTTACGTAGAAGTGAAACCAGAATTAATTGAATTGGATCAAGTGCTAAAAAATATTGAAGTAACACAAGAAGAACTAATCGATATAGGAATTTTACTTGGTACGGATTTCAATCCAGATGGGATAGGAGTTTCAGGCATAGGTCCTAAAACGGCACTTAAATTAGTGCAAGAACATAAAACGCTTGAAAAAATACTTGAACTTCCCAAAATGTCTGAAGCTACGATAAATTTTGATTTGAATTCTGTTCGAGAACTCTTTTTGAATCCAGCAGTAACAACAGATTATCTTTTGAAATGGTCTCCACCTAATATAGATAAGATTGTAGATTTCCTTGCAGGAGAAAGAGGATTTTCTGAAACGCGAGTAAGAAATGCTCTTGAAAAAACAATAAAGAGAGCTGAAGAAAAGAAGAAACAACCAACATTAGACTCCTTTTTTGGAGGATAAATTAAAGAAAATGGTTAGAAGTAATTTTCTAACCAAATGAATTTAACAACTTTCACCTTCTTTTACTATTTGGAAAACGCCACTATCAGTCATTTCTTTCAATAAGAAATCATAACAGGCTTTTGGATCACAAGACATATCAGAGGTTTCAAATTCAAGCTGAATTAAGAAATTCTCTTTTGCATCGTAGTTTAATATTACTGAATTGATTTTAGGAATGTTTTTTGCTTTTCGTTCCTTTTCTTCCCAGGTAACAGATACGATTTCAGTATCACCTTCAGCCTCAATATTCCGAACCATTATATCTTTACTTCCAAGATACCCATGTAAGTTTTCAAGATTACATCGTTGACCAATAACATAGGATCCTCTTTGTCTTCGTATTGCAGAACTTTCAAGTCGTTTCTTACTTACTCTTAGAAAGATGAAAACACCAATCCACAATATTACAGTAATACCAAGAACGAGTAAAGAACCATATCCGTTTTTAAAGAGATCACCTAGCCAAGTCCATTCTGGTATAGCATATTCACCAACCAAAAGGAGTACTACATCAATAATAACTGAGCCTGCCAAAATTAATTCAATAATACTAAGGGCATCACTTGCTCGATTATTTGATTCAGTCATTTGAGTCATTGATTTTTGATTCTGCGCCATAGAGTCCGAAATTCT
>Ga0209536_100012089_pt1 | contig 12586 bp, 12 predicted proteins | sample DeeMarSeWOR28_12_FD_187461 | JGI IMG/M metagenome (GOLD analysis project Ga0209536, IMG submission 187461) | Marine sediment microbial communities from White Oak River estuary, North Carolina - WOR-2-8_12 (SPAdes) (version 2) | ecosystem: Environmental > Aquatic > Marine > Intertidal zone >...
GAACCTTACTGGCCAGTCGTTTGTCAGACCAGGCAATTCTGTTTGGTAAGGTCGCAGTTGCAGTTGGTTACGGATGGGCAGTAGCCCTTTTAACACTTGTCGTGGGTTTGGTGACAGTAAATATTGCTCATTGGGATGGCCAACTGATGTTCCTTGCTCCTGGTATTGCTCTGTCCAATGTCGCGTTGAGTTTGGTTATGGCAGTTCTTATGGCAGGTCTCGGTGTACTTATCTCCCTGCGATCTGCCACTGTGCAGGGAGCCACGCAACTCCTTATGGCGGTAACACTCCTGCCTCTCGTGGTCCTGCAGGTACTAGCTCTCGTTCTTCTTCGGATGGGGCCAGGAGTAAGAGATAACATCGGAGATTTCTTTGCGTCAATCAATCCGACACATGTTATTCTCATAGCAATAGCTGTTCTGGTTGTAGTTATCTTGGGGTTATTCCGGATAGTGAAAGCGAAGTTCCAACGAGAGCGATTGACTCTTGACTGATTCTTATATCTCATAATGGCCGCCCTAGAATTCACCGCCAGTTACTCCCGAAATCATCCCCCTTGCGAGGCACCTCTGGTGCGCACTGCCTGTTTTTTGCGGACTGAACATGTGATTGTTTGCAGCCGAATAGTAATTTATTGCTAAATTGACAACTAAATACTGTGGGTACATTATTAGATTTTGAAATGTGGATGTCACTTAATCTGTATTATGGAAGGAGATAAAATGGATGCATTGTGGCTGGTTTTTTTCTGGTCAGGGCCTATTGGACTGGGTATTTTCTTCGCTGGCTTAGGACTTATGATCTGGCTGTTCGCAAAAGCAAATGAAATCAACAAGCGTATAAAGGAAAAGTAGAGAAAAAGGGTGAATCCAGATAACGCACCATTTTTAGCGGGCTTATACTTTTTTTCGTAAGGCAGGCCCCGCTGCGCGACGTGACGCCCGTGCAGAGCTAACGCATAACCTGTAACACTCCGAAACATTATCTCGCAGCACCATATGTTATACTGACTGCTACAAAGACTTGAGAAATAGCACAGCTATGGCGAGTAGGTCACCGTATGAAAGTCATCGGTCGATTACTTCGGGATCGTAACTTCATTCTTTTACTGGCTATAGTGCTGGGACTGTCTGTAGGTAGACCACTGGCCGGCTGGACAGAGCCCGCCGTTCTCCCTCTTTTAGCGCTGGTGATGACCCTTTCGGCCTTGAATGTGACATCCCGTGAACTGCTCACCATCAAAGAGATGCCCCGTTCCGTGGGGCTTTCCCTGCTCCTCAACTACGTGGTCATGGGTGGCGTAATATTGCTGCTGGCGTGGTGGCTGATAGATGACAGTCAACTCTGGACAGGTTTTGTTGTTCTCGCCGCAGTGCCACCCGCAGCGGGTGTGGTCTCTTTTAGCTACAGCCTCGGCGGCAATTTAGCGTTTTCCCTTATAGGTATGACCGCGGCATACCTGGCGGCCCTCTTTATCGCGCCCGGAATCATGGCACTATTCCTGGGGACGGGATATTTCAACCCGTTAAACCTGGTCACGATACTGGGTGAGTTGATTCTGCTCCCGATTGTAGCCTCTCGTATTCTGTTAGCCACCGGCCTTGCAGCACGTATCAAGCCGTGGCAGGGAACCATCACCAACTGGAGTTTTTTCGTTGTCGTATACACCATCATTGGGGTCAATCGCCAGGCCTTCTTTCGTGACTTCGATATTCTGGCTCTTATCATCGTTATCGCTGTTGTCGCATCATTCATACTGGGTTTGGCTCTGTACTACATCGCAAAAGCGCTTCGTGTAAGTCGAGAGACAAGTATAAGTATGATACTCATGGGGACGACGAAGAACTACGGACTGGCAAGTGGTATTCTACTTACCCTGTTCGGAGAGCGTGCGGCGTTGCCGGCATCCGTTTGTGCGGTGTTCGGTATACTGCACATCGTATGGTTGGGTTTCCGATTTCGTAAAGGCTCATAGACTGACGGCACTGAGAGGCTTGCACCGGAGTTACCCACCATGCAGGGCCCCTCCGGGCGCGCGGGGTGGCTTGACATCCTCAGGCGTCAACCGTAGACTGTTGAAAACACCGCGAATAATAGACTCGCGTTTAAGCGCCTCAGACCTGTCCGTTAGTTCTGTTATGAAGATAGATGAAGTGGCCGAAGCCACATACCGCCTCGAAACGGTTCTGCCGGGTGCACTCTATACCTTCTCGACGTATCTGATCAGGGAGACTGAAGGAGTCCTGATAGAGCCCGGGCCTGCTTCTATGGTCCCTTATATCCAGGAAGGAATGAAGCAACTGGGCATCCGGTCGTTGTCCCACATTATTCCGACCCATATCCATTTGGACCACGGTGGTGGCGCGGGGAAACTGGCAGAGCTGTTCCCGCAAGCCAGAGTGGTGCTTCATCCACGCGGGGCGAGGCATGTTGCTGACCCTTCGCGCCTCATCGAGGGTACCAGAATAGCCTATGGCGATGACTTTGAACTTACCTATGGTCCAATCTTACCGGTTCCCGAGTCGCAGATAACAGTGCCTGAGGATGGTGAAATAATAAGCATCAATGACCGGAAACTGCAGATTTTCTATGCGCCGGGTCATGCCCTGCATCACATTGCAATCTATGACAATAAGACCGGCGGTCTTTTCTGCGGGGAGGCCCTGGGGCAGCCGGTTTCCGGTGACACAGGCACCGCTTTACCTTCGGTATCGGCGCAGGATTTTTACTTGGATTTATACCTTGAAACAATACAGAAGCTGGAGAGACTTAGACCTCGCATACTCTTCTATTCCCATACAGGGGGTGTTAGAGACCCGGAAGACCTGCTCCCCAGCCTCAAGGAAAGCACCCTGATACTGGGCGACGTGATTCTTGCCGGGTTGAAGAATGGTGAGTCCACGCGAACCATAGAACGACGAATTCAGGAGTCTCTCTCAAGCCTGCTGGGCGTAAAGACAGGGAACATGAATATGGAGACGACCATTCTTGGCTATACCATGTATTACAGGAAGAAAGGGCTGGTATAACGTATAAACACTGAGCAAAGGAGTTAGTTGTGATTAAGCTTGTTACGCTCTTAAAAATAAGGCCGGGCTATATACGAGAGCAGGTCGAGAAATACTACCAGGAAGTACACGTAAAGGTGGCCGGGGCACCAATGCCGCATTTCGTCAGGTACACGACAGCCACGATACACGTTGGCAGGACTCAAAAAGAGCCCTGGTGGCGAATCTCCGAGCACTACTTCAACACGTATGATGACCTGAAGAAAGCCCTGGCTTCCAGCGAGGCCCAGGCACTTGACGGTGACAGGGAATTCTGGGACATGGTAGAGGATATCAGATTCATCACCAACGAAATTGAGGAACCTCAACGGTGGTAACTGTTTGCTCGTTGACTACTGTGTTTATGGCCGATAGCGAATTCGCTATCGGCTGACGCCTTCACCAGCGAAGGCGGAACGGTGTCACTGCGGACGTTCAATTTCTCAGTCCACCAGAAACTGCACGAACTCGTCCAGTTTATCTCCGAATTCTTCGGCAACCTGTGTTCCATCTTGCTGGAGGGCACTCAGGTTCTCGGGTGAAGTGTCATCTATAGCAGAACTGGCCTCGCCCAATTCACGGTCAACTCGCAGGTACTGTTGTGGGACTCCGGCTGCATCGAAGATGTAGGTCAGCTGGTGACTGACAGTCTCGGTGACACCTGACAGCATGATGTCAATAATTGGTGCTATCCAGCGCAGGCTGCCCCAATTCTTCACTCTCGTGTAGTCATAGGCCCTCGTAACATACCCCGTACCGAGGGAGAGGATAGCCATTTGCTCTGTGGATGGGCTCCCCGTGAGCTTCTTTCTGGCCTCAGCAAATGCGCAAAGCGCCGGGTTGCCAGCGAATACGCTACCATCAATCAATGAACTCTGGATTCCAGTGAAAGATTCCACCCTGGCCACCGGGAAGTATGTCGGCACAGCGGTGGCAGCCCTTATCACGTCTCTGACGAGGTAGTCGTTCTTCGTCTGACTGCCTGCTGTATGCTGGGTGAAAAACCTCGCATGTCTGCGTTCAATGTCATAGGCCGTTATGAGGCAAGGTCTTAAGAGATTGGAAAGTTTAAGGTCTTTAAAATAATCGACCATTACCGTCTCAAGCGCCTTAGCCCCGTACCTCTCCTTGTTGAGACCGCCGACTGAGCAGATTTTCTGCCAGAGCGACGCGTCAAATATCTCTCCTCCCCTTGTGACGAATAACTCCTTAAGCTGTTCAGCTGAAAATCTGGGTCTCGTGGGATCACCCTCGAGGTCCGGACAAAGGCAACCACATGTCAGGATTGCACCGGTGCTCGTTCCTGCTATCATGTCGAAGGCATCGGCAATCCTCATGTCGGGATTCCCTGTCTTTTCCTTAAGTTTTTGCTCGAGGGAGATAAGGACGATGGCCGGGACAAGGCCACGGATTCCCCCACCATCAATAGACAGGATGCGAGTTAGTTTGGCCATGACCGTATTCCTTCCTTATAATGATTCAGTTTCCACAGTCTAAGTGTTGACCGAAGTGATGTCAATGAGTGGTGCTTACTCCCCCTTCCCCTGCCCCACCAACGCGAATGCTCCGGGAAAATGGTCGCGTCGTCTCGTTTCCCTTCATCTCTTGAGTCACCATCCTCCATATACTATTATGGAGCAATAGAGGGGATTCGTGAGCGGCTCCAGAGAAACAGAGTTAAAGCATCAGGCTCGGGCAATCCCGGATTGAGGTCATTATCCAGAGAGGAGAATAGAAAATGGCAGACTACCACTATAATGTTGACACCAGTGCACAGTTCGGTCGATTGCGTGGACTTAAACCCGAACTGCTACAGAGCTTCGGTGCCTTCAACACCAAGGCATTTGAGGAAGGTGCGTTGCCGCAGAAGGTCAAGGAACTGATTGCTGTGGCCGCTGCCCATATCACCAGGTGTCCGTACTGTATCGCCGGACACACAAAACGTGCCAAGCAGTTGGGCGCAACCGAAGAGGAAATAGCAGAGGCAATCTTCGTGGCAGTAGCAATGAGCGCCGGTGCCTCGATGGCCCATTCAACAGTTGCGATGAAGGCTCTGGAATAGGCACCTGGAGATTAGTTGCGGACGCCCGTGATTTTGCTTAGTGGCGGCGTGCCTTTTTGGCAGCAACCATCCGCGTCATGGCGACCTGTGCCAGCGGTCCCAGTGCTTCTTCCGGGAAGGGGTATACGGACTGGACGTTGACCTCGCCCAGCACATAGGTATCCTCGCCAGACGCGGTCTTTGGCCCGTACAGGAAGTCCGCATCCCATATCGCAGGGAGCGACTCTGTGTCAATGTCGAGCAGCCGTTGCATCTGGGGAACCCACTCCGATTCGAGTATGGCTTTTATTGCCTGAAACTCGGGTTTCTGCGGCCCGTAATACAGGCGCGGCGGGACTTCCGCAGCCTCAGGGCCAGCCTCGGGGGGTGGGGGAGGCATAAGCGCTTTGACGAACTGGAACCCGAAGCCGGCTACCCGGTCTTGCACGAGGTAGCAACGAACCATCCCGTCTCCCAAATGTTGCATGAACGGCTGGTCAATCATACAGCCGTAATTGTCGAAATAGGGCCGACAACGCTGGACGAAGTCATCAAGGCGCATCTCCTCATACACGCTGCCACGCAGTGCGTGAAGCACCCGCACGGCGGTCTTATTGGAAGGGGAGGCAGTGCGCACCAGTTCCACTTTCCAGGTGCCGTTGCCTCCATTACCCCGGTGCTGCTTTATCACCCTTGGGCCTGATGGGAGAAGCCGGGAAAGTCCCTCGGCCAGCTCGTCAGGAGAGCGATACAGGTGAGTATCGGTTCCCCACCCGAGGTCACGTGTGCGATGAAGGACTTCCTTTGTGCCCATCCTCATGATGATGTCGGGATGGGCACTTACCCACACGCCCTGCGATGCCACGTCTAGAAGTATCGCGTCCAACTGCGACCGGTCCTGGCCTCTGACAATCGGGTCCACCCAGACGAGCACGCCGTCCAGGTCGAGCAATTGTTTGTGTACTTGGTCAGCGGCTTCGTCCGAATACACCACCGGCTCCCCGATGATTTGAAAGGCCTCCAGCGCATCGAAAACACCCCTCAACCTGTTCTCTTCACGGGGTGGGGGTGGCTTTGTGGTATCACCCCGCCAGAGAATGCCGATACGCCCGATGGCCGCACTACCAGTCATGGTATTGTCCCCCCCGCTCAGCAGTAATATGTGATTAGGGCTAAATACTAGGGCTTGAGGGGTGTGTTGTCAAGAGATTGCCGGCTTCTGAACTCGATAATAGGTCCTCAACCCGCTGGTGTCTCCAGAGCGTTGAGGACGTCGGCTGCAAAACGGGCGAGACGGAAGCCGCCCTGTCCCTCTTCTTCCATGATATCGAAACCACGGCGAACGACCACGACATTCTTTGAGGGGATAATCATGGAATACTGGCCACGAGCGCCAGCCGCGGTGTAAACGCCCTCGGGCAAGCCCTGGTCGGGGCCAAAGAGCCAGAATTGAGCACCGTAGCCACGTCCGTCTGGCATTTTAGGTTGGTCGGGTGCCGGGGTAGCAACATATTTAGACCAGCCTTCAGGCAGAATCCGTTCTCCGTTCCAGACTCCATCATTAAGATAAAAAATACCGAACCGGGCAAAGTCCCGGGCTGTGCTCCAGGCCTGACCGGACATCAGGAAGTCGCCGTTCCAGTCCGTTTCGGTGGTTGTTCGGGTCATGCCGACCTTCCACAAGACCTCTTTGAAGGGGAACAGGTGAAAACGGGCATCATTGCTGATAGCAGCGCGCACTGCGCGGACCGCCAGAATTGTGTCTGAGCCGGCATAGACCCATCGTTTGCCTGGCATGCAGTCGACGGTATTGAGGGCGGATCGTTCGGCGGCGGCCACGCCTCCAAAATACAGTTCCTGTTGGGGGTTCCCGGCCCGTTCGGTATACAGCCCACTGCACATGTGTAACAGGTCGTTTATCGTGATTTGCCCTCGTGGGTCACCGGGTGTGCGCCATTCGGGGAGAGGTGCCTTTTCATAGATATCAATTATTCCCTGCTTCACGGCGGCACCGATAACCGATACGGCAAAGCTCTTGGCAGCTGAATTGGTCCGATGGGGTGTGTGCATGTCGTAGCCACGACTTTCATCGTAGCGCTCACTGACTATTTTACCGTCCTTGACGATAACTACTCCCCACGTAATTCCACCGTAAGCCTCTCCGTCAAACGCGTTCTCCACAACACGTTCCAGTGCCTCAGCCTGTGGGGAAGGAAGCATGACTGTTGCATTCTTATCTCCCTGAGGCCACGGCTCGTTATCGGTGTTGGGTATAATCAGGTCTTCGGGTAATCGTGGCAGGTACTTCACTGCGTCCATCGTAGCGCCAATGGGGAGCTGAGTCGAGCCCAGACCGGGTCGCCAGGCAGCGATACGCGGTGGCATGTCCGGAAGAAAGGTTACGGCCACAGTCTTGTTTTTTCCATCTATCTCAGCGGGCATTTCCGGGAAGAGGCTTTCCCATACGGGAGAAACGCCGGTGAACACATCGGCTTCAATCCTTTCCGTCGTGTGGCCGGCCGTAAAAATACCACTGCAATAATACATGGCCTTGTAGGCTGCGGCCATAGCCCTGACATGACGTCTCGTATTCATTCCGGGACGCCTTCCTGGCTCTCGTTGAGCCACCGATGAAGATTCAACCATGCTCTCTCTGCCGCTTTCTGTCATCATTTCCTCCCGTATCACCTGTTCAGGACCGTGGAATAAATAGTCCGACCCATATTATACCATTCTATTCCCTGAGGGGGTTCAGGCACTCTTTTTGCCGATCGTAAGTCCCGTTTCGCGACGTGTGGCTTCTGGTGTAGTCTATGAGGCTGCCTCGTAGTCTCGATAAGCCCTTCTCAAACGAGTGTAGAAACGATACGATTGTATGAGAACCCCGGGTATATCGGGTAGACGGTATCTGCTGAGTTGCGCAAGTGCCTTGGTGGGGGAGAGAGCTTGTCTGGAGAGCTTATAATACTCATCGTAGAATTCCTTCAGGGAGAGTTTTGTCGGGAGTACCGTGTGGATGAAATCGAAATAATCCCAGTTGCTTGTGATTAGTTGTTCTTTCGACTGCTCGTATAAATCGGTTCCGGGTAGTGGTGTCAGCACGGCAAATCCGGCGAAGCCCAGGGTAAGACTACGACAATAGCGTTGAAACGCCGCAAAGTCCTCCTTTAGTAAGTCCGGCCGGACGATGAAGGAAGCGTGTGGTTCAATCCCGAGCTTGTTTATAATTTCCATGGCCTTTTTATTATCAGCTACGGAAGTACCCTTACCCACGGTCTCGAAATCTGCATCCCTGAAAAATTCCAGGCCCACGAAGACTTTCTCCAGGCCAATACGCTGCCACAGGCTGAGAAGGTCATAATTCCTGGCGATGGTGTCGCTCCTGGCATACAGGAAGTACCGCTTGTGTATGCCAGCCTGCTCTATGAGCAGGGCCAATTTTTCCATGCGTGGTGCATCCACGAGGGACTCGTCGTCAGCGAAGAATACATACTCCTCATCTATTCCCGACAACTCCCGCACGATATTTTCAGGCGTTCTCTTTAGGTAGCGGCCGCCCGTAAGCTTCCACAGGGCGCAAAAGCTACACCTGTAGGGGCACCCTTTCGAGGTTCTTATCGATGCCAGGGGCTTCATCCATTGCGAGTAGTAGTGCTTCCGGTATTTTGTTGTGAGTGTCCTGTCGGGGAGGGGAAGAGAATCGAGGTCCATGGCTGCATCCGGAGCGGAATTCACCAGAGTTTCCTCACTGGCAAAGGCCACGCCGGGGATTCCGGCAAATCCCTCTGTCTTGCCGAACCTTTCTACTATCTCTGCAAAGGCGAAGACACCCTCTCCTTTGACGATGAGGTCGATGTATGGAGAGATGAAATCTTCGGGCATGACCGTGGCATGGTGGCCGCCAACGACTGTTAAGGTCTGCGGTAAAGCCTGTTTCACATGGGCGAAGAGTGTTTTTACGATGTTGACATGGATGGTGTATGACGTGATTCCGACTATCTGGGGAGCGAACTGCTGTAATACTGACTCCAGACCTGATTCCAGCCGCATGTCGAGAATTTTCACGTCGTGAGCTCCGGACACACCCGCCGCGACATACTCCAGCGCAAGGGGCTCGAACAGGAATACATCATCTCCACCTATGCTTATGGGTGGTTTCGCCGGCTGTATTAGTAATATCCTCATGTCACAGTCCTCCTGTCGACGTCAATCCCGATTAAAGACTTTCTCTTTGAGCCTGGGAAAGTCGGCGGTATATCAGGCTCGTACCAGTTCAATCACTTGATTCATAAGTCCTAAGCCAGCCTCCTGAGGTGTATTGCCCTCCAGTGACAGGAGTTTCAGCGTCTCTACGAACATGGCGACAGCATCAAGTAATAACATTATCGTATCGACACCAATATCATTCCGCAGTGATCCTTGCTGCACTCCCGTTTCAACGATGCTTCGTAGTAGCAGGGCGAACCTGAGGTGGTCGTTCTGTAACCGACTGGCGATTTCCTGGTCATCAACCTCCGCAATTGCCTTAGAACGTATTCGGACATGGTCGGGAGGATTTACATCGGGGTCTGCGAAGGCGGCTGCAGCCTTACGAAGGGCTTCCAGGGTGTCTGTCTCAGACTCAACCACAGCGTTGAGTCTGGCAATTAGCCTATCGGACATATGCTCCAGTACGGCAAGGAAGAGGAGCTTCTTGGTAGGGAAGTACTTGTATATGGCGGCCTCAGAGATGCCTACGATTTCAGCGATATCTGTTACCCTTGCCTTCTGGTAGTTGGACTCGGCCAGCACCTTGATGGAGCATTCGAGTATCTGCTCTCTTCGCTTTTCGGCGGGTAGTCGGCGTACGGTCATCAAAACACCTAAGTTAGTAACTACTCACTAACTATACTACCGTAAATGTCTGGGAATGTCAATACCGACGGGCTTTCTCCTGACAACCAATTTGGGTATGACTTTAGGGCCTGGAAGTAGTGATTGCGCTTGAGCTCTGATTTAAGACAGGAGAATCTTGGATTCTCCTGTGGTGGTGGCTCTGTGAATCCGGTATTATTTCGTACTGTGCGGGGATGCTGGTGAAGGCAGAGCATGGAGGACACAAGTGGTTTTACTGTTTGCGTGATGAGTGCTAAAGCTATATCTGCCTTGCCGTACCGGTGGCATGGTGAAGCTTCTTACAGGGCATGCGACCAATGCAGGAATTTCTGAAGAGTGTCTGATCCTGTTAGGTTTGCTGCGTGTGTCCTTTAGGAACTAGGTGTATGACAGACAGAGCAGTCGCTGCGGCCTTCCAGTGTATGCGGTATCTGGGGGACGCCACCAGGGATTACGCTGTGACATAGCTCGCAGGTAGCATCAGTCCGGTTACTATGTGTCGCCGGTAGTACACCGACCATCTGCCCGGCAGAGTGGCACAGGGAACATGGGCGGTGGTCATCATCCAGCGGATGGGGGGCACCTGTCGGTGAAATTGGTGAGACCTTATGACAGACCAGGCACGTTTGCTCTGTTCGGTCATCGTGCGATTGCGGTAAGACAACCAGACCTTGCGCTGAATGGCAGTCTGAACAGAACTCCATCACACCTCCGAGCCTGTGAGCAATCAGTGTTGCCAACACCGGTGAGACCTCATGGCAGACCTGGCATGTTTCATCTGTCCTGCCATCGTGAGTTGTCGGGAGGTCAACCATCGCCCCAGCGGCATGACATGACGTACATACACCGTCTTCAGTTGCCTCATGCGCTATCAGGGGTGTCGGTATCAGTGCTACCGTATGACAGGTGCGGCACCATATCGAGCTGTCTCTGCCTTCATGGCTATCAGGCAGTTCCATCATGGCTCCCGGGCCATGACATTCAGGGCAGGAAGAGTTCTCTTCAACTCTGTGGGTTCTATTGACCGGCAGGACCGGGGTAACGTCATGGCACGCCTGGCACATCGGCTCGACAGTTCCCTCGTGGTCGTCCGGTAAGGGTAATAATCCTTTATCTCCGTGACAACTTGAACAGACCCATCCATCAATCGTGTGAGCGATGTACGGGGCTTGGATACCGGTCTCCTCGTGGCACATGAGGCACGTCTGTACCGTTCGTCCCTCGTGGCATTCCGGTACAGGTGCCAGGCCCCCGGTAGTATGACACTCATCACATATGCCGCGTCGGCCCTCGATGTCGTGTGTTATGTGTGTCACCCCGCCCGGGACCATCAGGTGGCATGTCTGGCAGATTTCATTTCCTCGGTCTTCGTGGCTGGCAGGTACCGGCCAGAGACCTCGTGAATTATGACAGACCAGACAGTCGTCTCTACCCTCGGTAATGTGTGGTATATCAGGGCCAATACGTTCCCCTATTATCACCTCACCACCGTTACCATTCTCTACATCCCCATTGCCGTTGTCCCCATTTTGTTCTATTGGCTCATTGGAGCCGCAACCGCCAAAAAGCAGCAACAGAATGATAATGAGAACAAACGCTAAAGCGAAATACTTTGCCTTGAGGGAGGAAAACAGATTGAATATCATGTAACTTAAAAGTGGTACTTAACTTTCTTTAGTTTATATTAATCTATATTAGTTTATAACGGTAAACATTGTAGGTGATTTCGGATTATCTGTCAATATTCAGAAGGCTCAGATTATCCGCTGGTGGGGTTCACACACCTGAACCAATATTGAGCCCCTGTTCTAACCGGTCAACTACCGGATTCTCACCTTTTTCTTACTCTCCTGATGTTATTATCCAGATAGGAGTATTGTAAAGTAAAGTATAATCTGCTTAGAAACGAATATGCTTGACAAACTGAGTGTAGCTATAGTATTGTGAAAATGCGTGCGTTCAAGCGAGTCTGTATATGACAAATCTACCGCATAGGAATGACCAGTAGACTTCACAGGAGGTGCGGATGAACAAAAGAAGATTGATACTAATGCTGTGCGCTTTCCTTGCTATAGGGGGCGCGATAGGTGGCTGGTGGTTCAGTCAGTCCGTGCCTTTGTTACACCCGGAGGGAGTTCCTGCTACTAATGTAGCTCACGCTGCAGAAGGTCTAGCAGACGGGTGTGCTAAGTGTCACACGGAAGCTCTTCCTTTTTCAAATTGTCTGGATGCGGGTTGCCATGATTCGCTCGTGACTCTTGTTGGCACCAACAGTAATGTGTATCTCGCACACCATGATGTAGTAGTAACCGATGATTGCGGGGAGTGCCACGCGAACGCATCTTACCCCGGTGACGCTCGATATGTTGCCATTCCAGCGACGAGTCATGGTTTCTGTAGTTCATGCCATAACATGATGCAGCACGAGACAGGCAGCTAGATTAAGGGAAAAAAGTAAGAGGGAAGGGACGCTACCTTCAGGTAGCGTCCCTTTTTATTTTACAGGTTGGCGGATTCCTTAAAGTCACCCGGTCTCAGGTGTGTCATTAGCTATTTCGGTAGGAATGAGCGGCGGGTTCATCTCTTCGCCCTGCCCGGTTGCCAGGGCGCGGGGCTGGCTGGA
>Ga0209536_100012090_pt1 | contig 12584 bp, 12 predicted proteins | sample DeeMarSeWOR28_12_FD_187461 | JGI IMG/M metagenome (GOLD analysis project Ga0209536, IMG submission 187461) | Marine sediment microbial communities from White Oak River estuary, North Carolina - WOR-2-8_12 (SPAdes) (version 2) | ecosystem: Environmental > Aquatic > Marine > Intertidal zone >...
AAGCGCCGGCCACGCCGGAGGTCCGGTGTCTGGCCATGCTGTCCGCTTGACTGGGCTAACACCTACCTCCTTCGGTTATTCCCCACAGGTTGCCGCACGCCCAAAATCCTTCACAATTTTAATCAATTACATCGTGTCCGTCCAGAAGTAGTAGATATTGGTTCAGATCAAAACGATTAAAAAAGGTGGAAAATTTCCACAAGTATCTGTACTAGTAGATTGCATGTTTCTGGCTGAACTCCAAAACCGTATTTTAACTTCGGGTCATGATTTGGATTTAATCCAAGGAAAACTGGTTTTTGACATTACAGAAGGGGGTGAACAGTATTTAAACATAAATGGGAAGAAACAGGAATTAAAAAAGGATGATATTATACTTAAAGATGAGAATGGAATTTTGGCAAGTGTTCTCTATGGCCCAGCAAAGAGGACAGCAATAATTCCTAAAACAAAGAACGCTCTCTTTTTTGCATGGTGTCCCTACGGGATGGATAAAGAGCTTCTCACGAATCATTTAAATGCAATTCTTAAAAATCTGATTCTAGTATTTGGTTCGGTATCCTCGGAGCTTAATATTCATACATAATGTTATTCAAAGAATAAATTAAAAGAAGCTAATATTCTCCTATAAAATCATTTTTTATTGGTATTATTATAACAAAGGTTGGAAAGGAAAACTTGAATCAAAAACCCATCTTAGTTTTAGGAGCAACAGGCTATATAGGTGCTAGATTAGTCCCTGTGCTTCTTCAACACGGATATCAGGTTCGAGTTGGATATAGGTCATTGAATAAACTGAAAAACAGAATTTGGAGCAATCATCCAAATGTTAAACCATTTAAATTGGATATATTTGACAAAGAATCACTAGAAAAGGCAATGAAAGGGTGTTCAATTGTTTATTATTTAGTGCATTCAATGGAGGGCTCTGGAAAGGATTTTGTCAAAAAAGATCGAATTGCTGCTCAAAATACTGTTATCATAGCTGACAAAACTAAGGTTAAACGAATTATTTACCTTGGAGGACTTGGAGAAACACAACGTGGAATAAAACTTAGTAAACATCTCCAGTCACGAATAGAAGTAGCAAAGATTCTTGAATCATGTTCCATCCCTGTCACAACATTAAGGGCAGCTATTATTATTGGAACTGGAAGTGCTGCATTTGAAATAATGAGGTATTTAACAGATCGTTTACCTGTAATGATTACACCCAGATGGTTACGGACTAAAAATCAACCAATAGCTGTCGAAAACGTCTTAACTTATCTTTTACAGCTGTTAAACAATCCTGAAACAATAGGTCAAACATATGATATAGGTGGGCCAGATATTCTTTCATATAAACAATTTATGGGATCCTATGTTGAAATTGCACAACTACCAAGAAGATTTATTCTTCCAATCCCGATTTTTTCCCCTAAGATAAGTTCTTATTGGATTAAATTTATCACAGGAATCCCTTCATCCTTAGCACGTCCTCTTATTGATGGTATGAAGAATGAAGTTGTTGTAAAAGACACACGCATTCAAAAACTTATTCCTCAACGACTTCTTGGTCATAAAGAAGCTATTCTTAAAGCATTAAATCCGAATCAATATAAAGAAGCATTCTCATACAATAGGAAGAAGCATATACCTCCAGAATGGTATCATCCAGGAGATATTGAGTGGTCAGGAGGAACAGTTTTTCAAAATTATAAGGCTATTATTTTTAATTCCCCTATTCACAGCAATTATTCCCCCATATTGGAAACAATAAATAAGAGAAACAAAATTGACTTCTTCAATCTTTATTATAAATTTGGCTCCCTACTAGATAATTTGTTCAAAAAGACGATTATTTTTTCCTCACGACCTTGGAGACTGATTGAAAACCGTAATGATGATGTTATTCAGTTAACAACTAGTAATAACCTGCCTGGAAAGACATTTTTAACATATAAGATAAGAATGGTTGGAAAGCATACTATTCAAGTAGATCAAATATTCAGAATCATTCCTAAAGGAATCATAGGGGCATTATATTGGCTCTTTTTTGAGCCAATCTTTAACAAATTTTCTCAAAGGTTATTATCAACCATTGCTAGAAACTTTGAAGGAGCCAAAATTAAAAAGATTAAACACATGGAAATGCCATCAAAACCTTATGTATAATTCCCGATTTAACAAATCAATCCAGTAGGGAAGTATTTTTTAAGTGTATTTCTTCTGTTTACATTTATATGTTTGAAAAAAGGGGCCTTTCCAATAGACAATTTTAAGAGGACGAGCTTGAATTTTAATATAATTTGTATCAATATCAATACCTAAGACCTTTGTGACAATATTATCACCGTACTTTTCACGAAGTAATTCAAAGCAATTTTGGATATGTTGATTTGAGGTACTTAATTTAACAATTGCTTCAATCATAATTCCTGTATTTGAAAAGGGATTTTCAGGATCAGTATTATCAATTGTCAGAGCGAGATAGGGATGCCGTTGTAAATTTTTGATAACATCAGAATTAATGTTTTGGATAAAAGATAGTAAACACTTACCTAGTTCATTGACAAACAATAAAGGGTGAATCTGAGGATTGTTGGTGTCATTCAATGTTGCACAATAAATGAATGATGCACTTAGAATGAACTGTGAAATATAATCAGGAAGAAGACATTCCTGACCATTGAGTTCACAAACTACTTTCATTGTTTATCACATATAATTAGAATCTTACTTGATCAACACGCGATGCTTTCCAATAGAAAAAATGTTCCGGGACAATTTTAATAATTGTCCTGCTAACAATGGGTAGTACCTGCCAAGCACGAGGGATTTTCTCATGAAATCTCCAATAATAATTGATATAATTGGGATACTTTCGAAGGAAAAGCATAAGTACACGTATTAGAACGGGGGAAAATAATAAGACAAATAGAAATCCAGTTTTAGAATCATGACCATAGATTTTTGACCGTCCCATTATTTGAACACCAAAGCTTTGTGTCATATCCTTCTTCTCTTTTGAATCAATGAAGAGAGTTATTTTATTTCTTTTTTGAAGATTCCTAACCTTTTTACTACTAAGTGATGTTGAAATGAAAAAATCTCTGCCGTCAAATATAAAAAGAGTAGGAGTTACATGTGGAATTTTATTCGATGAACTCACAGAGATTGTTCCTATTTGTGCAAAGTTGGAATTCCGAATGAGGGTCAATAATCCATCAGGAATTGCCCGAACATAGAGAATACGAAGATAAATTATATTAATACTGGACAACAAGAAAGCAAACATGATATAAGCCAGTAACATAAACATTAGAAATCGATCTAGATAGCCTAAAGGTACTAAAGCAAGACCACTACTAATAGCTAGATAATGAACGACATCCGAGTTTTCCAAGCTCCTAATATCTGTTGCTGAAAAATAAGCTTTTAATGAAGGATTTTTCAAATAACGGGCAAGAATAAAATCACGACGGAGTTGAATGAAGATTATAAATATTGTGAGACCTAGTCTGTAGCAAATATCAAATGTCATCAAAAAAATAAAAAAGATGAGTAAGGGAGGGAGAGAATTAAGGGCCATATCGTCTTGGATATAGATAAGAATATTGTTTAATCCAAAAGAACTTGAAGAAAAAAAATAAGTTAATACAAGCAAAAAAACAGCAATACTGATGACGATAGAGGAGGGATGGAATAAATATTCTAAAAATTCTACATGAAATTTTTTTGTCACACTATTAAGACGTTCAATTTCAACATTTCTTAATTTCTTTGCATATTTAAAGATACTAATTGTCCATAAGAAGAGACCAAAGGCACCACATACGCCAGCAAACAAATAGATAAAGGGAATGTTATAAGTAAAATAAAGGGCCAGACCCCAGCTAAAGTAAATCAATAACAAAAGAAAGACATTGAAGGGAGGCTTTAACCGACTAAAAGGCCAAGTCCCCTCAAAAACATGTTCTTGTAAAAATTTATACTTTTTGGGGGGTTGCATTAACCCTAATTTCACAGGATCTTTGTCTCCTTGAGATTTAATCTCAGTCCATATAATTTGTATTTATTATTAAAAAATCCTACTTGAAAGGTTTTCGATGTTTTTTGTTAACTTCGGTTTTTAGCTTACTAATCTAGAATAGATTTTTATTAAAGGATCAATGGATTTCAGGCTCCTCAGGTGGAAAACCGATCATTTCCTTGATGAATTCCTGTTCATTGTTAAAATGTCCAGCACCAACTTTTAACGCATAAAAAGCTTCAGCCATTTCAATTTTTCCATTAGAAAGGGATCCCTGTGCTTGAGCAACCGTATTTAACAATGATTCCAAACCGACACGTAATTTTTGCTTTATTTCATTATTTAAACGCGTTGGGTCAGCTCCTTCAACGAATAGGTCAGCTAACATCTCTACTTGAGATTTATGACAAAGAATAGCTTCTATCTTCTTATTAAAGGTCTTTGAAATATCAACAAGACGATTGGGCTTATGTTCCATAGGGGTCATAAACCAAATTTCTTTGGGTTGGTGAGGATCCAATCCTTCTTTTAGATGGTCAGGGTAGAGTAATGGAAAACATGAAAAAACAGCTGCTTCTGATGCTATTTTCCCTATCGATACATGATCTGGATGAGGTTCATACTTTTTCCATGGATCAAGAGTTACAATCCTATAAGGTTTTAGCTTTCTAAACCAATACACCAAATGTTCTTTCAGTTCATCAGGATGTTTTTGAATTAAACCATCTGGAAAGTTAAGAAAAATAGGCTTTTTTGCACCAAAAACATTCATTGCTTCTTCCAATTCATTTTTACGCATATTAGCAAGATCTTGAGACTTAATCAATCTATTTCTTGTCCCTAGGTCTCCATTAGTTGCACAAATCGCGTAAACATCATGGCCATCTTCGACCCATTTAGCTAAAGATCCTCCAGCAAGAAATTCGGCATCATCAGGATGTGCATATACAAAAACAATGATCATTAATTTCATCTCAAATTCTGTTTATTAACAACTTACATCAGAAAATATTTTTCTAGGATAAATTTTTTATCCATTTTTTGAATCTTCTCCTATTGAGGGGAAGATTTAAATGACGTTCATAGGAAATTTCTTTAATCAGAGAGAATTAATGACTTTTCTATTAACCCGACTAATGATTAAATATAGAAAAGAAACGGTAAATAAGCTAATAAGGAAGAAAGCCCCAAAAAGATTAATAAAACCCCATTGTTCTAAGATTGTACCAACAGAGAAATATGCAAGCATCATAATGAAAGAATTAATCGATCCTCGCATTGATTGTTGACTTGCTCGTTTTTGTGGATCAGTATAATCATATACAAGATTAAAGAAGGCAGAATATAATAAAACCATTATAAAAATTCTTAATAAATAGATAAAGAAAAATAAGGTCACTTTAAGATCAATTGCTAAATCATACTCTAAAATGACGGCGATTGAAAGCCAAGAAAGGGGATATGTGAAAAACATCGATAATATATATAACATTGGGGGATTCTTGAATAATTCTACAACTCTTTTAGACAATCGTGTGGTAAACATTGACACTAAATTTCCTGTGGATCGCATGCTTGTTAAAACGAGTAAAGTAACGCCTAGTTCAAGATTTAAAAGGGGTGAAAATAACATAGAATTAAAAATAAATGACATAGAATCCGTAACAGTCACTAAAACGATTACAACGATGAAAATTAGCATTCGTTCATCAAAATATTCATTTAAAAAGGACTTTATTCTATTAGATATTTTTTTCATACCTTTTAAATCAGAGAAAGCTTTTTCCTCAGGACTTTGTGTCGTCTTTTGATCCTTTATCCAAAAGAAACCAAATAGAATACCAAATACTTGAAAGGTACCCTGAATAACAAAAATAGAAAAAGCAATTTCTTGATCTATAACTTTAGTGTCCCCTAATGCCACCCCAGACAGAAAAATAAATAAAACAACTAAGGCTGAATAGATAAATAAGGCATTAGACATAATACCTCCAATTTTAGGGATTTTTTGCTTTTGGTTTTTTTCTGTCTCGAATTCTTGCCAAGTATCCATATACCATGCATCAAATGACCCAGTCCCGAACGCATTACCAATCCCTGAAATGATTTCAAGTAATAAAAACCCAGAAAAGGAATTAACAACCAATAATAAGAGAAAGTAAAGGCAATACATAAGTTGGGAAAGAATGTAGGATAATCTTCGCCCAAAAATATCTGCAAAAAGGCCTAAAGGAAAATCAAGAAGAAAGGCTACCAATAAACCTGCAGAATAAACTAAACCAAATTCATAATAATTAATAAAATTTAGATACCATAAGGAGAGCCAAGCTTTACTCAAGCTAAAGCCACTTAATATAATTAGAAAAAATAAATACTTTAATGATAATTTTCTTAACGCAGACGACAGTTCATTGAATCCTAGGATTCGGTAAAAAATTCTGCTTATGAAACTCTCTCTCGTATTATTTTGATCCACTATTAGCCTCCTTGAAAGTAATGATTCATTAAACAAATTAAAATAATTTCATTAAGATAGTTTATAACGCTCATGGTAGATTTTGGCTGATCTAACAACCAAATTAAGCAAATTTCAGATTGTTTATTCCTATAACACCATATTTACAAGATCCGAGGAATAATTTTTTAGAGATCAAACTTTTTCACAGAGTGAAAATGCATCATATTAAGTTTTACTATAAAAATTATTTTCAGTCAGAAATTCATAATATTGGTTAAGAAAAGACATTACTTCATTTTGATGAATCTATCAAAAAACCATTCGCGTACTACTTTAGTAGTACCCTCTAGCTAACGTTCATATGAACATTATAAATTGTTCACTAGAGAAATTGTACGCAAATATCATCTAAAAACCCTCTTAAAAGGATTAAATTAAATTCATCAAGTTTAGAAGAATTCTGATCTTGTTTAACTCAGTAAATAGTTACATTTTTTAATATATCGGTTACAGAAGTTAATAATAAATTGATAGATTAGTTGAAAGTCATGATATCATCAAATATAGTCTAATCGACGTTATTTCAGAAAATAAAGGGAATTAATTATTTTTAGCAATTTTTAGTACCTTTAGATTACTAAAATAACTAGGAAACTGTTTAAAATACATCGTACATATATTTAAGGGTATCTTATTGGTTACAACTTCAAATTTTAGCAATAGGATGAGAAAATAGCATTAATCTTCAGATATAATGAAGAATTTTTTTCCAGATCGTTAATTAATGCCTTAGAGTTAATCCTTTTATTAGGAATGGAATGAATATTCAGATAATATAGCGAAACTGAGTGTCTCGAATGAAGATGGATATTTCGGCTGAAAGTTCTTTTAAAAGAGCATGAGCTTGAGCAGTTAACCCTAATCTCATTATTGTATTAAGAGCAAGACTATTCAATAGGTCTACCACGAAAAATTCATTAAGAATAGTTTCTAACCAATGTAGAAAGAAAAGTTGAAAAGGTGGGCGCTTGTTCGATGTAAACAAAACTAAATTTCTCTGTCCCAGTCGATCCAATTGTCTCATCATCTGTAAACGAAGGTAACGGTTTTTTCCAAAATGAGTGTGATAATCTTGCGCATTTTCCAGATGTCTTTGTTGTAAATTAGAAAGCTCAATATTCAACTCACCTGAAATTCCTCTAACTACCTCTGATATATTAAAATGAATTGAATAGGCCTGTTCAATTGAATCAAGAAGACTTCGGAAAAGTTTTTTTAAGTCATAAACTGCTTCCTTTGTTGTATCATCATTATTTTGGAAAATGCAACCCCCAAATAAAATAAGAGGCTCACGACTAGGAAAATCATTTTGATAATATAAAAAAGTTCTTGGTTCCTCTAGAATAGCCATCGTGCTTGATTTATACTTGTGTGCTTTCTTTTTTAAGCTATCTAAAGAATCCATTAGCAAAAAAAATTTAGCTTTTCAATTCTAGATCATTATTTTGAATAATCCATCTTAATTGTAACAATATTGAAATATTACTTACATTCATTCTGTCCAGAACTTTTATCAATTAATGAGTAAATAAATTCAGTCATGTTAACTGGTATTCATTTCTTATTGACAATGACTTGCAATTTTGAATGTAATCATTGCTTCTTATATTGTAGCCCAAATTTTGAAGGAACTTTTACCCTGAGCCAGTTGAGAGCTGTTCACGAAGAAATGAGCAAAATTGGAACAATTGAAATGGTTTACTATGAAGGTGGTGAACCATTCCTTTATTATCCTGTGATGCTTGAAGGAATTAAAATGTCTCTTGAGAGGGGATTCAAGACTGGAGTCGTTTCTAACTCTTATTGGGCAACCTCTGAGGAAGACGCAGAATTATGGCTGAAACCCCTCCTTGATCTGGGAATATCAGATGTAAGTATAAGTAATGATGTTTTTCATCATGGAGAAGCTGTGGTGAATCCAGCTACTAGAGCTTTAACCGCTTTAAAACGTTTGAACATTACTGGTGGCGATATATGTATCCAAGCACCAGCAATAGACTTGGAAAAAACCCAAGAGAAAGGTGAGCCAGTAATAGGAGGTGGTACAATGTTGAGAGGAAGAGCAGTTGAGAAATTAATTTCAGAGGAATTACCTCGAAAGCATTGGGAAGCGTTCACTGAGTGTCCTCATGAAAAATTGGATAATCCTGCTCGAGTTCATCTTGACCCTCTTGGAAATATTCATCTTTGTCAAGGCCTAAGTATGGGGAATATGTGGAAAGTACCTCTCTCAGAATTAGTAAAAAAGTATGACGCAATTACACATCCAATTTGTGGACCACTCATAGATGGGGGCCCTGCAGAATTGGCAAAAAAATATAATCTTGAACATGAGGAAAAGTATGTTGATGCCTGTCATTTTTGTTACATGATGCGGAAGGTTCTAATTGACAAATTCCCTGAATATTTAGCTCCTAGACAAGTGTATGGATTTAAAGAGTAATTATTCTCAAGTAACAATATGTGTCTTTACAGGTTTCACTTATAATTTAACCAATGAAATCCTATTATGTATTTTGCGACTCCACCCTTACTTAGTTTGAATCCAAGTGAATAAACTTTTCTAAGCTCGTCTTTACATTATGAAGTATGCAAATCATCTTTCTTTTTAAGATCTTTACAACAAAAGAAGATTATAATGCATGAAGTATCATCGTTCAGAGATGAAAATCTTTAAATTCTAAAACTCAGATAATAGTACTATTTTTAAAATATCAAGCAATAAAAATGGTGAATTAGAAATTTCAAGGGAGAAGAATGGATTAATAATTGGAATTATATGTCTTTTGTCTGTAACTTCATTTCTATTGGTAGATGGAAGGCCTTTATATATCCAAGGATCACAATCTGCTTTCTATACATTACATAATCCAATTGAGATTTCAAGTGACGCTGAACTAGCAGCTAATGCTATTAAAGGTTCAGGTAATGAAACTGATCCCTTTATATTAGAAGGATGGCAGATAGATGCAAAAGACAATGGTTATGGAGTCTATATACATAATACTACAAAGCATTTAATCGTTAGAAATTGTTGGATTACAGCAAGTAGCTCACCAAAAGACTCTGGAATCTTTATTAAAGATGTTTATCCAGGAACGGTTACAGTCGCAAATAACACAGTAGGACGTTGTTGGAAAGGGATTGAAATTCGGGACATAAATGCAACAAGAATTATTAATAATACTATTCGGCTCAACGGAGCCTATGGAATTGCTTATTATGGGTATTATGATTACAATAACAATGATACTTCACCTTATACTTATTATGCAAGTATTGAAAATAATACATGTATTCAAAACTTCAATATTGGTATTTTTGTATCAAGTATCTAAAATTCCTCAATTAATGGAAATCTAATCGCAAATAATAAGAAGTGGGGACTCTATTATAGACTTGGGAGTTTTAATCAAATTTATGCTAATTCTTTTATCAATAATAACAGAAATGTTGGCTTAGACCGTCGATGGTTTATCGATTTTGCTTTCTTTGTAGAGGATTATCCTGACTTTTTTACTGAATCATTTAGAGGAAATTATTGGTCAGATTATGAAGGAACTGAAAATTATACTGTTTGGGAAGAGAGCAACCAGTTAGGAGACATCATAAGAGTGATTGATATGAATCCTCTGTTGGTATCTTCTCATAAATATAAACCTCCCAAAATGTATACTGTTGAATTATCCATTTTATTAATAATAATAGTTACAATAGGAGTATTAGTTGGTGTAATGACTATTATAACCATACCTCAAGTAATTTCTGATGATTTAACGTCAAATAAGGTCTATAGTCTCATTATAAGAGGCGGTTCAGGGATTTTATTAATACAAAATGCACTTATTTTGGTCTTTGCATTTAATTTTAGGGGAATGCAAACTTTCAGCAAGATAGAACTCATCTCCTTCAGTATATTCCATCTAGACCTGCTAGGTTTCACATTATTAGGAATTGGATACTTATTTTATTCGACTCTTACTTCAGAAACAAAGAAACAATATCAACAAGGAGGAGCTTTACTACTAGGATGGGTAACTTGCCGTATCATTGTTCAATATATTATTCCTTATGGACTCATCCTCCATGAATATAGTGAGCCACTTAAATATCAAACTTTTGCATTTTATACTATTTATCGTGGATTTTATGAAGGCTATTATGATCTGAGTTTTCCATTTGAAGATGATTTTGGATTTGATTTACCCCCTCTGATATTAATTTTAACATTCGTAATGTGTGGACTGCTCCTATATATGGCTTCTCGTACTATACCAAAAAAATACCATGAAAAAGGCATAACTCTCTTTAAAGTATATGGAATTATTAATGCAGTAATAATATTTACCCTTCCTCTCATTTATTATCAAGAAAAGAACATTATCGGATTACTCACTTATAATTGGCTAATCTCTTATATTCCTTTATTTCTAAAAGTAATAATCATTCCTATTCTAGGTCTGATCACTTTTGGATTTATATTCTATGAGACAAGAATAGTACAAACAGTTTTACTATAAAATCAGATTATAATAAAGAAGATTAGGGTAAATAAACAAGAATTAGTTTAATACCCTAAGTAAATTAACCACAAGGTTTTGCTTCTTTCAGTAGCTTAAATCGTCATAATCAAATCTTATCTTCGCTTTCAAACATTCTAGCCTTATAAAAAAGAATTAACTATCCTCCCATATTAAGAAATTACAAAACGGGAATCTTGTGAAAGTAAAGAAGACATTTATTGAACTCAAACCAACCACGGAAATTTATTTGACTGAATTAGGTAGAATAGCTTTAATTGACTATGTACCACATTTTTCAAATCTTTTAGAACAATTGTTGAGCGAAGAGACTAAGGACATCTAATACCTAAAAAGTATTTATTAAATTCTTATTAATAGATCTTATTTAATTAATTTAGGGAAAGAAACTTTTTTATTTGCGTTAATTGTCTTTATTGGGTTCAAATATCGATATTAAATATAATTTTTACTAAAATTCCAATAATAAGACTAATGAAAGCAACACCTAGACTTATACTAGTAATTCTTATGAATCTCTTCTTAAACGAAATTGATTTCGCGACAGAGATGTAAAAAGTAAATGTAAAGATTATGCTAACTGCAAAGACAATTGTGAAAGATAATGCAATTAATGGCTGAGAGATCAGAAAAAAAGGGATGATTAGGATTACAACTGTAAAAAAATAGGCAATCGATGTATACAATGCAGCTTTGATAGGAGATTTTTGTTCTAAGTCTTCTTCAGAACTTGATAAATATTCTGAAGCACCCATTGATAAAGTAGCTGAGAAACCAGTAATAAAACCAATTACTGCAATCAATTGCGAATTTTCTAGTGCTATAGTAAATCCAGCTAAAGCTCCAGTCAATTCAACCAATGCATCACTCAAACCTAACACAATTGATCCTATATAGTCTAACATCTCTTCGTTTAACATATTTATCAATTGTTCTTCATGTTTCTCTTCATCTTGAAGTATTTTATTAATGCCTGGAATAATTTGAGTCAATTTGGAATATAAAACTTGTGCACTTTCTTCACCGCGCTCCATTAATCGGATACCAAATGTTAGTCCAAAAAATCTAAGAATAAAGATATATAACCACACTTTCCATTTATTTGCAGAGATTTCTTTCCTTGTTAGCTCTTTAAGAAATTTAAAATGCTCTTTTTCTGCTTTAGCAATTCTTAAAAGAATTTCAGAATTATGAGGATCCTTAATAATGGAGGCTAGCTTCTTATAAATATGATAACTTGTGATTTCATCCTTTTGAGCACTGATTAAAGCTTTTTTTGTGGTTTTGTCGATAATCGTCATATAATTCACCATAAATTTAATTTTAAGATTTAATTTAATCCTTCTACAGTCATCTGATTATAAATCTGAGATATAAATCCTAATGTTTAAGTTCTTCAACACCCTGTTTAAAAGTTGGTACAGGTTGTATAATGTTTGAAACAGACTGTTCGACAGTCTAGGTTTTTATAACTAAATTTCTTGATATTAAGTGTCCTAAAAACATTTTT
>Ga0209536_100012091_pt1 | contig 12584 bp, 13 predicted proteins | sample DeeMarSeWOR28_12_FD_187461 | JGI IMG/M metagenome (GOLD analysis project Ga0209536, IMG submission 187461) | Marine sediment microbial communities from White Oak River estuary, North Carolina - WOR-2-8_12 (SPAdes) (version 2) | ecosystem: Environmental > Aquatic > Marine > Intertidal zone >...
CTTCTGATAATGTCAGATCTGTTGCAGATTTACCGAAATAAGTCCGCGAAGCTGCGTCCGCGCCATAAGCTAATCGACCATAATTTGCACTGTTAAGATACCATTCCAAGATTTCTTCTCGACCGTATTTTTCCAATATTTGTGCAGCTAAAATTCTTTCTCGTAATACACGCTTCCAACCCATTGGTTCATCCCAAAGCAGTAAGTCTACGACCAAACGCTGTGCGATACTGAAATGATCGTCGCTTGTTAATCCGGCAAATGAAAATCCAGAATCACTCCAAAAATGTGGATCAGCTACAGCGATCGTCGCATCGATTAACACTTTGGGGATATGGTTTTCTTGATTTTCATCGATTGGTAAATATCGTTTGTTACTAGCAGCCGGATTTTCTAATTTCATCAGAATATGAGCACCAGTACGATCATAGACAACTGTAGGTTCAAGTAATGTACCTTCTGGAGGATCTAGCAATCGTGTCAATTCGTGTGTTGATGGCAGATCTGACATCAAGCTGGCAAATATAACAGTCGATAGTATTGCTGTTATAGCTATTATTAAGCTCAGGATACTTGCCAAAATAATTGTGATTCGTCCAGCAACATTTGCTGGATTTCGTAAGTTCGCTGTGTCCCGTTTCTTACGAAATTGGATAATATGGTATACAGATGGGTTCTGATTGGTCATAGGATGGTTTTGGTCTCAATACTCTAAGATATCGGGACTAGATCTTATGGGCATTGTAGATCAAGATCGATCTTTAATTTTTTTTGTCCTTGATTTGTAAAGCTGTTTGAAGCATCTCTTGAGCGGAAATCATAGAGCTATCGCTAACTTCTCCCAGCATCTCCGCCAATTCCTTAACACGTTTCTTATTATTTAAGTCTTCAACGCAGGTAACAGTCCGCCCTTCAAGAATTTGTTTTTGAACCTGATAATGCTGTTCTCCAAATGCAGCTAATTGGGGTAAATGGGTGATGCACATCACTTGATGCAGCCGAGCTAGTTCCCATAATTTCTGGCCGACTACTGTTCCAGCACGTCCCCCGATTCCTTGATCGATTTCATCGAAGATCAGAGAAGGAACTTGATCTGCTTTCGCAAGTACATTCTTTAAAGCCAGCATTAGACGTGATGTTTCTCCACCTGATGCAATTTTCACTAGTGGTTTGAACCCTTCACCAGGATTAGGTGCAATCAGGAATTCGACCCGTTCTAGACCATATGAGTCGAACTTTACTCTTTTTCCATCCTCGAGTGGAATTCCCTCTGGGTCAAGTTCTAGATTGAAATCCGTTTTAAATTTTGCTTCCGGCATACGCAGATCAGCGAGCTCGGATTCAAGCTCTTTTTCCATTAACCTCGCAACTTCGTGGCGTTTCTTTCTTAGCTTTTCTCCCTGGATAGCTAGTGTAGAGTGTAACTCTTGAGATTGTTTTTCCAAAACTTCTATTCGTTCACCTGCTTGGGTAATCGATTCTAATTGTTCGCGCGCTTGCTCAACAAATGCCAGGACATCTGGAATTGAATCCCCATATTTTCTGGTGAGATTGTGGATTAAGTTGAGTCTTTCCTCTACTTGATTTAGTCGGGAGGGATTGAATTCTATATCTTCGGAATATGATCGTAAGTAACTGGCTAGATCTGTTAATTCATCAAAAATTCTCTGAGCTCGTTCAGCCTGTTCTAATTGTGATGGGTCATATCTCGCAATGTCGTTCAGGGAATCAAGAACACTCCCAAAAGAATCGACTGAAGATTGTGTCTCGGTTGTGCCTTCATCGAGACCAATAAGCGCAGATTGTAACAGCGTAGCAATTGTCTCCGTATTTGCTAGGCGTGTTCGTTCAGCGAGTAGATCTTCTTCCTCACCAGGATTCAATCGTGCTGCTTCAATCTCATTGATCTGGTAGGTTAACATATCCATCCGCCTGGCTGCTTCTCTTTCTGCCATCTGTAAATTGCTCAGTTCTTTCATCACAGAACTTAGTTGCTGATAGGTGGCTTGATATGATTTCAACAGGTTCTCGAGATCGACACCACCATACCGGTCTAGCAGTCCAATATGCTCACGTACCCTTAGAAGCGATAGATGTTCTGACTGCCCATGTACATCGACCAGAAATTCTCCCAGCTCTCGAAGAAGGGAAACATTTACGATTCTTCCGTTGACACGTGCTACATTCCTGCCCGTTGTCCGAATCTCACGTCCGAGGGTAAGAAAGTCTGGGTCGTCCAAAAGGTCTTCGCGTTCTAAGATTGGGTGAATGCTTTGCTTGATGCCTTGTGGGATTCGAAAAATGGCTTCGATTTGGGCATGTTCTGCTCCGCTTCTTATCATCGTGGATTCGGCACGTCCGCCAACTAAAACTTCAACCGCGTCAATAATGATTGATTTGCCTGCACCGGTCTCTCCAGTAAAAGTGACTAAACCTGGAGAAAATTTTAGATCTAAACCTTCGATGATTGCGAAGTTTTCAATCCGAAGTTCGACGAGCATTCTTTCACAACCCTTTAGATTCGTATACCACTCAATCGATAATACATAGTTGAAATCACGATAAAAGTATATAACCCTTGCCAAACCAGTGGAAGTAAGAACCCCAAACCACCGAAGCTTCCCTGTGCAAGAACCAATAAAAATGTGACTATATAACTTAATAATGGAATGATGCTGCCTACAGCAGCTCCAACAGTAGCCACCTGGTATAAGCGTTTCGATCTGCGTCTGCGAACAACTAAGCGAACAGCTTCAGCAATGATAACTCCAGCAACCGGAGCGAGCAGAATTATAAAAAATCGAAGAAATTGTGCTAATTGGCTTCCAATGAATGCCAATATCAAGGCTAGAAAGAACGCAATTGGGTAATCGTACCATTCGGTTGTATCAAAAGTTTTTTGTTGCCCGCGCACACATTGAGGGCAGCGATAACCTGTTGGGGTAGATACTGCACACTTTGCGCAGATCGGTTTGTTGCATCGGTTACAGCGCAGAGTTGTTTCTCGAGTAGGATGGTTTTCGCAGTAAAGGGTAGGAGTATCTTGCGTCATCGGATCTGTCCAGTTGAAGGGTTCTGATACATATGAGGTGTTAGGTTGCGGTAGAAATATCCAGGGTCTTGGAATCGGACAAAAAGTGTCGTATGCTTACCGGCAAAAGCTTCCACACGGTCTCCACTTTCGAGATCAACCGGGGTCTGTCCATCAACACTTAGGACAGCCTGATGATCTGTATGGACGATTATGCTTACTGAAGAGCCTTCAGCAAGTACAATGGCTCGATCGATGGATAGATGAGGAGCAACAGGTACAAGCAGTATATTGCGGAGCTCCGGGGGTAGAATCGGCCCACCAGCTGCTAGAGCATATGCAGTTGATCCCGTTGGGGTCGAGGCGATTAAACCATCTGCGACATATGTGGTGAGAAAGCGACCATCTACACTGGTATCCAATATCACCGGGCGCATGATTTTACCGCGACTTACAACCACCTCATTTAATACATCCCAACTACCAAGCAAGCTTTCAGCACGCCATTGTTCTGCACACAACATCATACGTTTTTCCAGCCAGAAATCGCCCTTCATCAAGCGGGGTATGAATTCAGGCCATTGTTTTTCTCGAACTTCAATAAGAAAGCCAAAGCGCCCTAGATTGATGCCCAGGATTGGAATTTTTCCTGGAGCACTCAGATGGCCGACACGTAGCATTGTGCCATCTCCTCCCAAGGCAATCAAAAGCTCGAACTCACCTGATTTGATACGCTCATGGAATGCAGGATCGCCTAATTGACCATACGAAACTTTTACCTCATATTTATCCAACGTCGCCAGGATTTCTTTTACCTCTCTGGCAGCATCAGGAATCTGAGGGTGAGAGATGATAGCAATCTTATTGAATGCATTACTTTGATTGGGCATGACTAATAAATTATAGTTTGAAAATCCATTATCGAATGATAGTCTAATCCGGGATTAATCAACAAAAATCATATGTGAACAAAATGCACCCCCATGTAAGAATCAACATTCATTTGATCATCTGATCACAAATTTCTCGGTAGCCACAACGCCTACATTTTGATATCGACTCATGGGAGCGGGGAGGGATTTTTCCATTTCCAAAGTTGTGCATTTCAAAAATTATTCGATGCAATTTCGATTCCAAATCTTCAGTGTAATCGATGGCAAAGGTCTGGTTTGGATAATGAAGAATTCCATGAGTAGGTCGATAGTTGTAGTTTTGTTGGATCAAATAACAATATGCAGCTAACTGGTAGATATGTGATTGGTAAGGATGATCGATCTTTGTGTTGGATTTGACTTCGATAGGAATAATTGTACCTTTATGTTGAATAAGGTAGTCCGGTTTTCCAGCTAAACCGAACTTTGGATCGTACAGGGGCTGTTTTACCTTCTTCCATTGACCAGTGTCCGAATAAATAACCTGTCCGCTAGGAAGCCCTAAATTTCGGCGTTGCCTGGAAGAAACCCATAGTAAGAGTAATGCAAAGATGATCAGTCCGTATGCTGCTTGAAGCATTCGAGTATATGGGGAAGACTTGTTAGGAGAAGTAAATGAAAATTAAGGCTAGGGCGATCAAAATCATAATAATAGCGATCAGACGGATAATTGATGCCATTGTTACCATGCGACCATGTTTAAGATGGTGCCTGCTACCGGTTGACAATTCGGTGTATGTATTGGAGATATATCCATTCTTTTGATACCACCATGCCCGTTGACAGTATATGAAGCTGCTGATATCGGAAGCTTGGATTGTTTTCATTTGACTTTTATACTCAAAATATTTATTACAATAAATTATAATGTCAGATTAAGTGAATATTATTTTCTGGAATTGTCCAGTCGGTCCTTCAATTGGTTAAGACTCTTTTCAAGATGCTCCTGGCGAAGACTCAAGGTTAAATCACCTCGAGTACGTTCGGTGACCCCCCTTACAATATCAGTCTGTCGACGTAATCCACCCGTGATTGCATCTGGATAATCCATGGTGATCAAAACCGCGTAAATATCATCCATATGACCTAAGAGGGTTTCTGCTTCTTCCGAGTAGCCATGCCGTAAGATGTCAAGGCAGCGACGTCTCAGCTCACCCGCTGTTTCTGCGAGACCGTTCAGATAAGTATTATCCTCCAGACCAAGGTCTTCTGGTGCTGGTAAATTTTCTCCTCTTATCAATGCATAGACGATACTAGCCTCGGCAAATTCCTTTAATGCGCTTTGAGTATAACCAGCGAAATATAAGTCTGGATAAGCAGATAAATCATTATGCAAAGAGTCAGCGATTTGCCGTGCTTCTGTTAGATTCTCTTTAGCAAGATCATATTCGTCGCGATGAACAGCTCGGATCGCATGTGCGCAATGACGTGTAAGAGTTCGAGCTTGAGACAAAGCCTGGTCGCGTGCTTTGTTGCGAGCTTCAAATGATTGGTGGATGTTTTCGGCTATAGATTCTAGTTCTTGCATTTTCTTCATTCTTTCGTAGGCTCGTCCGGCGGTGAGCGGAAGAGATGATCAGCGAGGGATGTTTCACCAGGAACTGGGATTTCACCGAATTTTTTTTCAAATCGCTTAAGATTCTCACCTAATGCGCGATAGAAAAGTTTAGCTCCTAACGGTGACATCACCATTTGGAATTGGACCCGTGTCGTAGCTTTTCCTGGCAGAATGTGGGCAAAATCGAAAAGCAGCTCAGATGGTGAATGGGCAATACGTACTGAATTTATATATTTTGCTTCTAAATCTGTAGGGATTTCTAATTTTGGGTGTTGTGGGGGAGTGGGTTGATTAGACATATTATGTATTCAGAATCGTAACTAGGCGTAGATATTTTGGTGATAACCAATAAAGGACAGGGATCATGCGAAGTTTCGATCACCTGCCCTTTATGAACAGGCTAATGATATTCGAGAGTATGATTGCTGTTTATTAAGGATGGATATTAGACTCTCGAAATCTTTCATCGTGATAAATCAAGCACAAACGACTTAATTATCGATTGTCCGAAGGACAATCGGGTTGTTAGGGAGAATTATGATAAAACCGATGAGCGTTTTGGAATGGTGTTTCGCTGTTAGAACGGAATGTCCTCCTCGGTTCCTTCTTTGACTTGGTATTCTCCGCCTTCGCCGCGGCCAGTCAGAAATCGTACCGTATTGGCTGTTACTTCATAGGAGGCACCTGAAGTTCCATCCTGGCGTGTAAACACACGTGGTCCACCTGTTTCAAGGTCGGTATTCATACGCCCTTCAACTAGAACTTGACTGCCTTTCCTAAGATATTGATTGCTATTTTCAGCTTGTTTGCCCCAAACAGAAACTCGAAACCAAGTAGTTTCTTTCACCTGATTTCCCTCTGAGTCAGAATAAATTCTATTCGTGGCAAGGTTGAAATTTGTTACAGCCGTTCCACTAGCTGTATATCTCATTTCGGGGTCATTACCAAGATTTCCAACGATGATGATCGTGTGGTAAGTCATTTTTTCCTCCTCTTGCAATAAAGAATTTCTGGTTAGTCTTCCTAAAAGTGAAACAATCGAGGATTTCAGAACAATTGTACACTAAACCTATTTGCAGGGCAATATATGTTTGATTGTTTCTTATTGATTCGAGTCATGTAATTTGATCGGCTATTGGCTATCTGCTTCTCTAGTTAGGCAAGAATATCGAAGTTTAATTACAGGGGTTCTTTACGATATGTCAATCAAAGCGGAAAGATGGTCGATCGTGTCCTGAACAAATCGTCTGTTTGAGATAATTATTTCGATCGCTTCGTTTGGGCATATTTCGACACAACGCCCACAACCGCGGCAGCTATCATCAATTACAGCGATTGAGTCCTTCAAACAAATAGCATTCACAAAGCACACGTTTTCAATGCATTCTCCGCAGCCTGCACACGATTCAGTAATTTGGATTTCCAAACCAGGCATTTTGTGAATCTTAGCTCCTATAGCGCCTTTCAGGTAAGGAACCATTCGCCAGATGCAACAACAAGGACAACAGCTGCAGATCGTAAGGAGTTTTGTGTTCGGGTTTGCTCCCAGCCAGAAAGCATCCAGTTTATTTCGACCAATCATGTGAACTAAACCCGCTTCACGACAACGTTTAGCATGCTCCAAGGCTTCTTTTTTGGTGACAAGCCGTCCTAATTGTGTATTTATATCCAAGACTGCTTCGCCAAGAAAAATGCATCCCAAATCAACTGGATAGTCAAGGCAGAAATCACCTGCTCGGCAAATGCATTGGTCCATAACCCAGTGGTAATTAGCCTGTTCTATGAAATAATCGACAACTTGAGAAGGCAAAACAAAATTATCCGGCTCATCGAGATCTCCCAGAATCTGGATTGCCGAGTCCTTTGGCAGGTAAATGATGTCATCACCATTGAAGAAACCATAATCAACCAAATGGCCAACGAAAGGGATTTTGGTCATTTCTGCGAACATGAAGCGAGATGGAAAAATTGTTTTTAAAAGATCAACAAACCAGATTGGTCGCGTCATATTGACAGTTTATAATTTTGTGAAAATACATAATGAAAGAGATGGGTCACAGAAACGTTTCGTGGAAAAATTTAATTTGTAATATACACTGCGGAACCGGTGTTTAATCAGTCAGTTTCATTTCGAAATTGTAAACAATAGTGATGAAAAGTGTTGCTCACCCATGCATTTCCAAACCCGTAGGGTGCCAGCCTTTGGTTATCCTGGCACCAGATCTTTTCATCCTTTAATTTGTAGGTGCTACCAAGTAACCGGGCTAAATCCCATGCTAGAGGGTAAATCTTTCCGCCTTTTTTCACATTTTTCACGATGATGGTGATATAAGCCTGAGGTTTAATACATCCCTTGAGCGCCGTATAGATTGCAACGAGGGATTCAAGGAATTGCTCATAATCCCTGATATTACCGAGATCTTGTTCTTGGTCAGAATAAACAACATCTAACTCTGTTGATGTTCTTCTGTTCTCTTGAATTTCAGCACCACGTGAATGCAGCATATCCCAATAGGGTGGAGATGTGATCACATAATCAATGGCTGGGATTTCATGATCAATTACATGTGCTTCGATGTTGGCAGCATCACCTGTGATCACTTCAGCGACTAAATCTTCCGCCGCCTCTCCCAACTCCATACGCTCTTCGGTTAGTATTTTACGAGCGATATCTGCGTAAGTTGGATTCAGTTCAATCCCATAACTATGACGTCCAGCTCGCAAGGCTGCAACCAAACTACTGCCAGTACCAACCATTGGATCAAATACCAGCTGACCAGATTTTGTAAAGAATTCGATAAATTCCTTTGCAAGTGTTTCTGGAAATTTTGCGGGGTGGCGAATTACGTCCTTTCGCCTGGGAGGTGGGTTGTGGACAAACCAGGATTTCTGGAATTTGAGCCAGGATTTTGAGTCAAGGTCGTTCAATCGGTTTCTAAAAGTGCGTTTGGTCATTGTATAATTTATTATTGGAGCTTTTTATGGTGATAGTGCTTTTCTAATTCTGTAATTATTGGTTAGATAGAACAAATTTCTTTAAACGAACAGCAACCGGTTATGCGATATAGGTTTTCATTATCTTACCTCGGAAACGATAAGATCAGAGAAATTGACTGTTAAAGCATTATTTTCAGCTGACCGGGCAAATAAACCGATAAGACCACTCGACAACATTGGGTCAGAGAGGGAGAATTGGAGAATCTCATCAATATAAAATCTCATCTCCTTATCATTTACCCAAACAGCCATACGGTTTGATTTAGGTGCGCCAGAAGGGACGATACCTGTCGGCGTCCAAGGTTTTGGAGATGCAGCTGTTCCTCCTGTCAACCTATCCAATCGAACCTGACCATCACACGACAATGAATACCGATAGAAATCACCCATTGAACTCCATCTAAAGAGAATCCCATATTCATCTAGAGTTCGGCATAATGTTGGACTGGCAGTGATTTCAGCATAGAAATCGCTCAATAGGGGTTCGTCCCGAATGGTAAAGATGTAGGTATCAGGATTTGAAATGGCAATTGTCAGTTCGTTAATTCCCAACGCAACACTGCCTGCTTCGGATGTGTTCAATGACCATAGATTGCCATTAGAAAAATCATCACTAAAAATAATATTTCCAAATTCCGGTTTCAGCACCTCAGTTGGTGTAATAATCGGTGTTGAGAAGGGGGTGGCGGTGACAGTTGGTGGGAACCAAACTACTGTCTCAGTAGGTGTTGTAGTTGAGGTTGAGACCGGAGTGACAGAGGAAGTAGCGAGTGGAATCTCTGTTTGTAGACAGGAAACCAACGCCAGTGATCCAAACACCAGGATAATGACAAGGCTGCTTATTCCTGCTTGCCAATCAATTTTCAGTTTGTGGTTCTCTGGATTGTTGGAAGTCAATTCTGATAACGCTTAAGAATATTCGGGACCAGGTAATGTTCGAATGAACGCTGGAGATCGTATTCCGGATTCCACGCCCAGTCCCTTCTTGCATTACTATCATCCAGGTCGGCGGGCCAAGTGTCAACGATCCGTTGTCGCTTCAAATCTGGATCAAAGGTGATTTCAGCTTTGGGGAAAGCCTTTATCACAAGGTCACTTATAGATTGAGCGCTCAGGCTGAAACTGGTTACATTGTAGATTTGGTGGGTTAGTGATTCTCTTGGGGCCTCCGCCAGCTTGAGGAGAGCGTTGACTGCATCAGGCATAGCCATGAATGGGATGCTAGTATCCTCTCTTACAAAACAAGAATAAGGCTCATTATTCGCGGCTGCATGCAGCATTTCAGGACCATAGTCGCTGGTCCCACCACTCGGTAGCGTAAAGGCGCTAATCAGACCTGGGAATCGAACACAGCGAAAGTCCAACATGGTCGGACGGTCAGCTGCAAGCTGGCGGAAGTGTTCACTGAAATATATTCCAAGCATCTCCCCATAAAGTTTATTACATCCATACATTGTGATCGGGTAGTTCCATTCCCATTCTCGGACTTTCTGAAAGCGGTATTTTGTATCCAAATCTGGAAGCCCATAGACAGCGATTGAGCTGGGGAAAATGAAAAGCACAGGTTCGTTTCGCCATTCAGATTGCTCCGCTGCCATCTTAAGAAGTCCCATTGTGCCCTCGACATTAACTCGATGAGCAGCTTCAGGGGTGAACTCGGCCCGAGTTGATAGTAAGGCTGCCAGATGGTATATGGTAGTGAATTCATATTCACTAATTAAGCGCGCAAAAAGTGATCCGTTGAGGATGTCACCTTGAATGTGAGTTGAAATATGGGTGAGATCAGGCGGTAATTGATCAATGTCCAGCGTTATCAATTTCTGATCATTTTTATCAGATAGGCTTTTTACTAATGCCTGTCCAACCTCTCCTGCCGCGCCAGTAATCAAGGTTACTTTCTTTCGCATTCAGCTCTCCGTTTAAATTGTTCTGATGATTTGGGTTCGCTCTGGACCAACGGATACTGTTCGTACAGGGATTCCACTGATTTCTTCGATTCGCAAGATATAAGTTCGCGCTTCTAAAGGAAGGTTATCCCATTGTCTCACATGACTGACATCTTCTTCCCATCCGTGTAGTTCTTCATAGATAGGTTCGTAAGTGGAGAGCTCGCTGACACCGAAAGGGAGCTCGCGAAATGTCAGACCATCTTTACGATACCCGTTACAAATGCGAATTGGATTTATGCCTGTCAAGATATCCATTTTTGTTAATGCAATTTGAGTAAGACCATTAATCCGGGTTGCATATCGGAGAAGAACTCCATCTAACCATCCGACTCGGCGTGGACGTCCAGTGGTTGTACCAAATTCATCCCAAGGATGTTCTCCTGTACCACGCATTTTTTCAGCGATATCTCCATCGATCTCAGTTGGAAATGGCCCAGAACCCACGCGAGTCTGGAAAGCTTTGACCACTCCCGTGATCGTCCCAACACAGCCAATTCCTAACCCCAAACCTACCAATGCGCCAGGTGCGGATGGGTTTGAACTTGTAACATATGGGTAGGTTCCATGATCGAGATCCAACAGGGTTCCCTGCGCACCCTCGGCAAGTATTCGTTTGTCACGTTCCAAAGCATCCGTAAGAAGTTTAGACACATCTGTAATGTAAGGTGCCAGCTTTTTTGAATATATCGCAAAATTTTGGACTACTGCATCAATGTCAACCGGTTCAGCATTGTATAAGGTCTCAAGCGCTTGGTTTATTTCCTCTGCTTGTAACCGTATCTGTTCGGTACAGGTTTGTTCATCGAGCAATATTGAAAGGCGTAAGCCCTTGCGAGAAATCTTGCTGGTATAAGCTGGGCCAATACCCCTTAGCGTTGTGCCAAGCTTGCCCTTACCACGGGCTATTTCCTGGGCTTTGTCCAGTGCTAAATGAGAGGGAGTGATCATATGGGCAGCGTGAGAAAGCTGAAGTCGTTCTGGAGTAACATTGATCCCAGCAGATTCCAGACGATCCATTTCATCTAAGAGAACTGCCGGGTTGATAACAACACCATTGCCGATCAAACTGATCGGATTGGGGTGGACAATGCCTGATGGGATCAGGTGAAGCTTGAAAGTTCTATCTTCTACAGTGACTGTATGTCCAGCGTTATCTCCGCCATTATAACGAGCTACGTAATCGGCTTTGGCGGACAGATAATCCACCATACGACCTTTGCCTTCATCCCCCCATTGAGCACCTACAATAATATCGAGAGGCATACTGACCTCCGGAACAAAGTTCTGAAGTTTTGACTGATCTGCGCTCAGTTACCCAACCGGATAAGTTGATTTATACGCTCATTCTAGCATAAACCATACTTAAAGGGAAACGACAAAAGTAATACACCCGCGATGATGAGTGATACCAGAACGGACGGAGCAGCACCCTATCAGCGGCAACCGGTGGGATAGGCGCTTTTGAGTATAATTGCCAAGTCGATTTGCATCTGTATACCAGGCAACCATTAATCCATTATTTTTAGGAGGAGTAGTATGACATCCAAACTTACAATTGGCTATATCGGACTGGGGATCATGGGCAAACCGATGGCGCTTAATATTCTAAAGGCTGGTTTTTCAATAGTTGTTTATAACCGCAGCCGAGCACCAGTGGAAGAACTTGTAGCAGAGGGAGCGAGGGCGGCAAAATCCCCGGAGGAAGTAGCCTCTAAGGTGGATATCGTATTTACAAACCTGCCTGATTCACCGGATGTTGAACTTGTGGCTCTTGGTGAGAATGGCATTATTGATGGTGCCCATGAAGGTTTAATCTTCGTAGATAATTCCACGATAAAACCGGCGACTGCACGGCGTATTGCTAAAGAACTTGTTGGTAAAGGAGTCCAATGCTTGGATGCTCCAGTAAGTGGTGGAGACATTGGTGCCCAACATGGCACCTTAACGATTATGGTGGGAGGACCGAAACCGGCAGTGGAACGCGTAATGCCAGTTTTTAAAGCAATCGGAAAGAAAATAACCCATATTGGCGCTGAAGGTACAGGTCAAATTGCGAAAGCTGCCAATCAAGTCATGGTAGCCGCTCAAATGGTGGCAATGGGTGAGTTGTTGATTTT
>Ga0209536_100012093_pt1 | contig 12583 bp, 10 predicted proteins | sample DeeMarSeWOR28_12_FD_187461 | JGI IMG/M metagenome (GOLD analysis project Ga0209536, IMG submission 187461) | Marine sediment microbial communities from White Oak River estuary, North Carolina - WOR-2-8_12 (SPAdes) (version 2) | ecosystem: Environmental > Aquatic > Marine > Intertidal zone >...
ACAACTGGGCAAAGGCCGGCGTGATGATTCGTGAGTCGCTCAATCCTAACTCGGCACACGCAACGATGGTTGTGACGCCTGGTTCGGGTGTTTCCTTCCAGCGACGTCCCGACACGGATGCGACCAGCGTCGATACGACAACGGCCGGTATTGTCGCGCCGCAATGGGTTAAAATCGAGCGTGACATCGCCGGTAACTTTACGGCGTCCTATTCAGCAGACGGATCTTCATGGACGGTACAGGGCACAGAGAACATTCAGATGGGTTCGAATGTCTATATTGGCTTAGCGCTTACGAGCCATGATGCTGCTTTAACGTGTCAGGCTGTATTCACCAACGTTACGACTACCGGCAATGTCACCGGGCAGTGGGCAAACCAGGATATCGGCATACTCAGCAACGATCCTGAGCCGCTTTACGTGACAGTTTCGAACAGTGCTGGAACGCCGGCAGTGGTAATCCACGATGATCCTGCAGCGTCACAGATCAGTACCTGGACCGAGTGGGTCATTCCGCTTCAGGTCTTAGCTGATCAGGGCATAGTCCTGACCGATGTTGACAAAATCTCGATTGGCCTTGGGACTAAGGGCAATATGACAGTTCCCGGCGGTGCAGGTAAGATGTACTTTGACGATATCCGGCTGTATCGACCACGGACGGAACAGCAGCCATAAGATTGCTTTTGACAGATAACAATTTAGCATTGGTTCGGGGCCCGTATTCGTTTGCTGTACGGGCCCCGCTTGTTTATAATCAGATGTGTACCAATTCCATTTGGGAAAAATCCACTTGAACTATGAGTAGAGTGTGCGAGAATAAACATAATTGATTTGTTCTGAAAGCATGGAATGTGTTAAGGTCGGTTGATTGAGTCTTTGATATTCAAAGGAGATTATAAGTGAGAATTATTTCTATTGGCCTAACCATCATATGTTGCACTATTGTCATTGCATATACGGGTTGCTCGCCATCTAAGCGACAAAACAATGATCTTCCTGTGATGGAAAAACGAGAGGATTTTCAGTGGCCCAAAGGAAAACGAGCCGCCATTAGCCTTACTTTTGACGATGCCCGACATAGCCAGGTTACTCAGGGCATACATATCCTTAACGAATACGGCACTAAAGCCACTTTCTATGTCTCGATAAGCAATCTTGAGGGACAGTTGGATGCATGGAAGAAAGCAGTAGCAAACGGCCACGAAATCGGTAATCATACACTTAAACACCCATGCTCAGGCAATTTTTCCTTCATATACGACAGGGCCCTCGAAGATTATACGCTAGATAAGATGCGGCACGAATTAGTGGAGGCAAACAATATTATTGAAAACCTGCTCGGAGTCAGGCCTGTTTCATTTGCCTATCCCTGCGGGCAGAAATTTGTCGGACGGGGACAAAACCTCAAGAGTTACGTGCCGCTTGTGGCAGAGGAATTTTTGACCGGCCGCGGCTGGATGGACGAATGGGCAAACGACCCGGCTTTCTGCGATATGGCAAACCTAATGGCAATGGAACTGGATGGCAAGGATTTCGAACAGGTCGAACAGTTGATCGACAGGACACTGTCAAACGGTGGCTGGCTGATTTTTTGCGGCCACGAAATCGGCGAGGAAGGGCGCCAAACTGTTTACTCGTCAACTCTCAAGGCCCTTTGTGAATATGCCCAGGACCCGGCCAATGGTATATGGCTCGATTCCGTTCAGGCGGTTGCAAATCACATACGTAAACAACGCAATGATACGAGGGAATTTTAGCAATGAAACAGATGAAGATAAATCGTCGTAGGTTCCTGAGAAAAGCAACTTCAGCAGCTTTAGCGACAACAGGCTTTTCGTACATTGTCCCCGCGGCGACTTTTAGTAAAGAGTCGAATGTATCTCCGAGTAACCGGATAACAATGGGTTTCATCGGCGTGGGCGGAATGGGCACTAACAATATGAGAGCGTTCTTAAATCAACCTGATGTGCAAGTTGTTGCCGTCTGTGATGTTGTAAAAGCCAGCAACGAATATGGCCACTGGTACAAAAACGGATGGCAGGGGCCGTGGTTTGGGCGGGAATCTGCACAAAAAATTGTAAACGATTATTATTCCAGGAAAACCCAATCCGGCCGCTATAACGGCTGTGATGCATACGTTGATTTCCGCGATGTAATCGCAAGGGACGATATCGATGCCGTTTGTATAACGACTCCCGATCACTGGCACGCAATCCCGGCAATAATGGGGGCGACAGCAGGAAAGCACATCTACTGCGAGAAACCCCTGAGTTTAACTATCGCCGAAGGTCGCGCTATGATTGAAGCCGTTCGGCGTTACGGTGTCATCTTCCAAACGGGGACTCAAAGGCGGTCGAGTCAACAGTATAGGTTCGTCTGTGAACTAATCCGCAATGGTCGGATAGGCCGACTCAAGAAAGCCGTCGCTTCTATCGGCTCAAACAACAAAGTCGCTCCGGCCAGCAACTGGCAACCCATGCCTGTGCCGGATGGCTTCGACTACGACATGTGGCTGGGCCCGGCGCCCTGGGCTCCCTACCACAAGGATCGCTGTCTTTATACTTTCCGGTTCGGCCTCGATTACTCCGGCGGGCAAACGACCAACTTAGGGGCGCATGCTATCGATATTGTCCAATGGGCCAACGGCACAGACAATACCGGGCCGGTCGAAGTCGAAGACCTGGGCGGGGAATTTCCCGAGGACGGTCTTTTCACGACCGCTACGAAGGTGCATTTCAGGGCACGGTATGAGAACGGACTCGAACTGATATGCAAAACTCAGGATGACGGCCCGCTTCGTCTCGAGGGAACCGAAGGCTGGATTGAGATGCAAAACGATAAGCCCACATACTACCCGGAGTCTCTGAAGACCTCCGTCATCGGGCCGAATGAAATCCACCTCTACCAGAGCAACGACCACCACCGCAACTTCATCGACTGCGTCAAGGAGCATCGTGAAACGGCCGCCCCGGCTGAAATTGGCCACCGCTCGGTTACAATCTGTCACCTTGGTAATATCGCCATGACACTCAAATGCAAGCTCCAATGGAATCCGGAAAGGGAACATTTTACAAACAGCGACCAGGCCAACCAAATGCTTGCACGTTCAATGCGCAGCCCGTGGTGCCTGTGAGGATGAGTAAAAGACTTTATTAAAAGAACAATAGAGAAAGAGACACTTAGGAGGCCAAGATGGACTCAGACAAACACGCAGCACCAGCGATTGGTCGCAGAGACTTTCTCTTGGGACTTTCGGCCGCTGCAGCAGGCTCGACTTTTATCCATGATGGAAAAGGCCAAACAGAGCACACAACTTCGTCAGCTCCGCTGCTGCCCGAGATAAACCTTGGCGAGCATAAAATTACACGATTGATTGCCGGCTCCAATCCAATCAGCGGATATTCCTACATGGGCCCCATTCTGGATCGGCACATGAAGGAGTATTTCACACCCGAGCGAATTATCGAATTCCTTTTAAAGTGCGAGCAGGAGGGCATCAACACCCACCAGTTCAGCAGCCCTGAAGAAATGAGCAGCATCTTCCGGCAATTGAGAGAGCGTGGATCGAAGATGAAATTTATCTGCCTGCATGCCGGTGGGTCGGAAAAAGCCCCGCCCGAGAAGGTAGTCCGGGACACTCAGCCCATTGCTATTGCCCATCACGGCGGGGTCACTGACAGGCTGTTCCGCCAGGGTAAAAGCAGCCAGGTGCATGATTTTGTAAAACGCGTTCACGATGCTGGCGTTTTGGCAGGTGTCTCAGCCCACAATCCAGACTGCATCAAACGGATTGCCGATGAGGGCTGGCCGGTCGATTTTTTCATGGCCTGTTTCTACTACCTAACAAGAACGCCGGAAGAGCTTGGAAAAATGCCGCCGGTCGTTACGGCCGAGGTCAGCTATTCATTCTTCGCATCCGACCCGATGACTATGACCAAAGTAATCCGCCAGGTTGACCAGCCCTGCCTTGGCTTCAAGATCTTAGCAGCGGGCCGAATGTGCAGCAAGGCCGAGAAAGTCGAAGCTGCATTCAAGTTCGCCTTCGAGCACATCAAGCCAACCGATGGAGTCATCGTAGGCATGTATCCACGCTACCAGGACCAGATAAGTCAGAACGCCGGATTCACCCGAAAGTTCGCACCGACATCGTAGGATAGCGACCTGTCATGAGCAAGGCCGAAGTGTCGAATGGATCGTAAATTTATGGCTTAGCTATGACTAATCCGGCACCACAACATCATCTCTCGGTTCATATCCCCGATGCCAATACTGCTGCCACAATTCCTCCAACTCCACGACGCCCACGTGATTATCGACATAACCAATATTGATGGCCCGGCGGTGTCTGGCTATACAAAACCGGTGCATACTGGCTTGATCCCCGTTATCACCATCGAATGAGTTCGACGGCGGCGGATCGGTGCTCCTGGGCCATGCATCCACCCACATTCCATCGCCAAACAAGGGAACATCAGGTCGAGCATCATGATAATTCTGGAAGAAATAGCCGTGAATTGGATCGGTCGTATCAACCTGATAATACCCGCTCGGCTGAAGCCACGAGTTGATCGTGTAGCTTCCCTCTGCATAACTATCACCATGCTCTCCCCACCAGAATGCCCAGGACCGGATAGCCGTGCCACGCTGCAAAGTTTCGCCGTCAGCCCGCTCTGTCACGGACGGGCAAATGATTACCTGCATGACACCTTCGAAGGCGGCCTGGGGATCTTTCTCGTATCGCTCGTCTCCGATAAAGGGAGCAATCAAGTGGAACCAATAGGGCCTGCCGGGCCCTCCGACTCCCATGACCTTGCCGTCATAGTTTTCCGTGTAGCATATCATGCCCAGCGACTGCTGTTTCAGTTGTGTAGAGCAGACAACCCTCTTTGTTTGTTCCCGCACCCTACCTAAGGCGGGCAGCAGAATGGCCAAAAGCAAAGCAATTATCGCAATGACCACGAGAAGCTCAATTAACGTAAAGCCTTTTGAACTGCACATGACAGTTCTCCTTCTCTTTCAAAGAAGGTTCTTCAATACTGACGTCTTTTATTTAGATATGATGCCTCTCTGTGTTCGCTTATCTGTCATGATTATAACACTGCAAGTCGTTCTGACGCAAGCAAAAAAACATTCCTGCTCTCTGCATAATTCCTATGGCTGCTTTAGTGTTTTGTTGTTGAAATAGAAAATCCAATCCCGCCATCCTGAAAAAATAATCAATCGTCAATAGAAAATAATCAATGTCAAAGGTTAATCTCCATACCTATCATTAGCAAGCACAAATCATCGAAAAAAGTACCTGACACCTTTAATTTTAGTTAAGGTATCCCCAGATATCTCACTATATATCTTGATTGTGGAGTTGTTTCCTCGCCTCGCTCACGCCTGTGGCCTCGGCCAAAGTAGCTTGGCTTTCTCAGCAATTAACGCACTACGTTTCATAATAGCCTTCTCATCCCATACTTCCTCACATTGCAAGTGGCTGTTCATCAGCAATTTACTGTATTGTATCAATGCACGCTTCTTTTTTGTCCAAGGACCATTTGACTCTGTAGCATTGAGTTCTTGCGTGAGGAGAGTCAAGTTTCCGATAGTCTGTAACATGTGATTTCGAAATGCGGCTTCATCTTCATTAGCGTCCTCATTCAAAAGCCAGTGCTCTTGCCATGCTTGTGGCATAATGTGCTCGACAGTCAGATCTGAAGGTACATCCACTTTCTCAGTTCGTTTATCATAGAGACTCCTCTCAAAGGCCTCTAACAACAGTCGAACTCGCGAACGCTTGAGTGTTTTATAGAGAGGCTCTTCAAGTATTGCTTTCTTGAATTCCTCGTCTTTTGGCCAGCGGCTGCTGTCACCTTCCCTGCTGAGCAGATAAGCTCTCACCTCTGCCGCACTGAATTCTGTGTCAGAAAGCTTTTTCACAAGTTCTACGAAAATGCGATTATATCCCTTATAGGTTAGGCCAAGCACAGCTCGACGAACCAAGTAAGATTCAATTATTTTTAGTATCTCATTTCGATCCTCCTCGCTCTTTGGATTTTTGAAGACCTCTAATAAAATTGGCAATGGCATTTGTGTGTCGAGTTGGTCTAATCGCCGAAAGAACCATTGTTCTGACGAGTCAGGTGATAATTCTCGGAACGATTTGTACACATTTGCATAAGCACGAAGAGTTTTTACTTCCTCTTCTACGCTTACATTCTGACATTCATCGAGGTATTCCTTATAGTTACCATATAGGTGTGCAATTTCGATAACGTCCCGTTTTTTAAGTGTCAGATAATGCTGAATATACAGATCCAGCGAAGGACGCTTCAAGCGCCCTTGTCGAACCTCTTTTCGCCAAAAGTCGTCACTTTCATCAAAAGCCTTCCAGTACTGATTGTAGATAGCTTGCACATCCAAATCCTGCTTTTCGGCCCGATGAAACAGAAGGTTCTTAATGAGGTCTCCCGGTAGTAGCGGTGTCATAAGTGCATTCATTGTTTCGAAAATCAACTGAGCATCATCCTTGTCTCCAAGGTCAACTACAACAAGGAGCAGATCCTGTCGGATGGCTGTATGGAGCGATTCAAGACGAAGGTCCAATTCTTCGTCAGTAACTTGACCAATCCACTCTTCGGCTGCTCTAAAGAAAAACAGATACGCCTGAGGGATTTGGTGGCGTATCCTCTTCGCCTTTTTTGTAGCATACGCATCAAGCAATCCATTAGGTGAACCAGCGGTCATCACGTTGACGAAATGCGTTCGGTCTCGACTTGTCGGCCAAACCTTGTATATGGATTCGGGAATTCGCTTCGATGGTACATAATTCTTGATCATACGGTTAAAAGCCTCATGGTAGTTTGTTGCCCCCTTCTCCTTACAAAGATCACGAATTGCTGTGATCATAGTTTGCAGGGTTGTAAGTCTTTGTTGTCCATCAATGACATATCGTGCCTCAATATCCCCTGTGGGTACGACCATCCTGTCCAGCACAATGGCACCCAAGAAATGGGGACGGGGATCGTGACCGCTGATACGGCGGTTTGCCACAGACTCTACAGCTTCCCAAAGCGGCTCCCAATTATTTTCTTTTTTCCACACATATGGTCGCTGGAAGAGAGGAATCATTAACCTAATGTTCATATCGAATACGACACTCAAAGTGCGGTCAGTAGCTTGCATAGAGATCACCTTTCTTATAGAAGTATCAATTACAAATAACAAAAAGACCAAGCATGGCATTCTACCAATACGGTCTGTTCTATTCGGTATTAGAGCTTACCAAAAGACTCAAGCTAAAAATGAATACCTCAACATACAATTCACACTCACAAATCTTATTTGAAAGAGACTTGGATTAACATACTAAGATTTGATCGCAAAGCAGATTTTACGCCTCCAACTAAGTGTGAAATCTTGGGGTTGACATGTCTTGATAGTACCGTCCGCGAGCACGATGGGAACGGATGAAATATCAAGGTTGCACGAAGACAAATGCTTTACCCGAAACCAGAATTCATACTTGAAGTCTTTATCCTTGTCATATATATCGTAGTACCTGGGACCGTTTATCGTCGGCCATGGTGAACGGATCCTATATTCTGAGCCCACGAAATCAATGATATCGCAACAGAATTCCAGTTTTCCCGAACCTGGGATAGGTACTTTCTCACCTCCACATGTGTATTTCTTAGGAACGTAAATACAGACATAAGGATTTGGGCTTTGGGAAACAATGTTTCTTATACGTTTGTTGACATTCTTCGATACTCTCGCCGAGTATTGTAGCGCAGATGATCCATTCTTTTTCGCAAATGCAAGATGATCTTTGCCCCATTGTCTTGGGCCTATGAGTATTACAGCGTTTTCCATATTTTTTTGCCTTTGTTAAATTATTCTGGAAATTATTCCGGGGACACCTTAACTATTTCCAGTGTCGCAAAAGAACTCCTCCAAATACTTTCATTAAAAATCCATCTACAGCCCGAACAATTCGCATCATTAATATTGATCCTTGTCGCTTCCTCAATGTCGCTGGTTAAAATTATACCAATTTTACAACACAAAAAAAAGAAAATCATACTTTCTATTATCTGAAGCGTTTGAGAAGGGGAAAATGTTGATCACAAAATCAAAAAAAATCGTTAAAAAAAGTAAATTTTTTTTATATTTCTCTGGGAAAAAAGGCCGGAAAAGGCAGAATTCAGGAGATAGGAGCCAGAATCCAGAATAAAAAACGGCGTTTTTTGCATTCACTCGTGCCTCAGGTATCCGTGGTTAATTATTGATTATTTCTTCTTTTTTTCGCAGCCGGATGATAAGTTGCTCCGATTATGACGCTCGTTCCACAATCCTCACAATGATATGCTGATGGGTTCACGATTCCTTCATCAGCTCGAGTGTGCAATCCACTGCGATTTCGGACAATTAGCTTTCTTTTTCCAGTGGCATTGGACTCAAACCAGCATTGTTGAGGGAAAAGACTGAAGTACATGGAGTTGAAGAATCTGCCACGTATGTACGTTTTGCCCTGGTCCATCTCAGAGGAACATGTAGGACATTTCATCTTTTTGATCTCCCTACGATATTGCACTTAACAATGTTTATATGTAATGTCTCAGGCCTCTCGACATAAAGCAAGAAAGCATAAATTCCGTCGAGTGGGCCAATGTGTTGGAGAGGCGAAAGCCGCCCGTCTATTTCTAAGGAATATAGTAAGGCAGGCGGGCCAGGTATAATGCAATGTCAATCGTTATTACCTTTATCCTTTTTGGAACCTCAATATATCGTGGGGCTAAATTCAAGATGGCTTTGATGCCGGCCTCTACCAGTTCGTTGGCAATGTTCTGGGCCGCGTCGCCGGGCACGGCTATTATGCCCAGAGTGATATCTCGCTTCCTCAGTGTCCCCAGGCGTTCAATATCCTCGACGATCAGGCCGTTACATTTCTTTCCCACTTTCCTTTTGTCTATATCGAATGCTGCGGCTATCTCGAGCCCGAATGGAAGAAAGCCCGGGAAAGCCAGAATCGCGGAACCCAAATTGCCCACGCCCACCAGAGCGGCTTTTTGGATAACATCCAATTTGAGTATTTCTCTGATATGGTTAACCAATCTATCTACATTATAACCAACGCCGCGGGTTCCTAAGCCGCCAAAATAAGAGAGGTCCTTCCTTATTTGCCATGGGGAAACGCCGAGAAGGCTTGCCAGCTCCGCACTGGAGACGCATTTGGCTCCACTTTTTGATAATTGAATCGCCCTGCGAAGGTAAATAGGCAATCGTTTTATAGTTTCGTCAGGAACTTTATGGTATCTCATGCTCGCCTTTCGCGCAGCCGTGATGTTACTTTTATGCCAAGTGTTTATAAAATTATCACTCTTATTCTGAGTCCTCTCATGCGCGATGGTTCCTTCCATCACCATGTTAATAAAAACACTACGTTTTTCAAGACTGCCCTGACCAATTCTCAGGGCAGTCAATCATATATAAAGCTCGCTTGTAATGGCAGGGTAATCCATCCCGGCATAAATTAGACTAGGACAATTCCCAACATTAACTAAAATGCTCATTCGCAATCGACTCGGCAGCAGGCCTAACGGCTGCTTCAACGGGTTTCGAAAGACCCGGATTCACACTGTTGCATGTGTTTGCTACCTGGCAACCGATTACAATAACTTCTATGCCGCAATGATCTCGAAGCTCTCGCAGCAGGTTTGAGGTCGGTATCTGGTGCATTGAAAAATCGTCGATTTTGACCTTCGGCAGAGCACCAATATCCAGCATAAAAAGTTCACCCGGCTCACGGCCGCAATCCATCGCATCGATAATCACAATTTTTGACGGCTTCTTTTCTGACAGTACGGTATCGAAAAGAATTTCTCGGACCGAAGTTCCGGCGTCGAATACACACACGTCCGCCGGAACCTCATAATCGCTCCGAAGGTGCTGAGCAACAGCGGGCCCGAATCCATCGTCTCCGATCAAAATATTGCCGCATCCTAAGATTAATACGGACTTATCGTACCACTCAGGTCCCATTTAACATGAGCCTAATTGAATCTCGTTAGCTTCATATAGTTCTGCTGCTTTTTCTGCCGATCATGCAGAATCGCTAAAGGTTTACCAATTGGCTATGGTGTCGATTACTTTCCCGCCGGAATCCCGAATCTCAAGCTTGACCGCTATCGAACCGTCGAGCTTATGAGTTGCACAGGACAGGCACGGATCGTAAGCTCGTATTGACATCTCGATTGTATTGAGAATGGTCTCGTCGTATTTTCCGTCCTTGATCAGCGTTTTTGCCGCCTGCTTTACGGACATATTGATCGGCGCATTGTTGTGCGTCGTGCCGACAATCAGATTGATGTCGGTAATCAGCCCGTTCTCATCAGTCTCGTAGTCATGAATCAGCGTGCCTCTGGGGGCTTCAACGCTACCGACACCTCTTGCCGCTCGCGGTGTTACAGGCACCCTGGTTTCTTTGCTGGTGATCTCAGGATCTTCAAGCAGTTCGTTTGCCTTTTCCGCATTGTAGAGCAGTTCGATAAGCCTTGCCCAGTTATAGAGCAGAGTAAGCTGACATGGTCTGCCGAATTTCTCTCTGAATTCCTCGAGTTCCGCCTGTGCCAGCGGCGTGCTGAACTTGTCACACACATTGATTCGTGCCAGCGAGTTCGTCCTGTAAATTGCCGATGGATTGTCAAGATCCATGGAGATATTGCCCCAGTTCTTGGCATACGGGAACTTCATATACGTCCAGGGCTCGATGTGTTCGCCAATGTGGTCGGTATAATCCGCGTACTCAAATTCTTCGTAGGAGCCGTCGGGTTTCATCAGCCGGGCTTTGCCGTCGTACAGATCGCAGGTGCCGTCATCGGTTACAGTCCCGAGAAATCCCGTATTTATGACGCCCACTGTCTTTACTGTTTCCAGATATTTAGGGAAAATATTCTCCTTGGTGAAGGACATCGCAAATTTGGCGAATTCCAGCACTTCCTTGGCCATAGGCAAAAGCTTCTGCCGCTCGTCCTCGGTCAGAGGTTTACTGAATCCTCCCGGGACCGCAGTGACCGGGTGAATGCTCTTTCCCGAGATAATGTTGAGCATCTGGGCCCCGAGGTGCCGGTTGCGTACAACTTTCTTTCCTATTTCCGGATTCGCCTGTGCTATACCAATGACATTCCTTACGGAATAGTCACTGTCCGGACCCATTACATAATCCGGGCCGGCCAGGAAGAAGAAATGAAGGATATGCTCTTCCGTGTAAGCAACGGCATTGCATAGTTCGCGAAGTTTTCTGCCCGCGGGCGGTGGTGTAACACCGAATATCGCATCGTTCGTTTTGGCAGAAGCAAGATGGTGTGACCACGGACAAACGCCGCAAATACTTGTTACGATACGCGGAAGCTCTTCTACAGGTCTTCCGATACAGAATTTTTCGAAGCCCCGAAGCTCCACTACATTAACGAAGGTGTCAGCTACGTTACCATCATCATCGAGGTTGATGGTTACCTTGGCGTGACCCTCTAATCTGGTTACCGGGTAAATCGTTATTGTTTTCATTTGTGTCATTCTCCTTTATTACGGACGCGCAGGCAGCGGCCTGAGTCGATTCTGAGCACCAATATACCTGTTCAGCAGCGCACGTCTGTCCGGCACTTGTTTCGCATCCAGCCCTATAGATGAAATCGCAGACATCATATCGACCAAAGGATTGGCGCCTTTGCGAATCGGCCCGAAACATCCGCGACACGGCATATTGCCCTTAATACAGCGCGGGACCGTTACGCCGTCACCGTTTCCTTCCTTATTGCCGCAGCCGGCCAGAGTAACAGGTCCCAAGCAAAGAAATCCCTGCTCCATGAAGCACCGGGTATTTTCCCAGGGCTGGCTTTGGTCGAATTCCACCGACTCAAGCGTCCTTTTGATTTGACCGCCTGAGGCTTTCTTCTCCCGCTTTACGGGGCATTCATCGCAGACACTTCTTTCCTCAAGCTTGAATGTCTTGCCTTCCAGCAGCGCGGTGATGGCCTTTACGATAAGATCAGGATTTGTCGGACAGCCCGGAATGTAAACGTCCACTTTCACAACCTCGTCCACGGCAAGCACTTTCTCCAGTAGTGGAGGAAGGTTCTCGCTGGGAGTCTCAGCGGAATCTGTGGTTTTCGAGCCCCTGTACACCTTCTCGTACATAGCTTCAAGCGGGAACATATTGCACATTGCGGGAATCCCACCGTAGCACGCGCACGAGCCAAGAGCAATGAGGGTTTTACATTGCTTCCTCATTAATTCGGTAACTTTCTTCTCTTTTTCGGTTCGCACGCCTCCGGAGATAATTCCCACGTCTGCCTCCGGAATCTCCATCTGGTCTTTTTCACCTGTTTGTCCGAAATACTTATGGTCCATCAGGACCGGCATGTGGACAAAGTTGAGCTGGGGCAGCAAATCAAGGAGTGGCTCACCTATGTCCAATATTGTGACTTCACATCCTCCACAGATGTTCAGCCATTCTTCTGCAACTTTTACAGCCACGGTATTGCCTCCTTTCTCAAGAGTCTTAAAATTTATCACTGTTTTTCATAGTTTTACATAAG
>Ga0209536_100012094_pt1 | contig 12582 bp, 11 predicted proteins | sample DeeMarSeWOR28_12_FD_187461 | JGI IMG/M metagenome (GOLD analysis project Ga0209536, IMG submission 187461) | Marine sediment microbial communities from White Oak River estuary, North Carolina - WOR-2-8_12 (SPAdes) (version 2) | ecosystem: Environmental > Aquatic > Marine > Intertidal zone >...
TTGAATGATGCGCAGGATTCACATGTATTACAGGGCTCGGTATCATCAGTTATGCTGGTGCAGTTTATGGTCTTGGCAAAAATCCGGGCACAGGTGGTTTTGCCAACTCCCCTGGGACCACAAAACAGGTAGGCATGGCCAAGGTGATTGTTCATTATGGCATTCTTCAACGTGACGATACTGAGCCGCAGCTCATCATCGGAGCACGATGACATCTCACGTGGTATACAGCATTTGAAGGAGAGTTTTCTCTCCTTTGTTTCACTCTCTTCCATTTGACGTAACACTTCTGGATATATTAATCCGTGAAAAACTATAATTTTTGGATTATTTAGCCTTTCTTTTCAAAATGCAACATCTGAAACTAAAATCGATACTATTAGACATACATTGTATTCACCCTTATAAATGACGGTTACATACTGTTCGTCTTGTAACTGTTTTTGAAACTGTAATTGAAGATTGTAAGATGCAGTACTCATTTTGTTTCAGTCCTGTTTCATTTCTGAGTTGTATATGAAACGTATCCATCGGACATGCTTTCATTCTCTAACGGCAACCTTATTTTGCATGGTGTTTTGAGTTTCGAATAGCCACGGGTATCGGGAGGGTCGTGTGCAACCGCTAATCCCTGGATGTTTAGGAGAACCTTACGATGCGAGACCAAGATGACGGCAGCAAAATAATGAAAGCGGTCTTAATCGGCGATGGAACTGTTGGAAAGACAAGTATACGACGCAATTATCTGGGAGAAGACTTCATTGAAGGACATCTCGCGACGATAGGAGTCGATCTCGCCACAAAGCGTGTCTTGTTTGAACAGGATGTAGTCAAGTTCATCATTTGGGACCTAGCAGGTCAACCAACATTTGAGAAAGTAAGGGGACACTATTATGCAGGTTGCAACGGAATCCTTCTTGTTTATTCTGTCATTGACCGAGAGTCGTTCGACAATGCAAGTAAGTGGTTGGTCGAGGCATTCAAAAACATGGGACCACTCCCGCCGACTGTCATCATCGGGAACAAGATCGACCTGCGAGAGAAGCTCGACAGGTCCAAGTATGTCACTCCAGACGAGGGAAAGGCATTCACTCAGTACTTCATTGATAAACTGGGAGTCCCTGCAATATTCCGAGAAACCTCTGCCAAGACTGGGGCAAACATTCATGACACCTTTCATGAGCTTCTTAGGATGATGAATGAGGCTGCTGTAACAAAAGAGAATGACATCTACATGGGATAGCCCATTTGACCCATCACAACGGTTATTAATTCAAACTCATCATTAACTATCGTTAAAATTATTTTCGAGAAGAGGAAAGAAGATGAGTAAGACACCAATACAGAAACAAGAGAGCCAGCGAATGTCAATGAAGATAGAAGGCATGCACTGTGCTTCTTGTGTGGCGACAATAGAGAAGTCACTCCTCAATGAGGAAGGCGTGATCAAAGCCACAGTCAGTCTTCTGGATGAGAAGGCTGTGATTGAGTATGACTCATCAAGAGTAGACAGGTTGAAACTTGAGAAGGCTGTAGACTCTACGGGATACCGCGTAAAGAGGTCAGCAATGACCTTGACCATTACAGCTGCTGAGTCCGAGAGCGATTGGAGTAAGATTGCTAAATCACTTGAAGATCAACAAGGTGTGATATCTGTCAACACTTTTCCTGAGAAGCAAAAACTGCTCATAGAATATGATGAGGACCTGCTAACGTTCAAAAAAGTGAAGAAGGTCCTTCGAGAGGGCGGTTTTGAGCCAGATGAGGCTGAAGGGCTTGCTGGAGATCGTGAGTCCCTAGCACGCGAGAAGGAGATTCGATTCTACTCACTCCTCCTGACCTTCTCTCTGATGCTCTCAATACCTGTGGTGCTTCTTCACTTTGAAGTCCTCAATTCGATCATCCCCGCTGCAGAGACACGAATGCTCTTGATGTTCCTACTAGCCACACCGGTCCAGTTTGTCGGAGGGTATCCTTTCTACAAGGCGGCACTGCGGGGTCTCAGGCACTTCAAGACCAATATGGATACTCTGGTCATGCTGGGAACCAGTGCAGCATACTTCTACTCTGTGGCAACGACCTTCGTTCTTACTGGATATTCCTCATTCTACGACGCTGCAGTTCTGTTGATCACCTTCATCTTATTGGGAAGGACTCTCGAATCAATAGCAAAGGGAAGGACATCCAAGGCAATCCGAGGACTCATGGACCTTCAAGCCAAGGTGGCAACTGTAGTTCGCAACGGTGAGGAGATGATTCTCCCAATTGAAGATGTGGAGGTCGACGACATTGTACTGATCCGACCAGGCGACAGAGTGCCGGTTGATGGTTCTGTCCTTGAGGGCAAGTCCTCTGTCGATGAATCGATGATAACCGGAGAATCTGTTGCAGTGAACAAGACAGTAGGTGACTCTGTCGTCGGAGGAACTGTAAACAAGAATGGAGTCCTTCGAGTCAAGGCAACCAAGGTAGGACAGGACACAGTCCTCTCACAGATTGTCAGAATGGTTGAGGAGGCTCAGACAAACAAGCCAGCCATTCAGCGAAAGGCCGACTCAATTGCAGAGGTGTTCACGCCCATTGTACTGGCAATCTCTATCGCTACATACCTGTTTTGGGTCTTCGTGATGAATGTCCAGTGGGACCTTGCACTCAACTTTACCATTGCGGTCCTGGTTGCAGCATGTCCATGTGCACTTGGACTTGCGACGCCTACTGCGATAATGGTGGGAATAGGAAAGGGAGCCCAACACGGAGTGCTTATCAAGACTGGTGGCGGTCTCGAGACCATCCCAGGCATAGACACGATTGTGCTAGACAAGACGGGTACTCTCACCATTGGACGACCTACAGTCACTGATATTCTTGTCACAGGTTCTACCAGCGAGGAGGAATCCCTTCGTTTCATTGCATCAGTGGAGAAGAACAGTGAACACCCATTGGCTGAAGCAGTTGTTTACTACGTGGACCAGAAAGGAATTGAATATCCAACCTCCAAAGACTTCCAGTACTCAACTGGAAAGGGAGTAAGTGCCGTGGTCGAAGGCAGGACTGTCATGATAGGCAGTGAGAAGTTCATGTTGGAAAACGGTGTAGACTTCTCAGAAGTGAGTCAGCACGCAGAGATGCTCCAACAGCAAGGGAAGACCGTAATCTATGCTGCAATTGACACTGAACAGCTCGCTGTGCTCGGCATTGCAGACCAACTCAAACCAAGCTCATTACAAGCTGTCAAGACCCTCAAGGGTATGGGCATCGATGTTTGGATGATCACTGGTGACAAGGAGATCACAGCACAGGCAATCGCCAACACAGTCGGAATCGACAACACCATGGCGGAAGTGCTCCCTGATGAGAAGGCTGCTCAGATTAGGAACCTCCAGGGAGAAGGTCGCACAGTGGCAATGTGCGGCGATGGCGTGAACGATGCCATCGCTCTGGCCCAGGCAGACGTTGGTATTGCTCTTGGATCTGGTACAGATGTATCAGTGGAGTCAGGTGACATCGTGCTTGTCAAGGACGACCTGATGGATGTGGTCACTGGAATCCAGCTCGGTCAGAGAACCATGACGAAGATCAAGCAAGGATTTTTCTGGGCGCTCATCTACAACATCATTCTCCTTCCCATAGCTGCTGGACTCCTGTACCCCTCATTGGGACTCTACCTTCAGCCACAGTTCGCAGGATTGGCAATGGCACTTTCCAGTGTCAGTGTTGTGACAAATGCACTCACTCTGAACAGGTTCAGACCAAGTGTCTTTGATGAACTTCCTGTGGAAATTGAAGTGACTCCGGTGACATCGATGGGCATTGCTGTGGACCCGATCTGTAAGATGGAGGTCGACATGTCCGCAGCACTCTATTCTAGTAATTACGACGGCAAGACATACTACTTCTGTGCCGAGTACTGCAAGGACACATTTGACGCAGACCCAGAGAAGTACATAGATGAACCAGTAGAGGAAGAGGTCAGCTCAGGAGTGGCAGTTGACCCCATCTGCAAGATGGATGTTGACAAAGCAACTGCGACACTTGTGAGTGAGTACCAGGGGAAGAAGTTCTACTTCTGCGCTCAGTACTGTAAGGACACATTCGACGCGGATCCTGAAACATACAAGGACCAAGACTTCAGGGAATAGAACTATCGCTCCCACCCATGATATTCTTGGAAGTCTTTCCATTTTCGGTCTATAATCAACATTACTCCAGCGACAGCCATCAGAGTCAGGTATGCAGTATTAATGAAGGGGGAATTATAACTCATGAATTCATGTAGAGTCACTGTTGCATTGGCTGGGTCGAATCCATGCGCCACTTCCCAAGCATCAGGAATTGAATCTGAATCAGAATCTTGGCTGTTTGGATCAGTCCCGAGATGGAACTCGTAGATGTTCAATAGCGTGTCAGAATCAAAGTCCTGATTCGCATCAGAAGAGTTCAACGGATTCAAAAAGTAGAGAACTTCCCATCCGTCGATAATTAAGTCCGAATCTGAGTCATCGTCCCAAGGGTCCGTGCCATGAAGATACTCACCAAGGTTGGACAAAAGGTCTGAGTCAGGATCCTCGTGTGAGTCATAGTGTACAGGACTGAATCCATAGAGCACTTCCCAACCATCTGGTGTGAGGTCAAAATCAGAATCGCGATTGAGGGGATCAGTCCCAATAAACATCTCATCGATATTTGAAAGATCATCAGAGTCAGGATCAAAGTACCTGTCATCGATCCTGGGATCAAGGCCATAGGCAACTTCCCACTCATCGAACATGTCGTCAGAGTCTTCATCTTGTGAGTGATAGAAGCTGGGATAATAGAATGAAAAGGACGATAGTTGCGCCTCCCAGTAGTACCAATACGACCAGCCCCAAATGGACAGAGAGTACGTATGACAACCCGGAGGAAGATGACTTATGTCTATCACTATGGACCATGAACCTACCCAGTTTTCACTATGGTCGAAACCCCTGTCTGAAGCTACATAGTATCCATTGATATAAGGCTCATAGGCATAAGACCATGGGGAATGAGTCCTCCATAGTACCCATCCCAACAATGCCTCGTTTTCATTGATTATTCTCAATAATGGATCTGTACATGCTATTGGATCATATAACGCTGAGGGGTCAATAGATCTAGCAAAACGGTCGACACTTCCCGCTGACCCTGGTATTTCGTATTCTCCGTCTTCAATTCCCACCATGAAGTTACCTAGTAATAGCCCATCGTCCCAACAATTGTTCGTTCCTTCATCAAAAATGTATCCATAGCCATAGCTTCCTACAAGGTTTGCATATACGAAGTTTCCTGAGCCGCTATTGATTTGAATCCCATATTCTGTTTGGTTGTATATGTAATTGTGAGCGATGAGTGATGATGTTTCGTTGCTGAGCAGAATACCGTTTCGACAATCCGTGATAATGTTGGAAGAATAATTACATGAAGAAGAGTCAATCCCACCAATCCCAGCTATCCCCGCTGATTCGATGGTGCTTTGGGATATGGAAATCTGGGTCGACCTACTGACTAGAATTCCATAATCAGATGGACCAATAGCACTTAGACCAGATACGGAAATTAAAGTACAACCTTCAATCACTAGACCAGACCCATTAACGAATTCCCCACCAACATTGCAATTTGCACTATCGTGTATTTCAACACTACAATTGTCGAAAATGCTGCTGATAGAACAATCATATGAATTCTGTATAAGCATTCCAAGGCCAGTAGGTGAACTTACATAATGCTGACGAAATAGAAAGTTATTACAGTTAAGCATCCAGACCGATATGTCTGTTGAATTTAGTACATCATTGTAATAGAGATTATGGACTCCCGAAACATTGTCTAATATGATTCCTCGATAATTTTCTAACAAGATGTTACCATATCCATCGATGAAAGATGATTCAACATAGATTCCACAATTCTCGTTGTTGACCATCTCATTACCTACAACAGATGCATGACTAACATTGATTAGACATATGCCGTCATCATACGAATCAAGCAACATACCTGACGAATTTGTAGTAAGATAGCAGTTTGATATTCTGAAGTGTGCGGCGACATTCACAATTCGAATCTTGTATCCCTTGTGGGTTATGTTGTATCCGTCAATCAGGAATGGATTGGCACTTGATCCGTTTCCAGACCACCCCTCCAAGGCAGCCTGTGCAATGAATTCTGTATCTGATGTTATGTTGATTGGATCATGCTGAGTGTAGGCAAATGAATACTCTTTGACTAATTCCGGACTCTCAGCATCAGTGATGCCTGATTGATCTCCTGTCATAGGAATAGGGAGAATTGTAATCAGAAGGACTGTGATTAGAATTGGAGCTATACTTCGAGATGACAAAACTCCTAGACCACCAAACGAGCAAGTAATATCCCCGATGTCCGATATATCATTTTCTCAAGAGTAAATTCGGAAGTTACTTGAGGAGCTTTCTGACACTAGTGTCATGACGGAGTTATGTGCATATGAGCGTGATTGAACGCACAGTCGTTAGGTTCGCTGGTCCAGAAGACCTTGAGTGGTGCGTAGTTGAGGACGACCACGTGACTGAGCAGGTGATTCGAAACAAGATAGTCCAGGATGAGATCATCATCGCCGAACTAGATGGCCAACCAATTGGGTACTTGCGACTGGAGTATTTATGGTCCAACATTCCCTATATAGGAGTAATCTTCGTCATCAAACTCTACCGACATGAAGGAATCGGCCGTAAGATAATCACCTTCCTAGAGGACTATCTGAGGTCACGCGGTCATGACCAACTCTACAGTTCCTCTCAGGCAAACGAACCTGAACCGCAAGCTTGGCACCGCTCTATTGGTTTTGAAGAGTGCGGGATAATCGCAGGTATCAATGAGGGAGGAATTGGAGAGGTCTTCTTCCGGAAAAGATTGTAGTCACTTGGCTGCTTCATCAGCAGCATCAGTAGCTACTTCAACGTCTCTTATCTTGAAATTGAGGTCAACGAACAAGACGAGTGAATGGTCGTTCTGACACCTGGTTGTGATTATGGTTGGATGTCGCTTAGCCTTTTTGATCTTCTTCTTCTCGACCTCGACAGAGACCTGTGTGCCATCACCGCAGGCTGGACATGCGAATGGTGTCAGCTTGACTTTGACCAAGTTTCGAATTCCCTCTTCCTTGTCACTTTGAAGAGAATACTTAGCCTACCATTTAATGATTTCTCAAAACCAAATACTCACAGAAACTGGAGAAGATGTTCTCCAACCGCATCGAACATCTCAAAGACTCCCTCTCCCGTCTTTGCACTCACCTCAAAGACCTTGGCATCATATTTCGCAGCAAATTCTTCTGCATCTTCAAGAGATACAGCCGTTTGAGGTATCCTCTCATCTATCTTGTTTCCAACAAGAAAGATATTGCATCCAGGGACACTGGAATGAAGTCTGCTTATCCAGTCCTCAAGTCTGTACATTGTAAAGACTCTATTCACCTCATAGACAGCCAAGGCCAATTTTGAACCCTTGAAGTAATCAGTGATGACATCCTGGAAGCGTGGTTGGCCACCGAGATCCCATAAAAGTAACGTGATACTCTGACCAGATGAGTGTAGAGTTTTAGTAGCGAAGTTGACCCCGATGGTCATCTTCATCTGTTGGTCGAAGCGGTCTTCAGTATAACGGACAGCAAGACTGGTCTTGCCAACACCCCCTTCACCTAAGAGGACAGTCTTAAAGACTGGTTTCCGTATACTCAAGCGCTGTAGCTCCGGAGATAAGGCGAGGAATCCGGCATATGAAGTTACTTTGTCCATAATAAACTAAGGAAGATAGAATACACCTTCAGCTATGAGTCTGACTCTACCTGATACAAGAACTGCTGACATCCTCTCATCCGGGACCTTTGCGATGAGCTGACTCGGACGATTGATCTCGAACCCCTGTTCGATCAATATTGGGTCACCCAAACTATGATTGTCGAGTACTTTGTGTTTCTCAACGTATGCCCCCAAGGGTCCAGCTGCACTTCCAGTGGCAGGATCCTCTAGCACTCCAGCCTCAGGTGCGAACATTCTCGCATGCACATGAGAGTCGGAATACTTCGTTTCTGTAGTGATGACCAAGATCTCGCGGTATGATAGCTCCTGCAGTTCTTTAGGTAATGGGGGTCTTGCTCGTTTGAGTAGATTGAGACTCTTGACTGGGACAATCAGATATGGGAACCCAGTGGATACAATCTGTATGGGATACATCGAACTGATGTTCTCAGGCACAAGGCCAATCGCATTGGCTACTGTATAAATGCTATCAGTTGACTCTTTGAACTCAGGTTTCTGTTGAGTCATCTGAATTAGATCCGTTTCAAGGTATTCGACAGGAGTGGGTCCTATTCCAAGTTGGAGGATGGTAGACTCTTGCTGCACTCCAATCAGACCTTTGTATTTCATCACAAAAGCAGTTCCCAAAGTCGGGTGACCAGCAAAAGGAATCTCAAGGGCAGGTGTAAAGATTCTGACCTTGGCATCACAGTCATCAAGGGTAGGTTTCTCAATGAAAGTTGACTCAGAGAAGTTCATCTCAAGAGTCATACCCTGCATCTCGTCCTGCGAAAGGGATGCGTTCTTTTCTAAATCCCAATATGTAGCCAGTTGATTACCACCGAAGGACGCCCTATCATCAACAAATACACTGGTCTGGACATAGGGTATCTTACGCATGCTTCCACAGCGAGAAACAGATCTTATTCAGGTTTTGGTCTCAGCGAGTTGACCTACAGCTTGACCTTGTCAAGTTCACCTTGAGCGATCTTTTTGTCCTCTTCACCCAGGGTATCAATCACTTTCTGAGCCATCTCGATGTATTTCTTGGTGTTCGTCTTGTCACCCTTGACAGAGTGTGCCTTGGCTAATACCTCATAGGCGAAACCCATATCGAAATCAGCCTTGTCATCCGCCTCTTCAGTCAGCTTGAGAGTACGCTCTGCATAGAGTAGGGCCATGTCACCATTTCTCATATGACTGAAGACCCGTGAGACCATGTACTCACCGCGTGCGATGTTAATCGGCTTTCCAACCTGCCTCCAGTGATATAGAGAAGCGAATGCCATCTCTAGAGCCTTGTCAAGCTCTTCAGCAGAAGGTGAATCATTGTCCAGAACACCCCAGACACCACCGTTCGTCTTTCTGGCCATCTTGTTGTGGAACTCTTCCATTGTCATTTTTTCATCGGACATCTCTTCCATCTCCGAAATATCTGACAAACAGATAATAGAGGAAATATTTAACTATTGTTATTTAGTTACTAGTAACAAAATGTGACCCTGATTTGTGATTCTTCTTTATATAGATGAATTATCAATCATTAAGTAGAATATGCAGCGCAAACCGCTTAAGGAGGTTACATTTTCCGAGTAGTTGTTAGCGTTGGATTGGAGAAAATACAATGAAACCATTTGATGAGGATGTCGCTCCAACTGATGATTCATCTGATGATGATGTTGCAGAAGAGGAGTTCGACATAGAAGAAGAGATTACAATCCACATTGGTGGAAGAAGGGGACGACATAGATCAAGAGGAAAGCAGTACGGGTCAATGGCTAGTTTTGCCGCTTGGATTGGTTTCGTCATTATCTGGTTGTTCTTCTTCGCAAGTGGCTATGGAATCTTCGAGAACATTGCTATTGCTCTAGTTTCACTGCTTGTTGTTATGGCTCTGAATGCCATAATGTGGGTTCCAACCTATGAAGGTGGTTGGAGAGCTCGAGGCAGTGTGATTTCTGGAGTAGGATGGCTAATATTCCTGATAGTGTGGATAATTTTCTTGGCTAGTGGATTTGGATTCTATGAGAATATTGGGATTGCATTGGCATCGCTGTTATTCGTTGGAGCTGTCAATGTTGGAATGTGGGTTCCAAAACATGGAGAAGCGGGCGGAGGTCGAATCAGTGCCCTTGGTGGTATATTCTGGCTGATGTTCCTTGTTCTGTGGCTACCATTTGCCAATAACTTCAGCGAACTAGTGTTTCCGATAAATCCGTATCAGAACTTCGCAATTATCATGACATCATTCCTTCTCATGCTCGCAGTTGTCATTGCTCCTTGGAGAGGCGAGATCAGGGTAGGCATTGACGCGGAGCCTGGACTCTACAGAAGGGTCAGAGGTACTCTGGGACTGTTCGTTCTTTGGTTGATATTCCTAGATGTCTGGTCTTGGTTCCTAGCCGGAGGATACACAGGAAATCAGAACATTGCCATTCTCATGTTCTCATTCGCAGTTTTCTGTGGCATAACAGTTGGAGCATGGTTGCCATGGGCACGAAAACGTGGAGAAGGACCAGAGAATTGGTGGTCCATAGGACTGGCGTTTGCCTGGGTCATTGCCCTCGCACTCTGGTTCTGGTTCTTGGCTGACGAGTTTGATGCCTATCAGAACTTCGCAGTCTTCCTTGTTTCCCTATTAATCATCGCTGTTGTCAGCGGTGGTGCCCAGTGGAAGAAATTCCGTGATTTTGAAGCCATGGATTGGGATGACTGATTCTAGAATAGTGGAATGGCAGGATCTCCTGCCTTCCTATCCTTTCTTTTTCTAAAATGACAGCCAGCCGCCGTCTACAGCCAACGTATGACCTGTTATGTATTTGGCATCATCACTGGCCAGGAAACATGCAGCTCCTCGAATCCATTCGTTCTCTGCAAACATTGGGAGTGCAGTACGTGGTCGAATCATTCTGTCACTGATCTTCTTGTCCTCCATTGCGCCGATTGACATCGCTGTCGGGAAGAAGCCAGGTGCAATTGCGTTCACTCGGATGTTGTACTTGCCTAGTTCAACAGCCAGAGCCTTTGTCATGATTACCATTCCACCCTTTGAAGTGTAGTAACTGACCTCAGTGAACTCAGTCCCACCAAAACCAAAGGTGGATGATATATTGATGATTGATCCTGACTTCTTTGGAATCATGATCTTGGCCGCTTCACGAGTTGCCAAGAAGGCAGATGTAAGATTGACGTTCATTACTATGTTCCAGTCTTCAAGTGTCTGTTCAATCAGGGGCTTGACGATGTACATCCCTGCATTGTTGACTAGCACGTCAACTGTACCAAGCTCTTTCACTGCAGTGTTGACAAGATTGATGATATCATCCTCTTTTGCGACATCGGTCTTGAGGGGAACAGCAGTGACTCCATACTTGTCGGTCACATCATCGGCAATCTTCTTCAGAAGCTCCTCCCTTCTGGCCCCCAGGACAACATTTGCTCCTGAGTCAGCAAAGGCATGCGCGAACTGCTCTCCAAGTCCTGCAGACGCACCTGTTATGATAACGACCTGTCCATCTAAATCGTACTTGACCATTCTTTACACCTGATGCAATATGTAGTTGCATCCCAAGTGAATTCTCCCTATTAAGTATCAACACTCTCTGAAACTAGGGATTCACTGGGGCTAACGGTTTCCAACAAATCTCTGGACTGCTTGCGCAGCTGATAGAGTCTCAAGAGACCTATTGGTGTCACTATACAGAGCCAGATGATGATGTCACCGATTGTTGTAATCAGGATGCTAGTTCCCATTGGATCAAGCCACATCTGCCCGAGTTTCATCATCTTGACAAGAGGAAAGACCAGGATGAGTCCAAAGATTCTCTTGAGTTGAACTGAGTTGACTCTTGGAGCTAGCCTCGATCCAATCTGACCACCGATGACCATTCCAATTCCCAATGAAATTGCATAGTATGGGTTGATGAAACCACTGATCCAGTTCATTGCAGTACCAGCAGAGGCTGTCACCATCATGGTGAACATGCTTGTGGCAACTGCGGCATGCATTGGTAGACCCATGAGAATTGAAAGGACTGGGACTATGACTGCTCCTCCTCCAATACCTAGAAGGCCTGCAGATACACCCCCAATGAAACCGCCAAAGAGAGACAGAGCCAACCTTTTCTGGGTTAGTAACGACATATCATAAGCAGCTAGTTCTGATGCAATGTCCCCTTTCTCTCGCTTTGCAGCAAACAGCATCTTGATCGCAACGGGCATCAAAGAGATTCCAAAAATGAGACGTAACACATAGTCGTCAGATATCAGAGTTCTCAGCATGACACCAATAATTGATCCTGGAGCTGTTGTCACTGCGAGGAATATTCCCGCTTTAGGAATGATTGGTCTTGGATTCTGTAGCCAGTAAGAGATACTACTGGCAATTGCTAGAAATAGTGCTGCTACAAGTGCAGTGGCTGGAGCGAATTGCGCACTAAGCAGGAAGATGATCATTAGGAGCGGTGTATTGAAAATCCCTCCTCCAATACCGACCATCGAAGAAATTGTGCCAACACCAATTGCGTATATTGCGATGAAGGCTGCTATCATGACCATTTCTTGCATTGGAATTCCTTCTGATAGCGGCTCGGCAAACAGACCGCTACTTAAGGAATGTTATTGTAGACAGTCCTGTCATGTTGGAGTCTTCCTACGTGACAGACAGAAGAGGCCTGAGAAGAGAACAAAGACCCCAACGAAGACAATGATCGCTCCTAGGTCCTGTAGACCCAAGCCTGAAAATATGACGACTCCAATCGCGACTATTACGAGCCCGATTATT
>Ga0209536_100012096_pt1 | contig 12581 bp, 16 predicted proteins | sample DeeMarSeWOR28_12_FD_187461 | JGI IMG/M metagenome (GOLD analysis project Ga0209536, IMG submission 187461) | Marine sediment microbial communities from White Oak River estuary, North Carolina - WOR-2-8_12 (SPAdes) (version 2) | ecosystem: Environmental > Aquatic > Marine > Intertidal zone >...
GCAGGTGACTTTCTTTCGTCAACTGAGAAAGGTGCCATATGATAACGGCATTGAATTACTGCACGATCTTGTTGTGCTATGTGTCTTGGGTGAGCCTCTTTAGGTCCATAGACTCCTACAAGAATTTTGTTTCTTCCTTGTTCAAGATATGCCGAACCATCAGCATTTGGGAGAACACCGACTTGCATCTTTACTGGTCGCATTTCATCCAATTTTCGGCCATCAAGACGGAGACCCTTTTTATCAACTAATTTTTCAGTTTTTTTGCTCGCCATTGTTTCTCTCTCTTTTTTAGTTTTCTTTTTTGTTGTCAATTAAATCTCGTTCCTTTCTAATCATCTCAGTAACTTTATCTGTTAACCCACTAGTGTGAGATTCTTTTTCAATTTTACGAAGCGCCAGCACGGCAATTCGTTCTTCTTCGGGAGACCTTCCACTGATAAGAACTAGACCATTTTGACCAATAGTTAACTGGCAGCCGGTCTCTTTCTTGATCATACTCACCATTGAACCTTGCCTACCGATTATTCTCGGAATCTTTGTAGGAGTAACCTCAACAAGTTGACCACGCATGATCTTTCCCAGACCAGGTTCACGAACACTCAATTGTGGATCACGGGTTCTGTCGTATTCAGTAACCTTTGCAATAATAAGGTCACCAACATCAAAAATCGAAGGTAAATCGGTTGTTTCCGGTTTGAAGGAACGTTCCACAACGTCTCCTCCTCTAAGTCGGGCAAGATGTGGGGCTTTAATGTCTATAACCCATCCACCGGGCGTGGTTTCAATTACTGTACCGATCACTAAGTCTCCTGGAACAGGAATGTAAAATGCTTTTAGTGCAACGACGTGAACTCTTTTTCCATCGTAATCAACTAGTCCAAGTCGGCAAGCATAGATTTTTCCATTTTCTTTGTATGTACTGTCTCCTGATACATAATCACCTTCAGCTAGAAGATCTCCAGGAGAAACAAGCTGTTTTTTTTCATAGAAAAGTGGCATTTAAACACCTCAAATTGTTAATTTTTATTTTGCTAATTTTGCTTCTATATTTCCTCGGGTCATTTTCCCCAATTTGTCTAAAAAAGGCTCATAAAGCCCTGCAGACATTTCCACCGCGGCAGACCACGACCCATCAGCCAGCCACTGGTCCTTTTTTAGAGTACCATATCCTTTAACAGTTCCGTATACTTTGCTTGCATGTTCAGCAGGTACGTGAACTTCGACTGTAATTTTCTCCATCTTTAGAGGAATTACTGGACGTAGCATTTTTATTATCTCTTTTGATTGTTCCTCTGCAGTTTTGTGCGGATCAATAGAATAATGAATTTCTTTCATTGCCTGTTCAATGCGCAAAGGAGGATGTGGGAGATTTGTTTTAGGATCAATGCACTCACGGGATATGAAAGAAATGATTTGGTTACGTTTATCTTCAACAAGCTGTTTTCGTTGCTCTGTGGTTAACTGCAAGGTTCCTTTCTTAAGGATAATTTCAGCAATTTTAAGAGGGTCAGTTGTTTTAAAAATTTCTTGTAACTTCTCTTCAGATGCTTTCGATCCTTTGTTTGCGTCTGTGAAGATTATTTCTGCGGCTAAAACTTGAGAAACAGTAGTAAGTTTTCCCATCCGGTACGCTAGGGCTGGCTCGGGTTTAGTTAATATTTCAAAATGTTCGCTATCATGAGTGATGCGAGCTATTGTGTAACGGTCGCTCATTTAGTTCCACTGCCCTCAAGCCCTCTCTGGATTGCCTCTATTTTGTCTTCGGATAATCCTTGGAACTTTTTAGTATCTACGGGAATTACACTTATTTTAATTCGTTTGGGCTCTCCTCTAGCTTCAAGGGATTTTGTTAAACATTTAACAGCGAGATTTATTGCGGATTCTAAGCTGAGGTCTTCACGGTACTCTTCTTTAAGGATAGCCTCAACTGTTTCACGACCAATTCCGACAGCCACAGCCTTATAACCCCTATATGATCCGCTTGGATCGGTTGTGAAAACTCGGGATCCGGTTCGATCAACTCCTCCAAAAATTATAGAGACACCAAAAGGTCGTACTCCTGCATGTTGAGTGTAAAGCTGTTTTACATCTCCTACACGTTTAGTAATAATTTCAACATCAATGGGCTCATCATAGGTCAACCGATTGCTTTGGGCATAGATTCTAGCTTGGTCAATCAATATACGGGCATCAGAACCTAACCCAACAACTGCTGCTCCAAGATGATCATCTATTCCATAAAGTTTCCAAGTAAAGTTAGTATCTTGAAGGGGGCTCTCAATTTTTTCTTCTGCTCCTAAAACAACTCCTCCGGAACATGCGATTCCAATTATTGTTGCCCCGCGGTTTACAGTTTCTAGGGCATACTCAACCTGAAATAAGCGACCATCAGGAGAAAACACAGTAATAGTGCGATCGTAAGCTCCGGGTGCGGCAAATACAGACAAACCATTCACCTCATACATTAACTACGTTTTGTCTCTGATGTAATAACACGGAACTAAAAACCTTTTCGCATACAAAACAAACATCTTATGAGTAATCCACTCAGATTTTCTGCAATGATAATTACAAAGAGTTCACGTTACAAAATCCGGTCATTTTTGTATACGACAACATACTATTGTTGAAAACTCCTGTTAATATAAAAATGAACAAAAAATAAAAACCAACTTTTTATTTAGCTCTACAAATTCTATAGTTTTGATGTCTAGCAAACAATTTTTTATTAAGCGTTATAAAAAGTTAGGTTGGGAATATAAACAAGTCCAGCTTACGCAAGCAATAAGAGTAAACACCATTAACTCCAACCTTGATACCGTTGTTTCCAGACTTACATCATTAGGTATTGAACTGGAAAAGATTTCATTTCTTAATGACGGCTTCTGGGTAAAAAAAAGCAAGTTTTCTCTTGGTGCAACTGCAGAATATTTATTGGGTTTATATTCGATTCAAGAGGCAGCAGCTCAGATACCTGCAACACTATTTACTAACCAAAAAGGCAAAACTATTCTTGATGCTTGTGCATCGCCTGGAGGAAAAACGGTCCAATTAGCCAATCTCATGAACAACACAGGAGTAATTATTGCATTGGAGATTAAAGAGCGAAAAATGTTTGCCTTAACAAACCATCTAGAACGTTGTCGTGTAACAAATACAGCAGCATATAACATGGATGCAAAAGAAGTTACAAAATTAGATATGAAATTTGATTGTGTTCTTCTTGATATGCCTTGTTCAGGTAATCCCATAACTGACAAGAACTGGTTTAATAAAAGAACAATCGATGATGTTCATATAAATGCTCGTAGGCAGAGACAAATCTTGAATCAAGCAGTAAAAGTCACAAATAATGGCGGAGAAATTGTTTATGCAACATGCTCAATGGAACCAGAAGAAAATGAACAAAATATTGATTGGGCACTTGGAAGGCTTCCAGTTAAAGTTGAACCAATCAAGTGTTACGGAGAAAAAGGCCTAACAAATGTTTTCGACAAACAATTAAACACCTCGATAAAAGATTGCAAGAGAGTCTGGCCAGACCAAACTCAGGGCTTTTTCGTATGCAAACTCAAAAAACAGGAGGACAAAAATGAAGATATTATATGATTTTGTAGCACAATTCAATGCAAAACTTCAATTAGATGAAATCCAAATAGTCAAAAACAGAAACAGATTTTATCTATTACCTAAACATCTAAAACAACATGCCCCAAAAGGATTTTTCTATGCTGGAACATACCTTGGAGCCGTCAAAGGCAGAAGTTTTTTTCCAAGTTTTTTATTGCTGCAAATGATTGCACAACAAAAAGCAAACAAACTAATTGTGGATAAAAAGACGTCTTGGCTTTTCATTTGTGGCAGAGACATATTCAAAAAGGGAATAATCAAGGATAGTAACCTGAAAAAAGATGATTACACACTTATTCTGAACGATCGCAACGAATGTTTGGGGTTTGGCAAAATGCTGATTAACCTACGTGCAGAAATAGACCTGAATAAAATTGCCGTTAAGAACATTTTGGATATAGGCGATTTCTTAAGAAGAGAAAAAAAGAAACAGAAAAACAGCATTATCAAGAACTGAGATTGATCCTAGAAATCCCAAATAAGAACGACAAGGTTTAGGGCTTTTTGTTAACTTTGTTCTCCAAACTAGTTACCCTCTTTCGAAGGCGTTCAACCTCGTCTTCTATTGCATTCATTCGTGCTGCACTTAGTTTTCCTAACATCTTAGGCATAACCGTTATGTCTATCTTTGACTGAAATTCGGATTCTGAAATTTTTCCCTGAGAAAACTCAAGCCACAGACCGAAAGCTTTTTTTTCGTCATCTGTTAGCATTTTTGTGAATTCTTTTGTCCATCGTTCCCTAAATCCCATTTATGTTTCCTCCAAAATACAAGAAAGCAGTCGTTTCAACTCAGGCCAAGAAATCGCTTCTTTTGAAGATTTAATGAATCCTGTTAAACTTTTACTTGAGATTCCGAGTTTATCGTATTCTTTAGCTTGTAATGCCATCTCAATCTTGTCAAGTTGCTGCACTGCTTTTGCTTCCTTGGTTTTTCCTTCTTGGTATTCGTTCCATACTGCTAAGAATGTTTCTCTATGAAGTTTAGGCAATAGATTTAATATTTTAAATATTGCATTTTTTTCGCTTTGTGAGGTGTCTTCAGTTTTCTGTTTTGGAGTTAGATCACCTACGAGCGCTTCTGGGAGGTCGTGAATCAGCGCCATTCTTAGCAATTTTAATGTATCAATTTTTTCCAAGTCAGCGTATAACATGCAAAGTAAAGCGGTTCGGAAGGTGTGATCCGCAACAGATTCGGGTTGGTATACTCCAACTTCTATCCATCCGGTTCTTTGGATCCGCTTTAAAATACCTGCTATCTCTAAAAGTTTAACAAAATTCTGTAGATCCGAATCTGACATCGTGTCTAGCATACTAACACTTTCTTTAGTCAACTAACGTCAACATTGGAGATGTTTCTTGTGAGTCCAATTGCAATAACTCGTAAAACTTTGAAACAACGATTTTAGCTGATCTTGTAGACTGTGTCGTTTTCTCTTGCTTGACCGCTCAATTTCATTCCTACACTTTGACCTGCTGTTGCATGTAAGATTTTGTTGTGTTCTATCTCCATAGAGGTTATGGATTGTTCTATGTCTGTTGTAGGACCTTTGATGGCGATTTTATCTCCAACTGAAATTGTTCCTGAAACATCTACCACTGCAACATTAATTCGTCCAAAGAAATGTATTATCTTTCCAACTTCTTGAAGTTGTATCCCCAAAAACTTCCCCCGATAATTGAACAAATAACAGTAAATGGGATTACCTAAATATAATTTGTTACTAGAAACAAAAAACATACATATAAAAAGCGAAAATGGGTTCTTAAAAAAGAAGACGTAAATTAGTAACTAACAGTTTTTTTATTGTTCATGTGTTAGTTGTTCTTTTATTCATAAAAAGGGATTAAATAAAAATCCAGTTTGTGCATATGGTTATGCAGGTTTGAGTTGTCTTTACTATTCTACTTGAGATATTAGCTCATCTGCTACTCAGCAATCAGCAGTAGCTGGGAGGTTGCTTACCAGTCTTCCTCTTCTTCGTCATCTTCTTCCCAATCTTCCCATTCATCTTCTTCAAACACCATTTGTTTCACCTCCTCAGTGAAAGTCCCATTAGAGCGACTCTCAGAAAAATCAAATAAAACTTATGGAACAAAAAAAGACGTGAAAAAATGGTTTGTTTTAAATATAAAACCATAAATTTAATTAAATATGGTAAAAAGAGGTAATTCAGGTAAATAAAATAAAATGGAGCGTTATTTTATTCTTAAAAAACTTTTAAAGCCATTTTTATTGTTATTGATCGAGTTACTTTTGAATTTATAAGGAAAAACCAAATAAGCATTATTTTTCAGTTGAAACAGACATACAACAGCAAATTAAAGTCCAACATAACTTAAAATGCAAATAACATGTTCTGGACAGCGTTCATCTTTTGAGTGCTATGATTCTGATGTTTGACAAATGTGCTAAAATACTTCTTTGTGAGGTGCTGAACCTTACGTTCGTCACTCTTGTACTTAATATGCAGAAGCTCATGAATCAAAGAAGCCATTGCCCTGCTTTTAAGATAAAAACTAACCTTCTCTTTCTTGTGTTTCTGCAATTTTTTTTGAAGAAAATTTAGTCGCTTAGGAAAAATTATAATTATTCCATTATTACTATTGCATCTTCCAGCTAGAGACCTCCCATTTTTTTTCTTAAACGGAAAAAGCCTAACCTGAATGTCAGTAACAGATCTTTTTTCAATGTTCTCTTTATTCATTATCCAATACAAAAACTTTTGAAACAAAGGTTTCTTTAATGTTTTAGTAACTGTTGAAGCATAATAAGAATAAAAATGTAACCGATTTTCTGGGCAATCCTCAAGTTTCTTTTTGTTAGAAACTACCCTAATTTTGTTTGTAAGCTTAGGTGTATTCATTTTCATCATGACGCTAGTCGCGGAATTTATGGGAAAGCTAAAAAAGATAGGATCCCCGAAATACTCTTACGACACTGTAGATTAGATTCTCACGAATACATTTAAAGCCTTATGCAGATTACCCACAAAAATTGGTTTTATGTAAGATTAATTACTGAATAAACTTTTCTTAGAGCGTGATACGCTCTCATCAAACTTTTTGAAAAATCCATTTTCAACCAATCCTCATAAACAGCGGCAACTTTCTTCAAAATCAAGAACCGCCTTCTGATTCTGGAAAAACGCTCACGTAAAACTCCGTAATCATTTGAGTTACGAGCTTTCATGTAAAGCTCTTTGCAGGATCTAACTATGTCAACTACTCCTTTTTCGACTCTTGCTGTAGTTTCTTGCAAAACGTTTTCTGCGGCTATTCTGTTTACGATCACTACACGTGAAATTATTTTGACGTCTCCTTTTATTTCTATGATAAAATTAACTAACTTTAGAGCATCTACAAGCTTTGGTTCTTTTTCATAAAATGCATGTTTCTGTGAAAAAGCGTAAACAGAACGACGTAAACGGATGCATGGCGCTTTTTTCAGAAAGTTTGTCACTTTTTCTCTGTTTACTCCTTTTGGAAGCACAAAGGTTACAACTACTAAGCTTCCAACCCCAGCGAATTCCTTCTTTTTAATAACTTTTGGGTTCTTGATTTCCCTTAATCGTTTTAAAAGTATAGGCTTATTGTTTTCAAGAACTTTAAGAACCAATTGAACATTCTTTTCATCAATTCTCCAAAACGCTCGGTGGACTTGTTGACATCCAAGATTCTTTAGTCTATTAGGAATAGTGCTTCTGCTTTTAGAATCGATGGATGCTCGATAAACCACATAAAGTACCATTGCTTCTCTTAGCCCTCACAACATCTTAATCTTTTATGCATTACTCCATATCAAAGAAATGTTCATGTTTCCTTCAAGGTACAGATCGGTTGTAGTCGATCAATAATGTTAGTCTCAGAAATAAGTTGATGCTTTCTTTTGTGGTTTAATGTTTTGATTTTTCGCTCTCTCTTCATTGCTTGGCTACGGCTTACAAACTGTTCTACATAAACAAGTTGTTCAGGCTCATGTATTCGGGTGTATCTTGCTCCTAGTCCTTTTTTGTGTACTTTATAGCGTTTTTCTGGGTCTTTTGCATGTCCGGTATAATAACTACCGTCCTTACAACGAATAATGTAAACATAGTATGGCATCAGTAATTCCTCAGAGTTCCCAAAGAGACCTATTTATTTGTTCTTAAAAAATTAATCTAATAAAAAAAGTATTTACCTGCAATTTGCCCCAATAGGTACCTCTTTTTATTCTAATCATTAATCCATATGAAGACGTAAATTTCAGGTAATAATTTGAAGTAATACGAAAAATCTATTCATGTACTGAAATAGAAAAACCGGAAAACTTGAAATATCCGTAAAGTTTTGGATATTAATGGCGATCCTAATGACGGAAATGTATTCCGCTCAGTTGAAGGAAATTGTTTTACGAGCAATAAAAGTTTATAACAGGTTTCGAAGCCCAGAAGCAACAGCGAAACTTGTAGGAGTAAAGAACAACGGTTTTGTAATTGATTTTGAAGGCTCTTTTTGCAGGAGCCGTGACGTAAGAGAATATTTTGAAGAACTAATCTATGAGCTTAAAGGAATTAACGAAAAAATCTCTGTTGAATTGCAAGAAACAAAACTTATTGGACCAAACAGTTACAGGGCAAGTTACAAAATCATAGATACTTCCAATAAAGACTACGAAGATTTGCTTTTTCGAGAGTTTTTATTAGACAGAGGCATGTCATTTAATGATTACCTCACAGTTAATTCCTGTACAAAAGATGTAATTCTGTTTCATTTCAGGACATGGCTTCTTCAAAGAAAAGAAAACTAAAGAATAATTCATAATAATGCGCGCATTAGTTAATGATGATAGTTTGTATGTATCTTAAATATTTGACAACTTTTTAGACGGGGGTATAATGTATGTCTTTTTTTAAATTCCCGAGTGTTTCTTCTTTTACGCCCATTTCCCTAAGTACATCAATTAGCGTGTCGATGTTAGGGATTTTTTTGCATTTCTGGCAAACCCTAATGTTGGGATTGTATTCTTTTATGTTTCCGCCACAACCACACGGGTATTTGGACATAAAATTCATCCTAGCTTACAAAATGTTAATTAGACCAAATATGTTTTTTGATTTTTTATACGGTAGTTTACATCTTACTTAATTTAAAATTCTTATCAGTAGACATTATTTACTGTTCTGAATGCTTTTACACATACAATCCAATCTTATTAGTTATGAAACACATGAAACTATACTGGACGCTTGGTTGCTGGTTATCACTCTTTTTAGTGTCAGTTTATCATATTCTAATCTGTAATTACTCAGACGTTTTTCCTGTTTGGTATTCTACGATTATTGTGTGGATTTCGGGATTTGTAGCTCTCACTTCGCTAGTAAAAAAACACGAGTTTGAGGTCTAATAGTCAGATTTTAGCTTCAACTAAAATAATGGTCTCAAACGAGACTTTAATTTCTTTAATAACAGTTGCTTTTAGTCCTATTTCGTTAAACATTTCAAATGTCCTGTTTAAGTCAGAAAGTGAAGATTGAACTAGAAGTATTCTACCTCCAGCAAGCAAAAAATTGGGAACTTTGGTTATGAATTGGTCAATAACTTGTCTTCCATTTGGACCTCCATCCCACGCGCGTCCAATCCAACTGTCTTCATCTGGCTCAGATGGCAGATACGGCGAATTAAAAATGATTAAACTGAACAGCTCATTCTCTTTAATTGGTTCAAACAGGTTGCCTTGACGAAAATCTATCTTGTTTTTGACTTTGTTAGTTTGGGCGTTTCGATTTGCGCATTCTATAGCATGGGGATTTATGTCAATTGCCACTACCCTTTTTGCCTTTTCTGCTGCCAACACAGCCAATAATCCGCATCCTGTTCCAACATCCAAAACAACATCGCTATTTTTAACATCCAATTTATCTGCAATAAGAAACGTATCTTCCGCTGGTTCGTAAATTTGCTCGTCAACCTCGAAAACGTGGTCACAGAAAAATGTTTTTTTGGGGTAAACCATCAAAGTTTCCCACACGATTATGGTTGTTGAATTTTTTTTCCTGTTGCATCCAAACGAAACTTTCCAAAATCTTCTTTTATGCTTCTTAGCTGTTTAGATGTTAAAACCGGACCCTCTTTGCATACTCGTAGTTTTCCAATTTGACAACTACCACACAATCCAATTGAACAACGCATTATCCGTTCCAAACTAGCCTGTATAGGGATCTTAAATTGCTCCGCCAAAAGAAACAGTTTATACATCATTTGCTCAGGACCACAAGTATAAATCATATCAAAATTTTCTTGTTTTAACTTCATTTCTGCATAATCAGTGACAAAACCAGATAGCTTGTAACTTCCATCCTCTGTTGTACAAATAATCTCCGAATCGATCTCTGAACAAATCTTGTTTATACGCTCAATAAACAGCAAATTTTCTTTACTTTTAGCTCCACTTATCACGGTTAGTTTGTTGGCAATTTTAGCAAGTTTCTCGGCTAATGGCATTAATGGACCAATTCCGGTTCCACCTCCAATTATCATCAAGTTTCCTTTTGATGTAACAAAACCATTCCCAAAAGGACCACGAATTCCAATGATTTCTCCTTTATTTTTTTTGTTTAGAGCAATGCTGGCATCTCCAACACCATTAACAGTTATCGAGGTAAGCCCATCAAAGTTTATTCCTGAAAGACTTATGGGAATCTCATCTACTCCAGGAATCCACACCATAACAAATTGACCTGGCTCAGCTTTTTCGCATAGTTTGTCATTAAAACTGATTGTTTTAGTTGTAAAGTTTTCCTCTTTTGTTTCAAAGATTTTTACAGTTCTCATACGATTAACAGAATCAAAAGATTTAGGAATTGCAGAACATTTTAGTGAATTATACTGCAATTTTGTTCATAACCTTCCCTTGAATGCTTACGGTTCCATAGAGAGTTGACACATATTAAATATACGATGGAACATACCTCAAAGAATTTTCTTTGCGGAAATTATCTAACGTGGTTATACACAATCTCAAAACTGCTACACAGAGAAAGTCAAATATTATGAGCTAAGCCAACAAAGTCTTTGATATTCTTGAAATGTTTCGTTTTGATATATGTTTCAATGCCGTTTGCCACAGAACTGAACACATTCAGTCCTTTAAAAGCAACTGCTGTTCCAATTTGAATCGCAGACGCACCTGCCTGAATAAACTCTATAGCATCTTGCCAACATGTTATTCCACCACAACCGATGACTGGAATATTAACGGAACTAAAAACATCATAAACACACCTGATTGCGATTGGCTTTATTGCAGGTCCAGATAATCCACCTAACTTGTTAGCTAGGATAGGTTTACCTGTTTCGTGGTCAATTGCCATGCCTTTAACAGTGTTTATAGCAGTTATGGCATCCGCCCCTGCTTTTTCTGTTGCTTTAGCTATTTCAGTTATATCAGTAACGTTGGGAGTTAACTTTACAATAATTGGTTTTTTAACCTGATTCTTCACTTTTTTTATGATCTCTGTCAAAAGCTTTGGGTCAGATCCAATCTGTGCTCCAGCTTTTTTTACGTGAGGACAAGAAACATTCAATTCTAATGCGTCTGCCCCCATCTCAACTGCAGCTACCGCTACTTTAGCGAATTCTTCAGCAGAAAAACCGTAGATGCTAAAAATAGTTGGCACTTTCAGCTTCTTTAGTTCGACCATTTCTTCTTTAAAGTGGTTGATTCCCGGATTGGGTAATCCCATTGCGTTAAGTAAACCGCAGTCAGTTTGTACTACAGTTGGGTTTTGGTATCCTGTTCTTGGTTCTAACCCCATAGATTTGGTTACTACTGCTCCCGCTCCCGCTTCTATTACACGCTTCATTGATAGCCCAGTGTAACCCAAGATTCCTGCAGCGAGTATAGTAGGGTTGGCAAGTTCTAATCCAACTATTTGGGTGGCTATTTTGCTCTTCATTTGTTGTTCCTCTCCGCAGTAAAAGTTATCCACTGCCAAGATAAAGGTTAGGAAGCATATTTAATATGATTAATGTTGGATGGAAAAACGGTGAAAGCTACTATTGTTGAGTCATTTATGGGTGTCTTTGGCTTTAATGAAAAAAATGTGATTATTGAAAAAAAATTATTCCCAAAAGATCCAGTTAAAACAGCTGAACGCCTACGAAAGCTAGAAGAAGGAAAATCACTTGAAGAAATTATCGCGCTTGTTAAGGCTTTGCAAACTGAAGGTTATACTCACTTTGTTTTTGAAAATCAAGAGTTGGCCAGAAGCATCAACAAAACCTTGGGTATTGAAGTAAGTGTGGAGCCTTCTTCAGAGGCAGGAAGAATATTTCGTGAACACTCAATCAAGTTTGCTTTGGAGTTAGGATTTGTTGAGAAACATGAGCAGTTTCATGTGCAAGTTCATAAGGTTTCTATTGAGCTTGCTAAAATGAAGGTGAAAAAGACTGTTGAGAAACGAGATCTTCAGGCAGCTCAGGTATCGCTTTCGATTGATGATTTGGATAAATCGTTGAATCTTTTCATGAGTCGAATAAGGGAATGGTTTGGTCTTCATTTTCCAGAGCTGGATAGGTTGCTTGAAAAGCACGAAACTTATGCCCGCCTCGTAGTTAACTTGGGAAGGAAAGAAAATTTTACCATCGAAAATCTGGAAAATGAAGGGATACCAAGTAACAAGTCCGAATCTATTGTAAAGGTTGCTGAAGCTTCAATGGGCGCTGATATAAGTGATGATGATCTTGGTCAGATCCAAGAAATGTCCAGAAAAGTTCTTGAATTATATACAATACGGCAGTCGTTAGAAAAGCACGTGGAAATTATAATGGATGAAGTAGCTCCGAACACAAAAGCAATAGCCGGTTCACTGTTAGGAGCTCGTTTGATTGCTATCGCTGGAGGACTCTTAAACTTGGCTAAGTTACCTGCAAGCACAATGCAAGTTTTAGGAGCAGAAAAAGCATTG